>Ga0182021_10006676_pt1 | contig 13695 bp, 8 predicted proteins | sample 612E3MmetaG_FD_120493 | JGI IMG/M metagenome (GOLD analysis project Ga0182021, IMG submission 120493) | Permafrost microbial communities from Stordalen Mire, Sweden - 612E3M metaG (Illumina Assembly) | ecosystem: Environmental > Terrestrial > Soil > Wetlands > Permafrost | place: Sweden...
GGCAATGATCTGCAACAAGAATGACGACTGTATTGTTCCACCAATTTGTTTTCTTAGCTCTGTCAATGAATGCCCCCAGGCAACTATCAGTATAGAAAATAGAGTTTTTAAATTTTGCATTTACAGAGGTTCCCTTAAAAACTGTTTTCATAGGAACTTCGAATGGTTCATGACTGCTGAGAGTAAGAACTCCTTCAAAAAAGGGTTGTCTGGCATTGTTTAACGAATCATAAAGCACATTTAAAACAATCCCGTCATGGATCCCCCATTTGGAGTTACGATACTTTTTATCAAAGCTAGACTCTGTGATTCTGGTCTGGAACCCGGAGTTGATGATATCTGAACTGAAGTTAGCAAAATTCAGATCTCCTCCATACCAGAATCTTGTTGTATATCCCTCTTTAACAAAGAGTTTGCCGAGACCCGGAAGAAACTGCGTTTTTTTTGGGTCTTGAATAATTGAACTTTTCGTCAATGAGGGATAACCATTTAATATTCCGGGAAGTGCCCTGTCAGTACGGTAACCGGCAGAATAAAAGTTTTTAAAAAACACTCCCTCTTTTATCAGTTTATTGAAACAAGGAGCAATTATTGAATCATTCTTCTGTACCCGAGTCATTGCACTTCCGAAACTTTCAATAATAATTAATAAAATATTAGGCTTCCCTGCACGAATAATCGTATCCGTTTCACCTGAACTTTCAGTAAGCATTTTGACCCTGGCATAGGCTTCGTCAAGATTCCCAAAGCTGTAGGGGTTTTTATCAGGCTGCCTGTAAATTGCTGAATTACCGAGATTCCAGACCACATTAATAGCTGTATGATTTGGGAATGGTTTATCGTTAAAATAGACAAAACCGGCATTCATTGCTGCCACACTGAATCCTCCTCTGATGGGGATAATCATTGAACCAAGAAGTACGAGGAACACTACAGAATGTAAGTACCAGTACTTTAATCTTTCGAATTTACTGAATGTGCTATAAATGAGTTTTTTAAATAAATATATTGAGAGTCCTGCGAAGAGAAGAAATGATATAACAAAATAAAGCACCAATCTTGTATCAATAGAAGCCATTGCATCTTTTGGGGTTTTAAGATAGTCGAGCAATGAAGAGTCCATTCTGAATCCCCAATATGTGTAAAGCTCGGCATCAACTACTATTATTATAGTGAAGAGAATTATTAAAAGATATGTATAAAACTTCATAAAAACCTTGTACCAGCGGCCATTAAAAAAAGTTCCCGGAACAGAAAGTAATAATGGGATTAAAAGAAGATACCCAGTCACCGAAACATCCATCTGGAAACCATGCCAGAAAGTACCCAGTATTTCTACCGGTTTGCACATCAGGGTTTCCTTGAACTGAACAATTAAAAAGAAAACTCTGGCAATGATGAAGAAACAAAGCCAGAATATTGAGTAACAAGCGATTGACTTAAGTCTTTTTATCATTAAAATGTAAAATTAGGGATCAACTAATAATTTATTGATGTTTCATTTGCCATATTTGTCAAAGCTATAAATATCATCTTTGCAACATCTTCCATGATATCGATAGTAATTGCATCAGGATCATCTCCGGGAAGATGGTAATATACTTTTTTATATCCGTTTGTTGTTCCGATTGCCATAGTACGATACCCTTCCATTTCGAAGACAACGCCATCACTTCTCGGGCGACCATAAAACGCACCTGGCACTGGAGCAGATGTTTGCATAGTCCGATGAATATATTTTGTATTAGCCTGTTCAAAATAGGTCAGCAAGCCTTTATAGGTACTTCCCGCACTTACTGCCAGTCCGGTTCCGTTACCAACCATATCGAGATTAATATATGAAACAGTTCTTTCTTTTTTGAAAACAGGTTTTTGAGTGTAAAGCTTACTTCCAAGAAGACCATTCTCCTCCCCGCCAAAAAAAAGAAACATGACAGATCTTTTCAATTGAATTCCTGAGTGTGCCATAGCTTTGGCAGCACCCATTATATCAACCACTCCACTACCGTTGTCGAGGGCTCCGTTTACCACTTTCCCGGCGTTACCAACAGCATCGAGATGGGCGCCTATAATTATTACTTCATTTTTCAGAACAGGATCAATACCTTCAATTATTCCGATTACATTACAGCCTTTACCCTCAGGATGTCGTGTTGTATTGGCTCTTATGGTTACCTTTTTACCTGTATTGAAAGAGCCGGGTTTTAATGTTTTGATAATCTTATCAGTGATTTCTTTGTTGGATGTTTTCAGACCTGCAAAGATGTCTTCAAGTGGTTGAGGTCCAATCCCGCATACGATTATTGAAGGTTCGTAAGAAATATTAGGATTTGCCAATGCTCCATCAATATACAGCATTCCGGCCGCGCCATGCTTTACAGCATTTTCAAGTTTATACTGATGATAACAATAACTAACCCATTTCTTATATTCGGGATTACGGGGATCGGTATATGGTACATCCCTGTTCATGATAACTATTTTACCTTTTACGTCAATCCCTTTGTAATCATCATAATTAAGCTCCGGTGCAGTTACTCCAAAACCAACGAATACAACTTCTGCTGTAATCTCTCCGCTTCCTGAATTCATTCCGGGATAATAATCATCTGGATAATTATAACTCTTCTTAATGATTGATCCCTCAGACACCGGGATATTAAGTGTAAGACTTCCAATATCATTTATAACAGTGTAAGGATGATCGAACCATTGAAAATAGCTGCCCTCATCCCCGCCTGGTTTAATGCCCCATTCTTTAAGCCGGTCAGCGACCCATGCGGCACTTGCCTGAAATTCAGGAGTTCCGGTAAGCCTTCCGTTAAATTCAGGCGAACAAAGTTTTTGAATCCAGCTCATCATCTCTTCGCTGGTTATTGTATGAAACTGTTTGAGAAGTTTTGATTCAGCTTCATCCTGTGAGTGAATCAGAGTTAAAGATGAAAGAAACAGAACAATTAGAAGAAAGTATATTTTTTTCATTTATGTTAACATTTTTCATGGTCAAAATTAGCTTAAAATTGGTCGGAAATATATGTCGTTCAATAATTATTTCATGACGGAAGATCCCCAAAGACTTAATCCCTGAAAAGATAAAAACAATGTCAGCTTGTAAAAGAGGAATAAAGGTTTGGAAAATTCATAAATGATCATAATCTTGTAACGACTAATTAATTTTTATTATGAATAATGATATGACTAATACAGGGGACAAACAAACGCTGGTTTCATCAGGTTTTTTAATGGCATTTATTCTTATTACCAGTCTCTTCTTTCTTTGGGGGATTGCTCATGGAATGCTTGATACTTTAAACAAACATTTTCAGAATATGCTGAATATGTCAAAAGCTCAGTCAGGGATGATTCAGTTTTCTGTCTACACCGCCTATTTTGGTATGGCATTACCAGCAGGATATTTCATGAAACGATTCGGATACAAAAGCGGAATAATCCTGGGGTTATCTCTTTTTGCAAGCGGTGCATTTCTTATTGCCGCAACTACTACATTCGAATCTTTCTGGATCTTTCTGATCTGTCTGTTTATAATGGGATGCGGTTTAGCAACCCTTGAAACTGCAGCAAACCCTTATACCACAAAACTTGGACCAAAGGATACTGCAGAACGTCGTATTAATTTTTCGCAGTCATTCAATGGTTTAGCCTGGGTTATTGGACCGCTTATCGGCCTTTTTATTTATGGTAATAACAGTACAGTTAAAGGGCAGAAACTCAGCTCAATGGTTTTACCATATTGTGTCATTGGTGCAGTGGTTTTGCTGGTTGCTCTTGTCTTTGTTTTCACAAAACTGCCTGAAATTAAGGATGAAGAAATCACAGATAAGGACTTATCCCCGGATTCCCCTGATGCTGCTTTCAGGAATATGCCGCTTACAAAACATCGTCATTTTGTGCTGGGCGTAATTGCTCAATTCTGCTATGTGGCGGCACAGACAGGCGTTTTTAGCTATCTCATTAATTTTGTAACGGATGTTAATCAGGAACCTCATTTTGAAGTAGCTCACGGACCATATTTTCTTTCAATTGGATTTGCCTTGTTTATGATTGGGCGAATGTCCGGAAGCTTTATTATGCGTAAATTTAAACCAACCAAGATGCTGGCAATTTATGCATTGATCTGTTGCCTATTGTTACCGGTTGTGAGTATTAAAGCTGGATGGATTTCGCTAATTGCCTTGTATGGAGTGTTCTTCTTTATGTCAATCATGTTCCCGACTATTTTTGCTCTGGGGATTAAGGATCTTGGACCAAAGACAAAAAAAGCATCTTCATTCCTTGTAATGTCAATAGTTGGTGGAGCTGTCTTTCCACCAATAATGGGTTTAATTGCCGATAAATATTCAATGTCGATCGGATTTTTTGCACCGATCCCTCTTTTTGCTTTTATCCTATACTATGCTGTTAAAGGGAGTGCTGTGAGATTGAATCCATCCGAATAGAAAAAGAGGCTAAGTGCTTATTACCAGCAAAATATAATCATTAATAAAAGCATAATGCTTTTTAAATTTATAAAATTTGGAGTTGTTGGATTTACGGGTTTATTAATTGATTTTTCAATTACATATTTTCTTAAAGAAAAAGTCAAACTTTACAGATATATTGCCAATTCCATCGGATTCATTGTAGCTGCCAGTTCAAATTATTGGTTCAACCGGTTATGGACCTTTAAAAGCACCAATTCACAAATTATAATTGAATATAGTAGTTTCCTTATTATCTCAACGATCGGACTTGGGATAAATAACTTATTTCTATATTTATTTGAAAAAAGAATGAGGTTTTATTATGCAAAGTTTTGTGCCATTGTCGTGACTACAATGTGGAACTTTTTTGCTAATTATTTTATTACCTTCAGGTTATAGTTATTTGAATGAGGTAATTAAGATATTATTAAAACTGTCAGACTAAAATTGGGAGATTCTTCGCTACGCTCAGAATGACAATCGTTTAGTAGGTTGTGCGGTAGGAAGGGGGTGTGCGGAGGCATTGCCTCCGCACACCCCCTTCCTCAAAAACCCAAATACCTGTCATTCTGAGCGAAACGAAGTGAAGCGAAGAATCTCCATTTAAATTCATATTTTACCCGGGCAATACTGTTATTTTTTATAAACCAAATGGATCGGATTTTCAAAACTGTAAGTCAGCCAGATAGTAATAAAAAAGGCGATGTGTTATCTATAAGCTCATTCGGATATTGTCACATCTTTAAACTTGCTGTTAGTGACAATATACTCGATTCCAGTTTCAGAACAGATTGCAAGTTTATATCTGCCCGCAGGAATATCTTCAACTTTAAAGCTCCCAACCAGTTTAATTGTATCCCCCGGGCTAAGTATTCTGATTTTTTCTGAAAGCTCAAATACCTTGTTAAATTTCAATACCCCATTTGCGAAGAAACAAACTTGAAATTTGACAGGAAACTCAGGATGTTTTAAATTTATCTGGTATGGATAAGGATTGTACAATTGCATAGGTAATAAACATTGCTCTTTCTTTGAAAAATTATATTCTTTTTTGTCAAGAACGAAGCACTCTTTTTGCAAAGATTGAAAATCGGTGAAGTCTCTGGCATAAATTGTGTCGCCTCGTGATGTGATATACTTTTCCAGTTTCAGCTTATAATAATCGGGCAGAAAATGAGGAGCATATAAAACTTCTTTTCCGTGAAGCTGTTCTTCAAAATCCCATAAGTCAAACTGATTTTTTCTGTAGCTCAGGCTATTCAGAGTATAGGAGAATTTTTTTGTATAAAAAGTGTATTTTGAAGCTCTCTGATAGGAATTTGTAAAGACTACCGGTTTATTCCCGGCAATTTTTTCTATATCATGTGCCCATTTTTTTGTTCCGTGGTATGTAGTTCTGAAGAAATCTATCGGCAAGAAATCAATCATCATGGCACTTCTAAGAAACAGAATAAGTAAAATGGAGATAATTGTAACATATTTCAGATAAGCTGAAATTTTAGGTTTATCGTCTAAATTATTGAAAAGTATAATAACCAGCGGAATTGAAGCAGCGGCAGTCCATTGTGGTTCAACATGATAACGAAAACTTGAAATGAAGAAAAAAGCAAAAAAGCCGATGACAATATAGTATAATGTCCGCTCAAAGCTGTTGAGATTCTTAGCTCTGAACATCAGATAAATCACAACTGGAAATACTAATGGATTGTGAGTTAACAATTCATTCATAAAGTACTCTATAACGTCTTTAAGACTAAAACCCGCAACACGTTCGACCAGATGGTATTTAATTGAGGGAAAACCATTGGAATATTGCCAGTATATGTGTGGGAAAAACAATACGATAGCAAGTATAGCAGCAATATAAAATTTTGGATTCTTAAGTAATTTCAGATTGGATAGAACAACAAAAATTATTAATAATGCTCCATGATACTTGCTATACATGATTACCGCCATCACTATTCCTAAAATGATGGTGTACTTCCAGGTATTATTCTGCTCAAATTTTCTATAAACAAAAAGGAAAAGGGCTGTAAAAAACAATAATGGAGAATCGGGTGTTGCAATGAATCCGAAAATATTGAATACGGGAAGGCTGCAAATTATCAATATTAATAAAAATACATTCTCTTTCTTCTTTCTTAATTCACTATCAATCATACACCAGATTAAATAAAATGAGACCAATTGAAGAAGTATACCCATTAATCTGACTCCCAATTCGTTTTTGAAGAAAAAGTAACCAATTTTAATCATTAAAGCGATCATTGGGGGATGATCAAAATAACCCCAGGCCAGATACCTGGAATACATCCAGTAATATGCTTCATCGCTGTTTATAGGGGTGAACCGGGCCTGCAAAAGGCTTAGAACAGCCCAAAGAATCAGAAAAATCCCGAATAATGCTGAAGATGAATCTCTGAGACTTAATTTCAAACTTTTCATGTTTATCATAATGTAAAAGTAATAAAATTAATTTGCAGCCAAGTCCAATAATATCACCGGAAGACGATTACCTGTCAGAGGCAAAATGATAAATATCAATGTGAGATGGGTTTTCCAGTGAGGATAGGGTAAACAGGGGGGAATGGGTTGAAATATTTTTCATTTTGCAGAAAACGTTTGAAACAAAGTCGGGGAGACTATCGCATTTAAAAATCACGAATCTCCATGAAAATAAATGAAATATGAACGGTGTTAATCGAACCATTTTCTCTATTTTTGGATAATAACAACCCCTTTTAAACTTTTGATTTATTAGCATTCACATGAAAAAATCAAAACCCCGGTTAACCTTTTGGCAGGTCTGGAACATGAGTTTTGGATTTCTTGGAATACAGTTTGGTTTTGCTCTTCAAAATGCAAATGTCAGCAGGATCTTTGAAACACTGGGAGCAAAGGTGGAAAACATTCCCATTTTATGGATTGCAGCTCCGGTTACAGGACTTATCATGCAACCGATTATCGGGCATATGAGTGATAATACCTGGAACAAACTAGGTCGTAGGCGGCCATATTTTTTAACAGGGGCAATTCTTGCCTCACTTGCTTTGATCTTTATACCTCATTCACCTGTACTTTGGGTTGCGGCCGGGATGCTATGGATAATGGATGCATCCATTAATGTTTCAATGGAGCCATTCAGAGCTTTCGTTGGCGATATGCTCCCCTCTGAACAGAGAACAACCGGTTTCGCAATGCAGAGCTTTTTTATTGGGATAGGTGCTGTTGTTGGTTCTGCCCTGCCATCTATTCTTACAAACTGGTTTGGTATTTCAAATATCTCAAAGGCAGGCAGAATACCACCTCATATTATTCTGTCATTTTTGATCGGTGCTCTTGTCTTCTTTCTGGCAGTTCTGTGGACTGTTCTAAAAACAAAGGAATATTCACCTGAAGAGATGGCTGAATTTAGCACGGGCGAACAAAATACAACTAAACAAATCAATACAGCGACGGAAGATTTACTTCCATATTCCAGATTCTTCAGATCATCTCTCTTTTGGATACTTGGCGGCCTTATAATCAGCTTTCTGGTTTTCATCTTTGAAATGAAAGCAGAAGTTTATATTCTTGGATTCGGACTCATTGCCTTTGGAGTTATACAATTGATTACCGGGCTGTTCACAATGAACAACAGAACTGACAATGGTTTGGTAATTATTATTAATGATCTTTTTAAGATGCCCAAAACCATGGTTCAACTGGCTTTTGTTCAGTTTTTCTCGTGGTTTGCTCTTTTTTCTATGTGGATATATACTACTGCCGGTGTAACCAGTACAAAATATGACATGAAACTTGACCGGAACATCTTTTCATCTTTAGGACAAACTATTGACAGGGTGTCTTTACTCCCGGATGCAAAGACATGGACCAATCTGGAAGACATCAGGTCTGATATGGCAATTTTTAAAAAGAAATTTGATGCAGGAAAACCTGTCGTCGCAACAATGAGGGTAGTTCAATTTTTTAATGATGAAAACAAGAAAGATCTTTTCTTATTGGATCAGAATGTTAAAGACAGATTATTATATATTGAGAAAGAATACAATAAAGGCGCTGATTGGGTGGGCCTTTTAATGGCCGGATATAACGGTTGTGCTGCAATAATGGCTTTTCTTCTCATTGGATTTGCAAAAATCACAAGCCGGAAAACAGTCCATTCCATCAGCCTGATTATAGGTGGATTGAGTCTGATTTCGTTTTATCTCATAAAAAACCCGAAATTACTTATGATCTCTGAACTTGGAATCGGACTTGCATGGGCAAGTATATTGGCAATGCCTTATGCAATTCTTACGGGTTCTCTTCCGTCAAATAAAATGGGAACCTATATGGGTATTTTTAATTTCTTCATTGTAATTCCCCAGATAATGGCAGCTACAATTCTGGGATTCCTGGTAAAAACGTTATTCGGTGGAGAAACTATTCTGGCTCTTGTCACAGGAGGTGTATCAATGTTCATAGCAGCAACCCTAGTCATGTTTGTGAAAGATGTAGATGAAGTAAAAACACAAAGTTTGCAATGAAAATTAAGGCCTGCATATTTGATCTCGACGGGGTAATTGTTGATACAGCGAAATATCATTATCTGGCATGGAAAAGACTGGCAGATGATCTCGGAATCCCTTTTACAGAAAAAGATAATGAAAGGCTTAAAGGAGTCAGCAGGATGGCCTCTCTTGAGATAATTCTCGAGATTGGGAAAATGGTTCTTGATGAAGCTGAAAAAGTGGAATTTACAGATTTGAAGAACAAGTGGTATGTCGATTATATAAACAAGATGACTCCTGCAGAAATCCTTCCGGGGAGCCTTGAATTTATTGGTGAACTGAAAAGGGCAAATATTTATGTTGCAATTGGTTCTGCAAGCAGGAACACCCCGTTGATCCTTGAAAGAGTAAATATAAAAAACCTGTTTGATGCAGTAGCTGACGGCAATAACGTTCACAAAGCAAAACCCGATCCGGAAGTATTTCTGACTGCCGCAAAATTGCTTGGAGTGAAACCCGGGAAATGCATCGTTTTTGAAGATGCTGAAGCCGGAGTCCAGGCTGCACTTAATGCAGGAATGAAATGTATAGGAATAGGTTCTGCTGAAATATTGTCAAAGGCTCATTTAATTGTCGGGGGTCTGAATGAAATGAATATGGATAAACTGTGTGCATTTGAAAAAATGTTTGAGTATGAATAGCTGTTATAAAAAAGATGAATGGCTTATTATTGAAGAAGACTTTCACCCTGAATTGAACAGGGAATCAGAAAGTATTTTTTCGATAGGAAATGGTTACATGGGCCAACGGGCAAATTTTGAAGAATATTACAGTGGAGATTTCCACCGCGGAAGTTATATTGCCGGCGTTTATTATCCGGATAAAACCAGAGTCGGCTGGTGGAAAAACGGCTACCCCGAATACTTTGCCAAAGTGCTGAATGCACCAAACTGGATTGGGATTGATATTGTTGTAAATGGTATCCAGCTAGATCTGGCTAAAGTAAAAATACATTCTTTTAGAAGAATCCTTAATATGAAAGAAGGATTCCTTGAAAGAAAATTCAGGATAGACATTTCAGGCGGAAGGACTCTTTCTGTCAGTTCAAAACGTTTTCTCAGTATGGCTGAACCTGATCTTGGCATTATAAGATATTCATTAAAACCTGAAAACTTTAAAGCGTCAATCCAGTTTACTGTTTACCTCGATGCTGATGTAAGAAATGAAGATACCAATTATGGTAAGAAATTCTGGAAAGAGGTAAACCATGAGATAGTCGACGGAAAAGGAATTCTCACTGCAAGAACCATGAAAACAGACTTTCATGTTGCTCTCGGGATGAGATATCTTCTGGTGAAAAATAATACCCCTGAAAATTTTATCACCGAAATTATTGATAAACCAAAATATATTGCAAATATTTTTTCGGCAGAAGCCCACGAAAGAGAAGAACTTGTCCTTTATAAGTATGTCTCGGTTCAATCATCCCTTAATCATGATAAAAAAGATCTGACTTCCGTAGTTAATCAGCGTCTCGATTTCGCCGTTAACTCAGGTTATGATAAACTTTTAAAAGATCATAAGAATGAATGGGGAAAAATCTGGTCTGGATCCGATGTGATCATTGATGGGGATATATCCGCACAGCAGGCAATCCGATTCAATATATTTCAGCTGAACCAGACTTACACCGGCAAAGATGAGCGACTCAATATAGGTCCAAAAGGATTTACCGGAGAAAAATATGGCGGAAGTACCTATTGGGATACTGAAGCATTCGTATTACCGTTTTTCTTAAAAACCGCCTCAAGGGAAGTTGCCAGAAACCTGCTTATTTACCGGTATAAACATCTTGAAAAAAGCATTGAGAACGCGGCAAAACTTGGGTTTAAAAATGGCGCCGCATTATATCCTATGGTTACAATGAATGGGGAGGAGTGCCATAATGAATGGGAAATTACCTTTGAAGAAATACACAGAAACGGTGCTATTGCATTTGCAATCTTCAATTACATCAGACACACCGGCGATACTGAATACATGAATGATTTCGGGCTGGAAGTTCTTATTGGTATATCACGTTTCTGGAGTCAGAGAGCTACCTATTCTCAGGACAAAGGCAAATACGTTATTCTTGGTGTGACCGGACCCAATGAATACGAGAACAATGTAAACAATAACTGGTATACCAATACTATTGCAGTCTGGACATTATCGTATGCTCTTGAGAATCTTGAACTCATGAAGAAAGAGTATCCCGGGAAATTCAAGGATTTGATCGGAAAAACAAAACTTGATTTTACAAATGAGTCAAACCGCTGGAAAGAGTTAATAAAGAATATGCACTTTCCTTATGACAAGGAAACTAATGTATTCCTTCAGCAGGACGGGTTCCTTGACAAAGAAATTGCACCGGCAAGCACCATTCCTCCTTTGGAAAGACCAATCAACCAGCATTGGTCCTGGGACAGAATTTTACGGTCGTGCTATATCAAACAGGCTGACGTTCTCCATGGATTGTACGTTTTCGAAGACAGGTTCGATACCGAAACCCTGAAGAGAAATTTTGATTTCTATGAACCAATAACCGTTCATGAATCATCTCTTTCCGCATGCATCCATTCAATACTTGCTTCACGGATAGGTAATATTAATAAAGCGTATGAACTGTATTTACGCACAGCCAGGCTGGACCTCGATGATTATAATAATGAAGTGGATGATGGATTGCATATCACCAGCATGGCTGGATCATGGCTGGCAATCGTTGAAGGATTCGGTGGAATGAGAGTGCTGAATGGTAAGCTTCATTTGAACCCGCTTATACCGGAACAATGGAAATCATATTCTTTCAACGCCCGTTTCAGGGGAATACTTTTTGAAGTCAAGATAACCCCCAAAGAGGTATTAGTCAGGAATCTGTCAGAAAAATCACTTCAACTGGCTGTTTGTAAAAAAGCTTATGAGTTAAATGGGTACAAGAAACTTAGTATAAAAAATCAGGTTATTAAAAAGATTAGTCAATAATATTATCTATAATAGATTTGTAAAATTTGTAAATAATGAAAATTATTTCACAGAGTTACACAGAGAAGGCACAGAGGACCACTGAGCTAATATCCGAAATTATTCAGTAGAGAAATCTCTGTGATGCTCTGTGCAAACTCAGTGTCTCTCTGTGAAATAAGAAGAAAAAATTAAAAAATATAGAATTGTGTTGATTAGAAAGACATTTTAAAGTAACCAATAGACTGAGTTATGGAAAAACTATCGTTAATCCTTCTGGCAGTTGTTTGTGCAATAGGAATTGGATTATTTGGCTGTAAAAAATCTGCCGGGAAAAAAGAAGTAACACCTTTTGAGTCAAAAGTAACACATCCCGAATGGTCGAAGAATGCAGTATTTTATGAGGTTAACATCAGACAATATACTCCTGAAGGAACCTTTAACGCTTTTGTGGGGCATTTACCAAGGTTAAAAGAACTCGGAGTTGATATTCTATGGCTTATGCCAATAAATCCCATAGGAATAAAAAACAGAAAAGAGGCACTCGGAAGTTATTATTCAGTAAAAGATTTCACGGATGTTAATCCTGAATTTGGAACACTCGAAGATTTCAAAAAGCTGATTGCAAAATCACACGAGCTTGGATTTCATGTCATCATTGATTGGGTGCCAAATCATTCTTCATGGGATAACAAGCTGGCACAGGAACATCCTGATTGGTACAAAAAGGACTCAAAAGGTAATTTCACACCTCCGATCGGTACCGACTGGACAGATGTCATCCAATTCGACTGGTCAAAAAAAGGACTTCAGGATTATATGGTCGGAGCTTTAAAATTCTGGGCAGAGCTCGGAGTTGACGGGTTCAGGGTTGATCATCCACATATCACACCATATGAATTCTGGGAGAGGGCAAGAACAGAGCTAAACAAAATAAAGCCTGTTTTTTTGCTTGCCGAAAATGAAGATCAGACAGATTTCATGAAGAATGGTTTCGACATGAACTATGCCTGGGAATTGCATCACCTGATGAATAGCATTGCACAGGGGAAAGATAGCGTCAGGAACCTTAGAAAATATTATCTGAAAGAGAGATCTATATTTCCGGTAAATGTCTTCAGGATGGTTTTTATGGATAACCATGATGAGAATTCATGGAATGGAACGATTTATTCACGAATGGGGGAAGCACAAAATGCATTTGCCGTATTTATGTTTACAACACAGGGTGTACCTCTGCTTTATAACGGACAGGAGGTTTGCCTGAATAAAAGCCTTAAATTTTTTGTTAGAGATACAATTAAATGGGATACCTGTAAAATGACCAGATTCTATACTGCCCTTATTGAAATGAAAAAGAGTAATATAGCTTTATGGAATGGAGAATTTGGTGGGACAATGGAAATGATTTCGACAAATAAAGACAATAAAGTGTATGCATATTACAGGGAAAAGGATGAAAACAGAGTGGTCGTTTTTCTTAATCTGAGCAAAAAAAATCTTATTATAAAACCTGATATGAAAAAGATTTTCGGAGATTATAAAAATTATTTCACTGGGGAAAAAACTACTCTTTCTATTTCCGATTCACTCAGGCTTGAACCCTGGGGCTATCGGGTATTTGTAAGATAAAAGCTTTGCCCACCATAGCCTTCTTTGACCACCGAATCCGCCATGGCGGAGAAGGTGGTGGCGAAGGTGGGACAAAAGTA
>Ga0182021_10006677_pt1 | contig 13695 bp, 15 predicted proteins | sample 612E3MmetaG_FD_120493 | JGI IMG/M metagenome (GOLD analysis project Ga0182021, IMG submission 120493) | Permafrost microbial communities from Stordalen Mire, Sweden - 612E3M metaG (Illumina Assembly) | ecosystem: Environmental > Terrestrial > Soil > Wetlands > Permafrost | place: Sweden...
GCCTCGATCGCGTTCTCGCTCGCGAGCGGGTCCGCGATCGGGTGGAGGAGACTCTCGCGGCATGGCGAGGGCCAACGGCCTGAGCTGCTACCTCGGTGATCTTGCACACAATCGTTCCAGCCGAGGTCGCGCTGGTGGGAGCAGAACCGCGGCGTCTCAAATCCATGGGGCGCTCTCTGGACGTTCTTCCGCTTCCCGGGCCGGGAGGGTGGGATTCGTATCCGTCAGCCCCTCTGGCGATCTGCAACTTGCAGACTGTTCGTTGCCGGGAATGCCATGGCTCCCGCCGTTGCCGTCGCGCATTGCCCAGAATTGCCCAAATGCCGAGCGGGGCGCGCGGCTGCTGCGGGCCCCGCCCTCCTCCAGAAATCGGCTTCATCCAATCGATGAGAAAAGGAAAGTGGCCCTGACCGTAAGGCTGGAACTCAAACCCGATGTCGAGGCGAATCTGGCCGCCCAGGCGCGCGCGAGAGGCGTGGCGCTCGACGCGTATCTCCAGAGGGTGATCGAGGACCTCGCCGGAACCGAGGCCGCGCATCCGGCCAAGCTCCAGGAAATCGAGGCCGCACTCGACGCTCTGGCCCATATGGGCAGAGGCCTGCCTCACCTGCCGTCGTCCGCGTTCAGCCGCGAGAGCATCTACAGGGATCACGACTGAGGCTGGGTTGACGACCTTGATCGACACAAACATCCTGCTGCGCTTCGCAGAATCCAGTCGAGTTCTGGAGTGTGTGCACTAGCCCGCAGCTCAACAACGGGTTCGGGTTGACGCCGGCCGAAACCGACGCGCGCGCCACGCTGATCGAAAGCAGGTTCCGGCTGCTACCGGACAGCGAGCGGGTTCACCGGGAGTGGCGTCGTCTGGTGGTCGCCCACTCCGTAGCGGGCGTCCAGGTACACGATGCCCGCCTCGTCGCCCCGCTCACGCTCAACGACCGGGGGTTTCGCGAGATACCCCGGCATTTCTGTGCTCCCTCCCCGAGTCCTTGCACCCGCCGTGTCGGGCCAGTGAGCGGAAGGACGTCAGGAGAGGTAAAGCGATTTCTCCTTCTGCCCCAGAAGCTTGATGAAGTTGCGCTTGATTTTGTACTTCACGCGCAGGGCTTCCAGGTTGCCCACGAACGCCTCGTTGCGATTCATTCGCTTCATCGCAGCCGCAGCCTTTACCAGCAGTTCGACGGCGTCTTCGTAGTACCCATTGCTTCTGCCTGCGACATGCGCCTCCGCCTGTCTGAGGTAGATCGGTGCTGCGTCAGCGGGGCAGTCCTGCGCGCGCGCGTCGGCCAGTTGAAGCCATAAGTCCTCTGAACATCCTCCTTGCTGCGCCTCGCGCCATGCCGCTTCGGGATCTCGCTCGTAGAGGAAGATCTTAACCAATTGTGAGTGATCCACATTGGGCTGCGTCCAGCGGCTCCGCCTGTGCCCCCGCGAGCCCTTGTTGGCCTCTGCTATGCACCGGCGGATCTCAGCCAGCGCTCGGTCGCGCCACTCCGGCCAACTCCGAGCCTTCCTCGCATGACGTTCCAGAGTTCGGTAGGTCTCCAGGTACGGCCGCTCCAGGAATTCGGCCCACATGAGCTTCATCGCATCCTCGTGTCTGCGACGGCGATGATATTCCTCCGCCGCGAACTCTCGCAGCCGCTCATCGGTATGTGCGGGAAAGGCCTTCAGGCCCTTCTCCGCCCATAGCAGAGCCTGATCGTGGTGGCGTGCTTCGCGGTATATCTCTGCAATTCTCAGATAGCTGTAAGCGTGCGAAAGGTCGCGGCTCATGACGGCGACGAGTTCTTCGATGTCCCCCGAAGCCTTGGCCAGCGATTCCATGATGTCCGTGATGCGGTAGTGGCCTATCCATTCCGAATCCGCCGAATTCGCAGCCTGCACCGGTACCTTGTCCCACTCCGCCTCGGCGAGCCGCCGATATTCCTTCAGCCCCTTGGCTCCGAGGATCTTCGCGTATCCCTCGGCGGCTCCGTAGAAAACGTCGAGTTCGCTGTTTAACTCGAAGGCAAAGAGCCGCCCGGCAAGAGCTAGCGGATCCGGCTTGGCCCCTTGGCATGCCCGAAAATGGATGTCCTGTAAGCGGTCCCGAGGGACGCTCAGATGGCCGTCGGAATCGTCTATGGCTCCCGCCGCCCCAACCAGCTTCTGCAGGGCCGACTCACACAGCTCGATTACAACCGCGGACTGCCCGTCTTCCAGCAATCGCGAAATGTTGTCAATGGCGTCGTCCACCACACGCGCCCACGCGCATGCCTCGCGGTAGCCCACGTAGTTGTGAACGCGCACGGCCTTCTCGAAGGCACGGCTGGCCGCCGCAGCGCCGCTCTCCGGGCCCGACCGCCGCGCCGCGTATTGGAGTAGGCGCTCGCGCAGCCGCTCGTCGTCCTGGGCCCACTCGAGCACCATTCGCGTCAACGCGTCCTTGTCCTCGTCCCGGAGGATCTTCGCCGCGTCTGCCAGCGTAATTTCCTTGACCTTGCGGCGGGCTGCGGCGGTCTCCGGTCCAGCCTTGCGATTCAAGTAAGCGAGGGCGGCGGCAACGCAGTGTTTGCAGAACACGCCGTCGACACCCATCGGGCAGTCGCAGGAGTAGTCAAGGACGCCCTCGTCGGCACACAGCGTTACAGTGTACGCATGGTTGCCGCGCACCGTGGCGCAAAGGCGGCCTGCCTCGTCTTCGAGTACCTCGACGCGGCCGCCATGGTAATAGTCGCGACCCCGCTGGTACGATCGGTCGCCGGCCAGGCGGCGGAGAACGGCGTCATTCATCGCTTTCGAGAGTGAACTCATGCCTCATCCATCCCGCGATGTCCCTCGGGACTCGTTACCCATGCGGGCTCCAGACCAAGGTACAAATACCTGAAAACACAATGCAAGGTGAGGCGGCGAGGGTTCAATCGCCTCCCACGGCGCTTCGCGTTTTTGAATAAGATGGCGGTGAGGGTGGGATTCGAACCCACGGAGGAGTCACCCCCTCAACGGTTTTCGAGACCGCCCGATTCAACCACTCTCGCACCTCACCGCATCGAGGACAGGTCTGCTCCCAGTATACCGGAGGGCCGCGGCGGGGCGCATCGATGCACCGCCGCCTGCGCTATTCCGACCCGATCCGGAGCAACTGCTCGGCCTGTTTCAGCGCCTCCTGCGTCAGGCGCTCGCCCGAGAGCATCCGGCCGATTTCGCGCGTGCGCGCGTCGCCCGCCAGCTCTTCGATCTCCGCCACGGTGCGGCCGCCGCTCTCTTTCTTCTGGACGTAGAAGTGGTGGCCGGCGAAGCCCGCGATCTGTGGCAGGTGCGTCACGCACAGCACCTGGCTGGAGCGCGCCAACTGCTTGAGGCGGCGGCCGACGGTTTCGGCCGCACGCCCGCCGACCCCGGCGTCCACTTCATCGAAGACCAGCGTGGGAGGCACGCCGTCCCCGCGGTGCCCGGCCGCGGCAATGCAGGTCTTGAGCGCCAGCGCGATCCGCGAGATCTCGCCGCCCGAGGCGACTTTCTCGAGTGGGCGCGGCTCCTCGCCAAGGTTGGGCGAAACCGAAAACCCCGCCGCGTCGATTCCGGTCTCGCTCCACGCCGCCGCGCTGAGATCGACCTGGAACCGCGTTCGCTCCATCGCCAGGCTCGCCAGCTCCGTCTCGACGCGCGTCTCGAGTTCGCCCGCGGCCTCTTTCCGCCGGGCGGAGAGCGCTCCGGCTGCCGCCTCGAAACCCGCCGCCAGCCGTTTCCGCTCGCGCTCCAGATCGGCCCTCCGTTCGCCCGCGGTCTCGACGGACTGAATCTCACTGCGCACCCGCTCGAGAAACGCCAGAATCTCTTCGGCGGTGGCGCCGTACTTGCGCCGCAGCCGTTCGAGCGCGGCCAGGCGCGACTCGATCTCCTCCAGGCGCGCCGGGTTGGCCTCCAGGTGCGAGAGGTAGTCGCGGACGGCGAATGAAGCCTCTTCGATGGCGATCGCCGCGCCCGCCAGACCTTCGCGCGCCGCTCCCAGCCGGGGGTCGATGCGCAGCAGATCCTCGAGCCGTCGAACCGCTATGCGCACCTGCGCCAGCGCGGACTCGGGAGCGTCGTAGAGAGCCGAATAGACCGTGCTGGCCGCCTCTTCGAGACGCGCCGTGTTCTGGAGCACCCGCCGCTCCTGTTCGAGCGCCGGGTCTTCGCCCGGCTTGGGCGCGACGCTCTCGATCTCCTTGCGCTGGAAGTTCCACAGATCGAGCAGGCGCAGCTTCTCCCGCTCGCCTTGTTCGAGTTCCTCCAGCTCGCGGCTGACCGTCCTCCACTCCTCGAACGCCGCGGCTGCGCGGGCGGCGAGTTCGCCCGCGCCGGCGAAGGCGTCGAGCATCTCGAGTTGCGCGCTGGCGGAGAACAGCATTTGCTGTTCGTGCTGGCCGTGGATGTCGCCCAGAAACGGCGCCATGTCTTTGAGCAACCCTACCGTGATCGGCCGGCTGCCGGCGAAGGCGCGCGATTTTCCTTCGGACGAGATCTCGCGCTCGAGGAGCAGTTCGCCGTCCTCGACCTGGATGCCCGCCGAGTCGAGCAGGCGCGCAAACGCCGCCTCCCTGGGAACCTCGAAGATCCCCGAGATGCGCGCCCTGGAAGCCCCCGTACGCACCGATTCCTGCGAGGCGCGCCCGCCGAAAAGCAGCCCCAGCGCATCCACCACGATGGACTTGCCGCTGCCTGTCTCGCCGGTGAGCAGGTTGAGGCCGCGGTGGAAGCGCACCCGCACCCGCTCGATAACGGCGTAGTTCTCGACGGCCAGCTCGAGGAGCATCGAGGAGATTATAGACCGCCGAGGCCGTTCGGCGCGCGGCCAGGCGTGGGGCCGGCCCCTGACAGGCCGGAGGCCTGTCCCCCTGGTTGGCCCGGAGAGGCCCGCCGAACCGCCCGCGCCACGCCTGCACCCGTGCGGCTACGACACCGAGCGCTATGATAGAAATTCAGGGAAGGAGCTGGGTTGAATTCGTTCTTGCATCCCGCCGCGCTGTTGTTGCAGTACAGTCTCTGGGACATGGTGAGCCGCGCGAAGCCGCTGCAGCTCGCCGTATTCGCCATTCTGTTGATCGCCTCGGTCGTCTCCTGGGCGGTGATCTTCTCGAAGATGGCGGCCTTTCGCAGGGCACGCGCCGGCAACGCGCGCTTCCTGCGCGCGTTCCGAAAATCTTCCGGGCTTCAGGCCGTGGCTGCGATGAGCGAGAAGTTCCTGCCCTGCCCGCTCGTCACCGTCTTCGACTTCGGTTACGACGAGGTCGCGCGGCAGATCAAAGCGCGCGGCAGCGTCAACAACCAGCAGGCGCTCGAACGGGCCTTGCAGCTCGGCATCAGCGAGGAGATCGCCAAGGCGGAGCGCAACATGAACTGGCTGGCCACCACCGCCAGCGTCAGCCCCTTCATCGGCCTGTTCGGAACGGTCTGGGGCATCATCGATGCGTTTCAGGGGCTGGGACTTGCGGGCAGCGCCAGCCTGCGGGCCGTGGCTCCGGGCATCTCCGAGGCGCTGGTCGCCACCGCCGGGGGCTTGGCCGCCGCCATTCCCGCCGCCATTTTTTACAACTACTACGGGTCCGTGGTCCGCGAGTTCGGCGCGCGCATGGAGGACTTCTGCCTGGAGTTCCTCAACCTCTCGGAAAGGAACTTCGAGGGATAAGCGATGGCGTTCTCGATGGGCGGCAACGGGGGGGCCGGCCGCGGGCGGAGCCGCGGCATGAGCTCGCTGGCCGAGATCAACATCGTCCCGCTGGTGGACGTGGTCCTGGTGCTGTTGGTAATCTTCATGCTGACCGCGCATGTCATGGAGTTCGGCATGGAAGTCGAGGTGCCGAAGGTAAACCAGGTGCGGAGCTCGGCCCAGGAGCTTCCCGTCATCACCATCACCAAGAACGGCGGGCTCTACCTCAACGACAAGGAGATCAACATCAACGACGTCGGCGCCGCCGTGAAGCAGCGGTTCGGCGGCGCGAGCGCGGTGTACGTGCGCGCAGATAAGGACACCATCTGGGACGTGATCGCGCAGGTGGTGAGCGCGCTCAACGAGGCGAAAATCAAGATCAATATGGTCACGCAGCCGGTGGACGAGACCGGAAAGGGCGGCGGGGGGCGCTGAGCGAAATGTCCGGCCGCGTCGATACTCTCGAGCAGCACGACCCGCTGGGGCGGTCCTTCGCGGTTTCGGCCGCGGCACACGCCGCGCTGTTCTCGTCGATTGCGATCTTCACTTCCCTGGGAACGCATGGGGGGGCGATGTGGGGCAATCCTCATTCGCTCGGCGGCGGGTCGGTGGGAATCAGCGCCGTGCGGCAGATTCCGCTGCCCGCGCGCACCGGCGCCGCCAATCCTCTGGCGAACGACACCGAATCGCGCGTGCCGCTGCCACCCAAAGCGCAGCCGAAGAAGGTTCCGGCTCCCGACCCCGACGCGCTCCAGATCCGGGAGCACAACGTGTTGCGGAAACCCACCTACATGCGCTCCCAGCAGTACTCCCAATACCGCAGCGCTCCGGACCGTCCCAACCAGTTGTACAGCAGCTCCGGCCAGGCGCTCAGCTCGCCCATGTACGGCGCTCAGACGGGCACCGGCGGCGTGGGGATGGGCAGCGCATTCGGCTACCGCTTCGGCTGGTACCACGATCTGCTCGAGCAGCGCGTGGCGCAGAAGTGGCACACTGAGGAAGTCGATCCCCGAATTCAGACCGCGCCGCCGGTCATCGTCACCTTCGAGCTCGAGAAGAACGGCTCGATCGCCAACGTGCGGATCATGCAAAGCAGCGGCAACCGCGCTCTGGACTACTCCGCCCAGCGCGCAATCTATGAGGCGGCGCCTTTCCCGCCGCTTCCCCAGGGGTACGAGCGGTCGAGCGCCAATATCGAATTCTGGTTTCAATTGAAGCGATGAAAAAAAGAACCGTTTGGATCGTTGTCTTCGCGGCCGCTTCGGCGGCTGTGGCCACGTGGGCTCAGCAGAGCGACGACGTCATCAAGATCGAAAAGGGGGAGCGTTCCGCCCTGGCCGTTCCCGATCTGCGCGGCTCCGGAGACGCCCAGCAGTACATGAACGCCTTCAACGAGACGCTTTGGAACGATCTCGATAGCGCGGGCGTATTCCGGCTGGTCCCCAAGAGCCTGTACTGGCTGCGGACACCCCAGCAGCCCCAGGATTTCCGCCCGCAGCCGCCCCCCAAGCGCTCCAGTTCCACGGTACGCCCCAACGGGGAGGGCCTGTGGCTCTCGGATTGGACTTCCCCGCCGGTGAGCGCCAACTATCTGGCCTTCGGCTATACCGGCGCGCAGGCCGGCCAGATCGTGCTGCGCGGCTGGCTCTACAACGCCGGTCAGAGCGACCAGGCCAACGCCCAGGTCTTCGGGAAGACCTACCTCGAGCCTCTGGGAGAGGACGGTGCCCGCAAGGTGGCGCACGAGTTCGCGGCCGACATTCTCGAGAAGTTCGGCTCGAAAAGCCTGGCCGGCACGAAGATTTACTTCACCAGCGAGCGTAGCCGCGGCATCAAAGAGATTTGGTCCGTGGAGGCGGATGGCTCCAACCAGAAGCAGCTCACGTTTTACAAGTCGCTGGCCATCATGCCGGCCGTCTCTCCGGACGGCTCGCGCGTGGCGTTCTGCAGTTTCGCGCACGGCAGTCCTGGGATCTACGTCCAGTCTGTTGAGACAGGGAGGCGGTTGCCCTTCTATAATGAAGTTTCACCTTTGACGGCGACACCGGAATTCACCCCGGACGGGAAGCAGCTTCTGTTCGCTTCTTCTGTCACAGGATGGGCCCAGATCTACATTGGGAATCTGGACGGCAGCGGTATGCGGCGGGTCACTTACTCGCGCTCCATCGACATGGAGCCGAAGGTGAATCCGAAGACGGGCGCCGAGATCGCATTCATCTCGGACCGCTCGGGGATGCCGCAGATTTATCGTATGAACATGGAGGGCGCCGACGTGCAACGGCTGACCGACGGGGAAGGCGAGGCGGTGAATCCGGCTTGGGATCCCGACGGCCAGCACCTCGCGTTCTGCTGGACCAAGGGATACGCGCCCGGCCACTACAACGTTTTTGTGATGGATGTCGCGACCCGGAAGTACACCCAGTTGACGCACGATGCGGGACGCAACGAACACCCCAGTTGGGCGCCCGATGGGCGCCATATCGTATTCTCGTCCAATCGCAGCGGTTCCTTGCAGGTCTGGACCATGCTCGCGGACGGGACCCAGCTCAAGCAACTCACCACGCAGGGCATCAACACCCAGCCTGTGTGGGGCAAGTAGCAACCAAATGCAGAACCAGACCGACCTCGAGGAGGCAGTTCACGATGACTAAACGAAAGATCAGTGCTGTGTTGCTTTCTGTTTCTTTGATTCTGTTTGCGGCAGGCTGCAAGAAGCCGGTTCCGGCGCCGCCACCGCCGCCGCCGCCGGCCACGCCGACGCCGACACCACCACCGCCGCCCAAGCCGGCCCTGCAGTTCTCGGTTGAGCCGGGCACCATCGAGCGCGGCCAGTCCGCCAGCTTGCGCTGGTCGGTGAGCGATGCTACCGACGTTTCGATCGCACCCGGAATCGGGACCGTGAGCGCCCGCGGCGACCGCCAGGTCTCGCCGACCGATACCACGACGTACACGCTGACCGCCAGCGGTCCGGGAGGAAGCGACACTGCCACCGCCACCGTGAACGTGACCGTGCCGCCGCCGCCGCCGACGCCGACTCCGGTTCCCAAGAAGACACTCAGCGAGCTCCTGGCGACCGAAGTGCAGGATGCGTACTTCGACTACGACAAGAGCGATATTCGCGAAGACGCCCGTGCCGTGCTGACCCACGATGCCGAGGCGCTCAAGCAGATCTTCGCCGAGATCCCCGACGGGGTGGTGCAGCTCGAAGGGAACTGCGACGAGCGCGGATCGGCCGAGTACAACATCGGTCTGGGCGACCGCCGTGCCGCCGCCGCCAAGGACTTTCTGGTGCAGTTGGGCGTTCCCGCCGACAAGGTGAAAACCATCAGCTACGGCAAGGAGCGGCCGGCGTGCACCGACTCCAACGAGGCGTGCTGGCAGAAGAACCGCCACGACCATTTCGCGGAGGCCAAGTAAACCGGTTCGCGAGTGTGGGGCAGGCCGTTTGGCCTGCCCAGGCAGGCGGAACCGCCTGCCCCAGATGGTATTTGCGTGCAGGTCGCGGAGCGCTCCCTGAGGGCGCTCCGCGGTCTGCTCTTTTTGTGTAGGAGGACCCGTTCATGCGTAGCGTGCCGCTTGGCCTTTCGGTTTTGTTCCTGATTCCCGGTCTGGGCCTGGCTCAGAAGAGGGAGTTTGTCGACCTGCAGCGGGACGTTGCGGCGCTCCAGGACCAGGTGCGCAATCTGCAACAGTCCGACAGCGAGAACATGGGCAAGATGCTGGCCCTGTTGCAGCAGGCCATCGACGGCCTCAACAAGGTGAACACCAGCGTCGCCGTCCTGGATGCCCAGATGCGCGACCGCGACAAGACGCTGGCGGGCCCGGTTGCCTCCGTCGGGGCCAGGGTGGATTCCATGGCCGGCGACTTCCAGGCGATGCGCGTTTCGCTCGACGACGTCAGTACCCGGCTGGCCAAGCTTCAGCAGGGCCTGATCGATTTGAACAACACGGTCAAGGTGATCTCGGCGCCTCCGGCTCCGCCTGCCGCGACTGGCCCCGGCGCATCGGGCGCCTCCGCCCCTCCGCCGGGCGTCACCGCCGAAGCCCTGTACGCAAGCTCCATGCGCGACAAGGACAGCGGGAATTTCGACATGGCGCTCCAGGAGTATGGCGACTACCTGAAGTTCTATGGCACTTCCGACACGGCGCCTAACGCGCAGTACTACATCGGCGAGATCTATTACACCCGCAAGGACTACGACAACGCGCTCAAGGCCTTCGACGCGGTATTGGAGCGCTTTCCGGACAACAACAAGACGCTCGACTCCATGTATATGAAGGGGCGCTCGCTGTTCCAGATGGGGGAACGCACCAAGGCCGCCAATGAGTTCCGGGCCGTTTATGTCCGCTCCCCTCGATCGGAGATGGGCGCCAAGGCCAAGGCGCAACTGGCAGCCATGGGCCTGTCCGTGAACGCCGGCGCGCCCAAACGGACCGCCGCCAAGAAGCCGCAGTAGAGGGAGATCGACCATGAGCGATACGCACGCGCGGCCGCCGCTCGCGACGTTCGAAAACGTTTCCAAGCTGATCGACCACTCGCTGCTGAGGCCCGAGTTGCCCGACTCGGCGGTGCTCGAAGGCTGCCGCATCGCCCGCCAGTACAACGTGGCGACCGTCACCGTGCGCCCGTGCGACGTCGATACGGCCGTGCGCGCCATGGCGGGAAGCGGGGTCGGCGTCAGCACCGTGGCGGGCTTCCCTCACGGCTCCCAAACTACGGCCACCAAGCTGTACGAGGTTCGCGACCTTGTGCGCCGGGGCGCCTGCGAGGTCGACATGGTCCTCAACATCGGCAGGCTGATCTCGCGCCAGTTCGAGTACGTCGAGAGCGAACTCGCGCAGGCGGCTGAGGCCTGCCACGAGGGCGGAGCGCTGCTCAAGGTCATCCTCGAGAACGCCTACCTGACCGACGAGCTGAAGATCGTGGCGTGCCGGATCGCGACCAACGCGGGTGCGGACTTCGTCAAGACCTCGACGGGATACGCTCCCTCCGGCGCAACCATCGAGGACCTGAAACTCATGCGCGCCCATGCGGGGCCGAACGTCCGCGTCAAGGCGGCCGGAGGGGTCCGCACGCTCGAAGGCGTGCTGGAAGTCTACAAGGTGGGCTGCTCGCGGATCGGCGCCACTGCCACGGTCGCTATTCTCGAGGCCTGGAAGCGGGCGCTCGCGGGCGCTCGGGGCTAGGCTCCGATCTGGTCGAGGTGGTGCAGCATGTGCGCCACGTAGTGACGCGCAAGCTCTTCGAGTGGCACGGGTTCATGGTCCCCGATGCGGCAGGGCGCGGCGCCCGCTTCGGCCGGAAGGTGCGCCAGCACATGGACCAGCAGGCGGTTCAGCGCTTCCCAGGTCCCGACCAACAGCGGCCAGGGCGCGTCCTGAAACGCCTGAATCCTGACGCATCCGTCCTGGTCGTAGTCCGGCCATACCAGGCTGCCCGCCAGCGCCGCGCGCACCCAGCGCTGGTGGTTATTCGACGCCGAGTCGATCAGATGCCCGATCACCTGTTTCCGGGACCAGCCACCCGCGAGCGCCGGCCTGCTGGCGGCCTCCTCGCTGGTCTCGCGAAGGGCGCGCCCGGCTCGCTCGACGATGGCCCTGAGACGATCGGCAGTGTTACGCATGGTGCGATTGTAACTCCGGCGATCCTAACTCCGGCGCGCCAACCCCGCCGTGTTACGATAGCTGACGGAACTCCCTTCGCCGGGATGACGGAATTGGCAGACGTACCGGACTCAAAATCCGGCGCTCTTCACTGAGCATGAGGGTTCGACCCCCTCTCCCGGCACCAAATCCCCGCCTACGGTTCGACCCCCTCTCCCGGCGGGTCCCAGGCGCGGCTACCCGAGACGGAGCCTGGCAGAGGGCCACAAAACGGCGGGTGCATCGAGGGACCGGCAATCTCCGGCTCGCGCTTGACCGGCGGCCCGGGGTGCCGCGTTGGCGGTCAGGCGGCCTTTTGGACCTTGCCGCTTCGCAAGCAGGATGTGCAGACGCGGATGCGTTTGGCCGCACCGTTGACGACGGCGCGCACGGTCTGCAGGTTGACGTCCCAGCGCCGCTTGGTCACATTGTGGGCGTGGCTGATGCGGTTGCCGAACGTCGGCCCTTTTCCACAGACATCACATACTCTCGCCATCGACAGAGGTCTCCTCGAATAATGGTAGGAACCATGATTGTAACAAGTTGGGGGCGGGGGCGCAAATCGGCGACGCGGGCGGCGCGCGACGGCGGGCGCGGCGCGGGCGGTCCGGCGCCGGCGGGGCTGGCGGCGCTGGCGGGCCGGTGGGGCTGGCGCGAGGGCTGGCGGGGCGGGCGGCGCCGCCTGCCCGTGGGCCGGATCGCTCTCCCGCATCAGCGGCGCCCCCGGGGCCGTGTTAATCTCGGGTTTCACGTGATCGCTGATGCGCATCGCAATTGACGCCACGCCGCTGCTGCTGCGCAGCGCGGGCGTAAAAAGCTACTTCCATTACTGGCTGGCCAGCCTCCGGCGGGAGGCCGCGCAGCAGGACGCGATCCTCACATTCCCACTGCGCGGAGGCTTTGGCGAGCTGGATCATGAGCGGTCGATGGCCAGCCTGCCCCGGACTGTGGCAGGCCTCGCCATGATGCACGGGTTGAACGTTTCCCGCCTGCCCTGGACGCTTCCCGGTCTGGATATCTTCCACACCTCGGGTCATTGCCGGAATCCGCCGCGGCGGGCGAAGCTCACCGCGACCATCCACGACATGACGTGCTGGACGATGCCGGAACTTCACTCCCAAGCGAACGTGGCCCTGGCGCACCGGTTCGGCGATGCCATCGCGCGTCGCGCCGATGGACTCGTCGCGGTCTCCGAGAGCACGCGCCGCGACGCAATCCGGATCCTCGGTCTGGCCCCGGAGCGCATCGAGGTGGTGTACCCCGGCGTTCCGGAGCCGTTCTTCGCGGTGACGGCCGCGGACGTGCACGCGGCGCGCGCGAGGTATAAGCTGGAGCGGCCCTATCTGCTTTCGCTGGGCACGGTCGAGCCGCGGAAGAACATTCCCGGACTGCTCGAAGCCTACTCGCAGCTCAGCCCGTCCACGCGCGAGGAGTATGAGCTGGTGGTGGCCGGCCCAATCGGATGGGCGGATCGCGCGACGGTGGCCAGGCTGCGCAGCATGGCGGAAGGCGTACGCTATCTGGGATACGTGCCGGAGGCGGACCTGCCGGGGATCACGGCGGGCGCGGCGTTGCTGGCCTATCCTTCGTTTTACGAGGGATTTGGCTTTCCCGTGGCGCAGGCGATGGCGGTGGGAACGGCGGTGCTGACCTCGAACGTCTCGTCGTTGCCGGAAGTCGCGGGGGACGCGGCGCTGCTGGTGGACCCTCACAGCCAGGCTGAGATGCGGGACGGCCTCGAGCGCCTGCTGACCTCACCCGCACTGCGCGAACGCCTGGGCGGCGAAGGGCGCCTGCGCGCGCGCCTTTTCCGCTGGCAGACCAACGCGCGGCGGAGCCTGGAGTGGTTCCGCAAGGTGGCGGGCTAGCCCGTTCCGGCGGACTACCACTCGGGTGTCTTCGAGCTATCCAGCTCGTAGCAATAGCGTCCCTTGGGATGCCGCCAGAAGAGAGAAAGCTGTCCCCACCTCTCGTCGCCCTCCGCGCTGGCCGTGTCAAATGTGGCGCACAGTTCGTAAGTCGTGCCCGATTTGAGGTTGTATTCGTACCGGGCGCGAGTTACCGGATCGCTCAGATGCAAGAACCGGCTCTGCCTCAAGTCCGCCAGTCGAGGCGGGGGTGCCTCCCTATGCTGCGCCGCGATCTGTTGCGCGATCGCTCGCAGGTCGGTTACCCGGCGCTCGTCGGCAGCGATGGCCCGCTGATTCGCGGGCGACCCGAGGCGGTGGAATCCGAGCGCCAGCACCACCAGAACGATCGCCAGCGCCGCGGCCGCAAGCAGCGCGTCCTTACGCCTCCGCATGTTCCGCACCTCCTCTCAGGGAGTCCAGGTAGTACCAGAAGATGCTTCCGGCGATGCACAGAACCGTGAGCACCTTCAA
>Ga0182021_10006678_pt1 | contig 13691 bp, 9 predicted proteins | sample 612E3MmetaG_FD_120493 | JGI IMG/M metagenome (GOLD analysis project Ga0182021, IMG submission 120493) | Permafrost microbial communities from Stordalen Mire, Sweden - 612E3M metaG (Illumina Assembly) | ecosystem: Environmental > Terrestrial > Soil > Wetlands > Permafrost | place: Sweden...
GCTGCCGCGGCCGGGCTCTTGTAGAGAGCGTCCCGGAGCTCGGTCAACAGGTCGTCGAACGAGACGGTGCCCGCTGCGCGACGCCGGCGGTGGACCTCCTCCACGGCGCGGTCGACGAGACGGCGAAGCCGGGCCGCGGCAGGGACCACCTCGGCGTCGTCGGCGTCGGGAAGGAGACGGATCCCCGGATTGCCGAGCACCTTGGTGGCCATGTCGGAGAGGTCCTTCAAAGTTGGCAGCGGCGCGGCGATCTCAGCGTGGGCGAGGGACTCTGCCGCGAGGACGTCGGCGCAGACGGCCTGGAGGAGCTCGGCGGTGTCGTCGAGGAGGGTGGCGTCGAGGTCGCCCGAGGCCGCCGAGCCCAAGGTGGAGAGGAACTGCTGGGCAAATCCGTGGATCGTCGTGATCGTGGCCGAGTCGAAGTCGACGACTGCCCGCTCGAGGCGCCCGAGGCGCCCCTCGGGGTCGGTCTGGGCCACGAAGGCGAGGAGTTCGTCGTCTTCTGGGGCGTCCCCGGCGCGCAGCGCGTCCACCGCTTCGATGAGCCGGGAGCGTACGCGGTCGCGCAGCTCGGCCGCGGCGGCCCGCGTGAAGGTGACGATGAGCAGCCTGTCGACCCGGACGTCCTCCTCGGCCACGTATCGCAGCACGAGCCCTGCGAGCGTGTAGGTCTTTCCGGTTCCGGCGCTCGCCTCGATCGCGACGCGGCCGCGGGGCAAGGTTCCGCAGATATCGAAGAGGCCGTGAGAGCTCACGTCGTCTCCTCGGTACCGGCGTCGATCGCAGCCCACAGGTAGTCGGCGAATCGCAACGCCCGCTCTCCGGCAGGGCCGGGCGGGTCTTCGTCGCGGGCTTGAAGTGCGTGAAGCTCGGCGAGCGTGAGCTCTCCTAGCGCGAGCCTGTTCGCCTCGTCGTCACCATCGCCGTGCCCTTCGTAGGGTTGCCAGTCGCCCAGGCCCGCCGTGCGATTGTGGAGCTTGTACGAGAAAGACGAGAACAGGGGGATCGGCTCTCGCATCCCGCGGCGGTAGCAGTCCACCGCCGCTTCGAGCGCCTCGGTGGCCAGGAGACGCCGTGCGGCGGGCGTCCCACCGCGGCCGACGAGCTCGAGGGTGGCGATCCCGGCGCCTTTCTCGGCCTTGCCCACGACAACGCTTCGCCAGTTGGTGACGGGGTCTGTCGCCACCAGGGACACGAGGTCGAGGCAGGCGGCAATCCGGCGCTTCGGCGAGACCCTGCTGCAGGTGAGCAGTGCCGGCCCCGGGGACAGATCCGCGCAGCGACCGACGATCGTCTCCACGACGCGCGTGCCGTCGCGGAGCTCGGCGTCGACGAGAAGTCGGTCATCGCGGGTCGGATCGACGTTCAGCGCGTCCGCGGCGGCGAGCACCGCTTCGATCGACTCCTCGATTCCCTTCAGCACCGAATCGCCGAGCGCGCCGGGGGGCAGAGTTCCGATGGCCCGCTCGTGGCGTTCCCACTCTGCCGTGGTATGCCCGGCAAAGCGAGCTGCAAGCAGCCTGTCCTCCACACCCCAGTGCTCCAGGCCGTCGAGCGAGGTGGCCAGATCGTCGGACGGCTCGCGGTCTTCGCCGAGCAGGTGGAGCTGCAGTCTTTGCCTGAGGAAGGCTTTGATCGGGTGATTGAAGAACTTCTTCAGCTCGGTGAGGCTGATCACCGATCCGATGTCCGGAGCCGGCGGCAGGACGCCGTCCAGGAACGGTCGGTCCTCGGCAGTTCGCTTGCGCCGGGCAACCGCGCCGTCGAAGGCCGCACTGTCGAAGCTCCATGGTCCAGGCATGTTCAGCTTGCCGGGGAGAAAGCAGCGGTCGTCGAAAGGTTGACACGGGTGGACCGTCTCGATCCGGCCCCGGTAGTCGGCCTGGTTGAGAGGCGAGAGCGTCGCCCTGATCGTGTCGCGCAGCTCGGCGAGCACGGTCGCGGCCGGCACCTCGAGATTCGTGCGGACGTTGTGGCCTGTCCGGGTGATCACGAGGTGGTCGGTGGCCGCGAGAAGGGCTTCGAGGAGCGCTTGGCGCACCTCCGAGCGCGGGTCGTGGTCGCCGACGAGCGGCGCGATGGCCGCGAGATCGTCACCGTCGGCGCCGCCGGCGCCGCTCGTGCCGACCTCGTCGAGACCGAGCAGGCAGATCACGCGGAAGGGCAGCCAGCGCAGCGGAGTCAGCGAGCTCACGGTGATTCCGCCGCGGAAGAACTCCGAGCGCGGTGGCGAGCCTTGCAGCCGATCGGCGAAAAGGCGCCGGACGTCGCGGAGTGAGAGCGCGACCGTTGCAGGGTTGCCGCCGACGCTCGCCTGGTCAGCGATCTCTGCCACGAGGCTCCTGAGCTTGTCGAGCTGCCACTGCTGGACCTCTTCGACGGCGAAGAACCGGTCGATCGCGTACCTCAGGGCTTCGCACCAGGCGGCGGCAGACCTCTCGCGCTTGAAGTCATCGGAGAGCTCCTCCAGGCCGCGGACAAAATCGGCGAGGCGTCCGGCTACGGCGATGTCGCCGCTCTCGACCGCCAGCGGCGCGATCCCTCCCGGCGCGAGGCCGACCTCGTCGTCGCTCACGGCGACACCCATGAGGATGCGGTCGAGGGCGTGCCGCCACGTGTTGGCGGCGAACTCCGCCGGGAGGCCCCACGGCGTGCGCTGCGGGCCGTCCAGCCCCCACCGCACGTTGCCCTCGCTGACCCAGGCGGCGATCGTCCGCAGCCCGTCGTCGTCGAGCTCGAAGCGTCTGCTGACGACCGGCAGAGAAACGAACTCCATGACTTCGGAGAGGCTGAACCGACCCGAGACGAGTGCGAGCAACGAGTCGAGCGCCGCAAGCGCCGGGTACGACTCGCGAAGCGAGCGGTCGGTGATGCGGTACAAGAGCCGGGGCGTGCCGTCGTCCGGAGGGCCCCTGCCCTCCACAGAAGTCCCGAAGCCCGCCTGCACCAAAGGCGCGAACTGGTCGATTGCCGGCGAGAGCACGGCGATGTCGTCCTCCCGCAGGCTCGGGTCTTCCGCGAGGAGATGCAAGATGGCATCACGAAGCACCTGGACCTGGCGGGCCTGCCCGTGGCAGGAGTGCACCTGTACCGAGCGGTCGGCGGGCTCGAGCAGGAAGTCGCCCGCGGGGGCGCGGCCGGCTCGCAGATCCTGCTGGAGCCTTGCGAGCAGTGTCCCGGCGGTCCGGCTGTCGGTATCTGCAGGGCCGCCGACCTGGGTCGCCGCCGGGATTCCCCGAGACTCGGCCGCCGCGAGCAGCACCGTGCGCTCGCGATAGGGACGTCCCCAGGATCGCAGCAGCGGGTGGTGAACCAGGCGCACCTCGGCGTCAGACAGGTCGTCGGCCCGCAGGTGGGTCGGAGGTACCGGCCCTGCCAGCGCTGCTTGCCGCACCCGCGCGGACGTGTCTGGCGAGGGGTCGAGCAGCAACAGGTGCAACTCGTGACGAGCGGCGACGGCTTCGAGCAGCTCGAGGAAGGGCGCGCCGTTGGGAATCGTCGTGACGCCGAAGATGGAGAGGCGAGCGGGCAGCTCCAGCGGGAGTGCCCCGGAGCGGACGTCCTCGAGCAGGCCGGGCAGGCGCTCGGGCGGGCTCGGAACCCCGATGCGCTCGCGGACCAGGCGCCAGAGATGGGGCTGCCACCTGTCGTGGTCTGCGAGGGGCCTGCCGGTGCCGTCGACGTCGCGACCTGCCGACCAGTGCAGCACGAGCTCGGGCCGGCGAACCGAGTATCGGTCGAACATGTCGGCGAGGCGCCGCGCCCGACTGAACCAGGTGGCTCCCTGCGGCAGCTTCGTGAGCGGGCCCAGACGCTCGTCGACGCCACGGGAGCGCAGTACCTCCAGCACCGCCCAGACCAGGTACTCGACCTGCCAGGGGTCCAACTCGCCGGCGCTGCCCGCCTCGAGGACAACTTGGCGGAGCGTTCCTGGAAAGCCCAGCCGGATGTTCGCAGCGACCCCGTCGGCGGCTCCAGGCCCGGAGGTGCCCAGGGACCTGGCCAGCTCGAGCGCCAGCCACCGGCGCATGGCCATGGTCGGCACAGCGACCCATTCGGGCGTCATCGGGTCCTCGGGCGGGTCGGCCAGGATCTCGGCCAGTGCCGCCGCCAGAGGTCTGGCGCGGCTGGCACTGGAGAGGTGAAGCACGACCGAACACTACCCAGCGGCTGTCGCGGTCACCTCGGAGCGCGGAGGTACCTTGGAGCAATGGCGACGGCTCAGGCAACTTGCAGCCTGTGATCAAGTACCTCGGCTCAAAACGCCGCCTCGTCCAAGCAATCGCCGCCCTCGCTTCGGGTTGTGGCGCCACGACAGCAGTCGATCTGTTCACGGGTACGACGCGTGTCGCCCAGGAGCTGAAGCGCCGTGGGGCATTCGTGACCGCGGTCGACACCGCCACCTACTCAGAGGTGCTGGCTCAGTGCTACATAAGCACCGACGCCGCGTCGCTGGACCACGCCGAGCTGGCGGAGGTGATCGCGGAGCTGAACGCGCTGCCGGGCCGGAGCGGCTATTTCACGGAGGTCTTCTGCGAGCGGTCGCGTTACCTGCGGCCCGAGAACGGCGCCCGCGTGGACGCGATCCGCGACGCGATCGAGGAGCAGTACCGGAGCCACGACCTGTACCCGATCCTGCTCACGAGCCTGCTCGAGGCGGCCGACCGTGTCGACTCGACGACCGGGTTGCAGATGGCCTACCTGAAGCAATGGGCTCCGCGCGCCTGGCATCCCTTGCTGCTCAGGGTGCCGGACCTGCTCGCCGGACCGGGTCGGGCGATCCGCGCCGATGCCAGGCATGCCATCGGATCGATCGGATCGGTCGACTTCGCCTACCTCGACCCGCCCTACAACCAGCACCGGTACTTCACCAACTATCACGTCTGGGAGACTCTGATCAGGTGGGATGCCCCGGACCACTACGGGATCGCGTGCAAGCGCGCCGACTCGAGGAGCCCCGCCACCCGCAGCGAGTTCAATTCGCGCCGCACGATGGCGGTGGCCCTGGGCGAGATCGTGCGCAACATCGACGCGACAGTCGTCGTCGTGTCCTGCAACGACGAGTCGTGGCTCGGCCGCGACGAGCTTGTCGAGATGTGCGCCGCCCGCGGCCATGTCGAGCTGCTCGAGTTCGACTCGAAGCGCTACGTGGGCGCGCAGATCGGGATCCACGACCTCACCGGGCGGAAGGTGGGCTCGGTCTCGCACCTTCGCAACCTCGAGCGCCTTGCCGTATGCGGTCCCCGTGCCGAGGTGCTCTGCGCGCTGGAGGCCCTGCGGCGCCAGACCGAGCCGGCTGCCGACGCCGTCGGCACCACTCTCGGGGTGTCGGGCTCGTCCTAAGTCGCCGCGCCGCGCTCGGGCGCCCGCGGCGAGTTTCCGGCTTGTCGCCAGGCCTCCGGCTTGTCGGCAAGCCTCGGGCGCGCTGGCTTCCGGTAGCGTCGCCAAAGTGACCGAACCGGGCGTCGCCGACCTGCTGAGAAAGGTCGTCGCGACCCTCCCCTCGGGAGAGGTTCGTACCGGGCAGGTCGAGATGGCCGAGGCGGTGGCCAGGGCGCTCGCCTCGGGGGGCAACGTCGCCGTGGCTGCCGGCACGGGCACCGGCAAGTCCCTCGCCTATCTCGTGCCCGCCGTCGCCTCGACAAAGCGCGTCGTGATCGCCACAGCCACCAAGGCTCTGCAGGACCAACTGGCCAACAAGGACCTACCTCTCGTGGCGAAAGGTCTCGGCCGTCCGGTCAAGTGGGCCGTGCTCAAGGGGCGGTCGAACTACCTGTGCCGTCAGCGGCTCGTCGAGCTCGAGCGCCTCGGAGAACAGCAGCGCATGGACGCCCCCTTCGACTCGGATGTGGCTGACGACGAGAGCGTCGAGGGTCTCGAGGCCGGGGCCGCCGGCTCCGGGCCGGTCGGGGGGCGCGCCGGCCCGCGCGAGAGCGGTTCCGCCCGAGCCGTGGCGGCCCGGCGCGTGGGCGAAGAGGTGCGGAGCCTTGCCGAGTGGGCCGAGTCGACCGTCAGCGGGGACAGGGCCGAGCTCAGCTTCGAGCCGTCGAGCGCCGCCTGGTCGAGCGTCAGCGTCACCGCCGACGAGTGCCCGGGGCCGCGCCGTTGCCCGTCCGGCGGCGAGTGCTTCGCCGAGGCGGCGCGGGCGCGGGCGGCTGTCGCCGACATCATCGTCGTCAACCTCCACCTTCTCGGCGCCAACTTGAGAGTCGGCGGGGAGGTGCTGCCCCAACACGATGCCCTCATTGTCGACGAGGCCCACGAGCTCGAGGACGTTCTCGCGGCGTCCCTCGGGGTGGACGTGAGCCCGGGGCGCCTTCGCGCGCTCGCCTCGGCCGCCCGCGCCGCGCTCGTCGCGGCGGGCCGCCGCGCGCAGCGAGGTGAGGACACCGCGCCGGCCCGGGCCGTCGAGTCCGTCCTGGCCGCCGCCTCCGATTTCGAGGAGCTGCTTGGCGAAAGAGAGGATCAACGCCTACCTCCTGGCCTGGGTCGCGAGATGGGCGAACAGGTCACGACCGTGGTCGAGCGGCTCGATCGCCTGGGTACCGAGCTGCGCCGCGCCAGCGAGACACTTGGCGGCGCCGGGGCCGGAGGAGGACTTGGCGGCGCCGGGCAAGGGCAAAGCGGCGGCGAGGCCGCGCAGCGCTGCCTGCGGGCGCTCCTCGGGGTCGACCGCTGCCGTGAGGAGCTCACCGCCTGCATTTCGGCCGGTGGCGACGAGGTGGTCTGGGTGAGCGGAGGTTCGCGCCCTGCGATGCACTCGGCGCCGCTCGACGTGAGCGAGACCATGGCCGCCCAGGTGTTCTCACAGATCCCCGTCGTCATGACGAGCGCGACATTGCCGCGCGGGCTTGCGGCCCGCGTGGGCGCGCCGAGTGGGTCCACGCACGAGCTCGATGTCGGCAGTCCGTTCGCCTACAAGGAGAACGGGCTTTTGTACCGGGCGACCTCCCTTCCCGATCGCCGCCGCCCCGAGGCCGAGGCCGCCATCCACGACGAGATCGAGGCGCTCGTTCTTGCTGCCGGCGGTCGCACGCTTGCCCTGTTCACGAGTCGGCGGGCGATGAGCCTTGCCGCCGAGGTTCTCGGCGCCAGGCTCCCCTGGCCCGTGCTCGTGCAAGGCGAGCTCCCGAAGGCGGTGCTCCTGGAAGCCCTCAGCTCACAGTCGGCGGCCTGCCTGTTCGCGACGATGAGCTTTTGGCAGGGTGTCGACGTGCCCGGACCGGCGCTCAGCCTCGTCGTCATTGACCGGATCCCGTTTCCTCGGCCGGACGACCCCTTGATGGGTGCCCGGCGGGAGGCAGCCGGCCGCGCCGGGTTCCAGGTCGTCGACCTTCCCCGGGCGGCCACCTTGCTCGCCCAAGGTGCGGGCCGCTTGATCAGAACGGCCGCCGACAGGGGCGTCGTGGCCGTGCTAGACCCGCGTCTCGCGACCGCCTCCTACGGCCCGGCACTCGTAAAGGCGCTGCCGCCCATGCGACGGACCCGGGACAGGGCAGAGGCGGTGGCATTCCTCCGCGGGATACACGCCGAGGCCACCGGAGCCGTCGCGGTGTCCTGAACCGCGACGTCGCCGCGACGGCTTTGGGGCCATTTGGGGCAGAGGCCTAGACTTCGCACGACTATGGAGACCCCCACCGAGCAACACCAGCAACACCAGGAGCTCAGCCAGGAACAAGGCGAGAGTCGGCCGGCCCCACCCGCGTCACGCGAGCTGCCCAGCACGATGGTGTGCGGCGGTTGCGGCACCGTCGTCGACGCCTCCGAGCCGTACCCGTTCCGCTGCCCCCGCGCCGGCGACGGTGGCGACCACGTCCTGCGCCGCGAGCTCGACGTGAGCAAACTCGAGTTCCCCCTCGGCGACCCCGAGCCGAACCCGTTCGTCCGCTGGAGGCACCTGTTCCACTCCTATCACCTCGCCGCAGCTCACGGTATGACCGACGACGCGTATGTGAGCCTCGTGCGCGACCTCGACGACCAGGTGGCCAAGGTCGACGGGCACGGGTTCGTCGTGACGCCCTTCGAGGCTGCCCCGGCCCTCTCGAGCAGCCTCGGGACAGGTCCCGTCTGGGTGAAGGACGAGACAGGCAACGTCTCCGGCTCGCACAAGGCCCGCCACCTGTTCGGCCTCCTTGTCCATCTGGAGGTCGTCGACCGCCTCGGCATGACCGAGGGCAGCCCGCCGCCGCTCGCGATCGCCAGCTGCGGCAACGCCGCCCTGGCGGCCGCAGTTGTCGCCGCCGCCGGCCGCCGGCGCCTCCTCGTGTTCGTCCCGACCGACGCCGAGGCCGCCGTGGTCGACCGGCTGCAGGCGCTCGGAGCCGAGATCACCGTTTGTCCCCGGATAGAAGGCGTGGCCGGCGACCCGACCTATCACCGCCTGCAGGCGGCGATCGCCGAAGGCGCGCTTGCCTTTACCTGCCAAGGCAACGAGAACGGCCTCGCGATCGAAGGTGGCGAGACCCTCGGCTACGAGATCGCCGCCGCGCTGGCAGGCAAGGCACGTCTCGACCACGTCGTGATCCAGGTCGGCGGCGGCGCGCTCGGGAGTTCCGTGGCACAGGGTCTCTCCGAGTCGGTGGCCTTCGGCGTGCTGGCCGGCATGCCCCGTGTCCACACCGTTCAGACAGCCGGTGCCTGGCCGCTCGCACGAGCCCTTCGCAAGGTGGCCGAGCGTCTGCCGGTCTCGCCCGGGCCCGAGGAGGTTCGCTCGGCCGTGCGTTACGCCGCCGGGCACCGGTCCGAGTTCATGTGGCCGTGGGAGACGGTGCCTCACAGCCTGGCGCACGGGATTCTCGACGACGAGACCTACGACTGGGTGGCGCTCGTAGAGGCGATGCTCGGTACCGGCGGGCAGGCGCTCGTCGTGAGCGAGGAAGAAATAGCCGAGGCCAACGCGCTCGGAGTCGAGGCAACCGGCATAAGGGTGGACCCGACGGGCTCATCAGGTCTGGCGGGACTCCTCCAGCTCAGCCGCCGGGGCCTCGTTCCGGTCGGGGAGCAGGCGGCGGTGCTGTTCACCGGGACCCAGCGCTAGCCAGGCTCCAGCTCGGTGCCGGCGGCGCCTGCCGCCGCCGGCCCGGGACGCGCCGGAGCCTTCGTGTGGCCGCGGAGCTCAGTAGCCGAGGCGCTCGATCATCTCAGGGTGGCGCTGCCAGCCCTTCTCGACCTTCACGAACAGCTCGAGGTATGCACCGGGCTCGAGCTGTTGGCGCACAGCCGTGCCCGCGGCCTTGAGCACGCGGCCGCGCTTTCCGATGACGATGCCCTTTTGCGACTCGCGCTCGACGAGGATCTCGCAGCGAATCCGGGGCCATTCCCATTCGGTGACCCGGCAGGCGATCGAATGGGGGAGCTCCTCCTCGGCGTGTCTCAGCAGCTGCTCTCGTACGAGCTCCGCGACGTAGAAGGCCTCGGGGACGTCGCTCACCATGCCTGCCGGGAAGTAGCGCGGGCCTTCGGGCATCCGCGCAGCCAGGTGCTCGACGAGCGCGGGCACCCCCTCTCCGGTCTTGGCCGAGAGAGGGAAGTACTCGGCATCCGTGAGACCGAGCTCGGCGGCGGCAAAGGCCAGGTGCCGGAGCACCTTGGCGCTGTCGGCCCGGTCGATCTTGTTGAGCGCGATCACCGTGTCCGGCCGCAGCCGCTCGGCGATGTAGCGGTCGCCCGGCCCTATCGCTCCGTCGGCTTCCAGCAGCAGGACGCAGCAGTCGACGTCCTCGAAGGTCGACGCGGCCGTCTCGTTGAGGCGGTTCCCGAGGGCTGTGCGCGGCCTGTGCAGCCCCGGGGTGTCCGTGAAGACGATCTGTCCGTCCGCGCGGTCGAGCACGCCACGGATGCGGGTCCGCGTGGTGTTGGGGGTGGAGGAGGTGATGGCAACCTTCCGCCCGAGGATCTGGTTCAGCAGGGTCGATTTGCCCACGTTGGGGCGGCCTACCAGGGCGACGAACCCTGAGCGGAAGACTGCCTCGGAGTCCCCGGTCACCGGTGGATTTCGCCCTCGACGCGTGCTTGTGCGTCGCCGTTGTCAGAGCGGTCCTGCCGGGCGTCGCGCTCGGCGGCACGCTGGGCCCGCTCGGCCAGCCATTCCTCGTCGGGATTCCGCGGGCCGGCGTGCAGCGGAGGACCGTCGAGCCGGAGGATCCGCACGTTGCCGACACGCCTGCCCTGTACCTTCTCGGCCACGAGCAGGTGCCCGTCCACCTCGATCGACTCTCCCTCGGAGGGGACGTGCCCGCTGACGGCCAGGACGAGGCCGCCGATCGTGTCCCAGTCGCCGGTGGGCAGCTCCGCGCCGAGGAACTCGTTCACCTCGTCGACAGCCATCTTGCTCGACACGCGGAACTGGCCGCCTCCGAGGGGCACGATCAACGGCTCGTCGACGTCGAACTCGTCGACGATCTCGCCGACAAGCTCCTCGATCAGGTCCTCGAGCGTGACCACGCCTGCGGTGCCGCCGTATTCGTCGATGACGACGGCGAGGTGGAACTGGCCCGCCTGCATCTCGCGCATGAGCGGGGCGACGCGCTTGGTCTCCGGGACGTAGTTCGCAGGCCGGCATATCTCGCTCACCGGGTTGTGCTCCTTGCCGCTTCGCGCGGCGCGGATGAGGTCCTTTGTGAAGGCGATGCCGACGACGTCGTCGAGGCTCTGGTTGAAGACCGGGATGCGGCTGTAGCCGGCCTCTATCGCCCGTTCGAGCACGGCGCCGGTCTCGAGGGACTCCTCGACCGCGACAACGTCGGGTCGCGGCACCATGACCTCTCTCACAATCGTGTCCCCGAACTCGATGATCGAGTGGATGAGGACCCTCTCGTCGCTCTCGATGGCCTCGTCCAGCGCCGCGACGTCGGCGAAAGCGAGAAGCTCGGACTCGGTGACGTCCGGCTCGATCCTGGTGCCCCGCCCGCCCGGGGTGATGAGGCGGGCGAGCCCGATGAGGGCGCTCGACACGACACGGGTGGGCGGGAAACGGACGAGGGTGGTGACCAAAGGGGCCGCGAGGAGGGCGGCGCGGTCCGAGTGGCGCACGGCCCACTGTTTCGGCACGGCCTCCGAGAAGACGAATATGACCACGACCTCGAACACCGTCGCGACGGCGACGCCGATCGGGCCGAAGACCTGTGCCGCGATGACGCCGACCAGCGTGGCGGCGACGAGCTGGCACAAAAGGACGAGGAGCAGGATAGGGGCCAGGAAGGCCTCCGGGTCCTCGACCAAGCGGCGAAGCGACCGGGCGCCCCTCTGACGGTCGTCCTCGAGGGACTTGGCGCGGGCGCGCGAGGTGCGGGTGAGACCGGTCTCGGCCAGGGAGAGGACGGCCGAGCCCGCTATCAGCACGAAGACCGTCGCGAGGAGGGCACCGTCGGCGCCGCTGAAGCCGTGCGTGCTGGCGACGTGGCTACCGGCGACGTGGCCAGCGGCGAGGAGAGCCACGGCGATCACTGACTGACTTCCCCGCGGTGGTGGGCATCGAGGAGCTGCTGTTCCAGTGCCTCCATCGTCGCCGCTTCGCTTGCGTCCTCGTGGTCCATGCCGAGCAGGTGCAAGATCCCGTGCACCAACAAGAGCGCGAGCTCGTCGTCGTAATTGCCGGCGTGCTCCGGGGCTTGGCGCCAGGCGACCTCGGGGCAGATGACGACGTCGCCGATCAAAAGGGGCACTTCCTCGAGCTCGATCGGTCCTCGCCCCGGACCGCTCGCCTCCTGGTCGGGGACATGGCCTGGGCCTATGAGCTCGTCCTCGATGGGGAAGGAGAGCACATCGGTGGGTCCCTTGCGGCCGAGAAACCGTTCGTTCAGCCCGGCGATGGAGGTCTCGTCGACGAACATCACCGAGAGCTCGGCCCCCTCACCGATCCCCCGGTCGCCCAGTACGCGTTCGGCCAGCGCCACCCAGCGTGCGAGATCTACAGGTCGGTCAGACTGCTCGTCGGCAGCGAAGACCTGGGCGCTCACCGCGGCGGCCGTGCCGGGGCAGTCCGGTCGGAGAGAGGCGGCGCGGGGACGTGGACCCCGTTCCCGGACTCCTGGTTCGGAGCAGCCGGGACCTGGGTGCCGGATCTGCCGGACGAGCCGGTGCCGGAACCGATGTTCCGGGCCTCCGCCGAGCGCTCGTAGGCGGAGACGATCTCGCGCACGATGCGGTGTCGCACGACGTCGGATTGACCGAGCCTGACGAAGGCGATCCCCTCGATCTCGCCGAGCAGCTCCTCGAGGTCGAGCAGCCCGGAGCGGCCGCCCGGGATGTCGATCTGGGTCACGTCGCCGGTGACGACGAGCTTGGTGCCGAAGCCGATCCTCGTGAGGAACATCTTCATCTGTTCCGGGGTCGTGTTCTGGGCCTCGTCGAGGATCACGAAGCTGCCGTTGAGCGTGCGGCCGCGCATGAAAGCGAGCGGGGCGACCTCGATCGTCCCCCGCTCGAGCAATCGCTGGGTGCCCTCGGGCTCGAGCATGTCGTAAAGGGCGTCGTAGAGAGGTCGGAGGTAGGGATCGACCTTTGCCATGAGATCGCCCGGCAAGAAACCGAGTCTTTCCCCGGCCTCGACCGCGGGCCTCGTCAAGATGATGCGGGCCACCTCCTTGGCCTGGAGGGCCTGCACTGCGAGCGCGACTGCGAGGTAGGACTTGCCCGTGCCGGCAGGGCCGATCCCGAAGGTGATCGTGTTGGCGGCGATGGCGTCGACGTACCGCTTCTGCCCGGCGGTCTTCGGGTGCACCTTGCGGCCTCTCGCCGACCGGCCCGCCTCGGCGTTCAGTACCTCCGAGGGGCGGACGTCGTCCTTCACCATCTCGATCGTGTGGCCCACGTTGGTCGGGTCGAGCCAGTGGCCCTGCTCCACCAGTGAGACGAGCTCCTCGAAGAGGTGGCCCACGCGCTCGGCCTCGGGCCCGACGACTGTGATCTCGTTGCCGCGGACGTGGATGCGGGTGTCATCGAAGGCCGCCTCGACGATGCGCAGCAACTCGTCACGTTGGCCCAGCAGGCCTACCATGAGGTGGTTTCCGGGGACGAGGATCTTGACCTGGGTGGACGACACTTGGCTCTCGCGAGAAGGGTACCAGGCAGGTTGGCGTCGGCCGGTCAGTTCTCCGTCGCCGCCCTTGGGGCGCAGGTCCGACGGTCTCAAGAGGCGCTCACCAAGAAAGCGTCGTCGGTCTCAGCCGGGCGGCCAGGCGAGGTGTCTTCCGCCGAGGACGTGCAGGTGCAGGTGGGCGACGCTGTTGCCCGAGTCCGGCCCGATGTTCATCACGAGGCGCGAGCCGCGCTCGGACAAGCCGGCGGACTCGGCGACGCGGCGGGCGACCTCGAACATCTCGACGAGGACCTCACCGTGACCGGCACCGATGTCAGCGGCATCGACGATGTGCTCTCGGGGGATCACAAGGACGTGGGTGGGCGCGACCGGGTGCAGGTCTTGGAAGGCGTAGACGAGAGCGGTCGACAGCACCTCGGTCGAAGCCAGCTCGCCGGCCGCGATTGCGCAGAAGAGGCAGTCGGCCACGGCAAGATGGTAGCGACCGGCCTCTAGCCGCCGGTTGTCCCGCCCGCCCGCACCGGTGGGCGGAGGCGGCAGGCGACCTCGTTCGCGAGCAGCCGCCCGCGGACCGTCAGCACGGCCCGGCCGGCCTCGCGCGTCACCAGGTCGACCAGTTCCTCCTCGTCCGGCAGGGCCGCGGCCTGCACAC
>Ga0182021_10006679_pt1 | contig 13690 bp, 14 predicted proteins | sample 612E3MmetaG_FD_120493 | JGI IMG/M metagenome (GOLD analysis project Ga0182021, IMG submission 120493) | Permafrost microbial communities from Stordalen Mire, Sweden - 612E3M metaG (Illumina Assembly) | ecosystem: Environmental > Terrestrial > Soil > Wetlands > Permafrost | place: Sweden...
AGAATTTAGCGCTGGCGCCGGACGAAGATTTGGCAATGCAAGGATTAATGAATAGTCCTGGGCACAGAGCAAACATTTTGTCCAAAAACTTCGGAAAAGTGGGAATTGGAGTAATAGATTCTGGAATTTACGGCGAAATGTTTTGTCAGGAATTTACTAACTGAGCCTAATTATGAATTTACCAAGTTTGGATTCGGCTAACGTCAGGGGAAAAAGAGTATTTCTTCGTTGTGACTTTGATGCTCCTATCGTTGATGGGCAAATTCAGGACGATTCACGTTTGGTCGCTTCAATCTCAATCATAGAATATCTTCTTGAACAAGGTGCCACTGTTATTGCAGCAGGACATTTGGGAAGGCCTGAGAAATTTGATGAGAAACTAAGCTTATTCCCAATCGCAAAGTGGTTTGCGCAGGAGTTTGGAACGGAAGCCAAACAAACCCATGTTGAAGGTTTATCGGGTTGGAAACTTAAGGAGAATCTTTTTATTCTGGAAAATCTAAGATTTGATCCTGGCGAGGAAGCAAACGATTCTAATTTTGCTCACAAGCTTGCTTATGGAGTTGATATTTACATCAACGAAGCTTTTGCTTCTTCGCACCGTTTGCACGCTTCAATTGTTGCTCTTCCGCAGCTTCTTCCTCACTACGCCGGTTTTCATTTTCAAAAAGAGGTCAAGGTTTTATCAAGTTTGGTTGATTCCCCCAAAAGACCTTTGAGTGTAATCGTCGGTGGGGCAAAAATTGAAACAAAGCTTCCGCTGATTTCAAAAATGCACCGCTTTGCAGACTATGTTTTAGTTGGTGGGGAGTTGGCCGAAAACGATAAAGAGCTTGCGAGCGTTGCCCACCAGAAATTAATCGATAAGAAATCAGTTCTGCTCGTTGCTGATTTAACGACTGACAAGAAAGACATTACGAAGCACTCTATCCAAAACTTCACTCAAATTGTTAATAACAGCGCGACAGTTGTCTGGAACGGACCGATGGGGGAGTTTGAAAAACATTTTGATCTCGGAACGCGGGAAATTGCCGAGGCAATTTCCTCAAGTTCGGCTTACTCCGTAGTCGGAGGAGGGGACACTGTTTCTTTCCTCTCTAAAGAAGGCTTGTTGTCAAAGTTTAGTTTTGTCTCAACAGGTGGCGGAGCAATGCTGCAATTCTTAAGTGGCGAAAGCTTGCCCGGCATTTTAGCTCTCCAAAGTTGATACTTGATTGAATTGGCCTCCAGATTTATACTTTCAACATGTCGCAAGACCTACCAGGAATTAGGATAATTACAATCTCCGGGCGCATTGCCTCAGGTTCAACCACTTTAGCAGAGCATTTAGCAGAGAAATTAGGTTGGAAACATATCGAAGGAGGAGATATCTTTTGGGAAAGAGTCCGGGCAAAGCTCGATTTGGCTTCAAAAGATACTGATAAAAGGCCCGATAAAGAAGACGAACTATTTGATGCAGAGCTTAAAAACATTCTTCAAAATGAAAAGAATATTGTTCTTGAAACGAAATTGGCGGGTTTTAACGCGCAGGGAATCCCGGGTGTTTTTAAAGTTTTAGTGATTTGTGAAGACGAACGAGGCAATGACCATCTAGATATTAGGATTGATAGGTTTATAAATAGGGAATTCTCAAGTATCGAAGAGGCAAAACGGGAAGTAATCGAGCGCGAGAAAAATGATATAGAAAAATGGAGAAGGATTTATGCAGGAGGAGATCCAAATTGGACCTATCTTGATAAAAAATATTACGACCTTGTAGTAAATACCTACTCAAACGACCCCAAAAAAAGCCTCCAAATCGTCACTTCAGCCATCAAGAAAGCTTGATATCTTAGTTTTAAGGTGGTAGAGTAGGCTACCATGAAATTAGCAAAACTAGCTTTGATAATCTTACTTCCCTTCGTTTTCTCGAGTCCCGCACTAGCCCAAGAAATATCAATTCCTACTCAGAGCATCAGTCCCACTACCTCTCCCACGCCTTCGTTTGAATACTCTCTTCCTTACCCAGGCATTTTACCCGGAAATCCCCTGTATTCCGTTAAAGCAATAAGAGATAAATTTACAGAGTTTTTAATTTCAGCACCGGACAAAAAAGCTAAGTTTGAGCTTCTTCAGGCAGATAAAAGGCTGGCTGCCTCAATTGATTTATTCGACCAAGGAAAAGATTCTTTAGGGGAATCTACTCTTAGCAAAAGTCAAAACTATTTGGATAATTCACTTAACCAAATTGTAATTGCCAAAAAATCTAACAAATTTGTCGGAGATATTTCTTCAAAAGCAAAGTCTTCATCGGAAAAACAGGTCGAAGTAGCTAGTAATTTAATTAAGACAAAAAACGGAGAAACGGCGTCAAAACTTCAAGACGACTTAAAAAGGGCACAGGATCTTCAGAAAAAAGCGGAAGCACTTAATCCATAAGGACATCGAGAAATAGCAATAACGTGCTAATTTTTTACCCGGTAGTTTTTCAGACGAGTTCATTTTTTTACCCGATTTATTACTCCATTTTCCTCTCAGGAAAAATTAAGTTCAAAAGTGAAGCTAAAAAATATGTTGCTATAGTTTGACCTATTTATTGATAGTTGACACCCCTCCCATAGCGCCATAATATCATTCTTGACACTAGATTTAGTGCTTGAATTTCAAGCCTAGTCTACTTGCTCATTAATAAAGCGAAACTATGAAATGTCCATATTGCGGATCAAAAGACACAGAAGTTGTAGAGACCAGAGACTCTGAGGATCTCGAAACCATAAGAAGAAGACGAAACTGCGTTGGGTGCGGTAAAAGATTTACTACATACGAGAGAGTAGAGAATATTAATCTGGTTGTTATAAAAAAAGACGGACGACGTGAGCATTTTGACAGAGATAAACTCAAAAATGGCATCATTAGGTCCTGCGAAAAGACTACGGTAAGTGTTGAAGACGTTGAGAAGATCGTTACGGAAATAGAAAGAGAACTGCGGGGAGGAGACAGCGTAGAGGTGGAAAGTAAAAAAATTGGGCAATTAGTTTCGGCTAAATTAAAAAAGTTAGACAAGATCGCTTACATTAGGTTTTCGAGCGTCTTTAAAAGGTTCGTAGACGTTGAAGATTTCGAAAACGAAGTAAAAAAGTTACTGAATTAAAGTTTGAATAATATGAAATTAGACGGAGTTAGACAAAAAGTATTTTTAGACCGCTACTCGCTTAAAGATAAAGCGGGTGCGCCCATGGAGCAAACACCGGACGAGATGTGGCGCCGCGTTGCTAAAGGAATTGCCAGCCAGGAAAAACCAGCTCTTAGAAAAACCTGGGAAAAGAAATTCTATGATGCGATGGTGGACTTTAAATTTCTTCCTGGTGGCAGAATTTTAGCCGGAGCCGGAACAGGGTTTGACGTTACGTATTTCAACTGCTTCGTAATTCCTTCACCAAAAGATTCCAGAGACGGAATTTTGGATAACCTGAAAATCATGATCGAGATTATGGCCCGAGGCGGTGGGGTAGGCATTAATTTGTCCTCTTTGCGGCCAAAAGGCTCTCGTGTTAAGAAAGTAAACGGGTTTTCCTCAGGTCCTATGAACTGGGCCGAATTATACTCCCTCGCAACTAAAGACATAGTCCAGCAGGGTGGCTCGCGTCGCGGAGCACTCATGCTTATGCTTCACGATTGGCACCCGGACATCGAAGAATTCATTACAGTTAAGCAGGATTTGTCCCGCATCAACGGAGCAAACCTTTCTGTTTGTATCTCCGACGACTTTATGGAAGCGGTGAAAGCCGATAAAGATTGGAATCTTGAGTATCCTGATCTTGATGATCCGAGATACGACAAGAAATGGGACGGAAATCTTCAAGCCTGGAAGAAAATGGGAGGAAAAGTTGTCATCAAGAAAACCGTCAAAGCCAAATATATCTGGGATTTGATCTGTGAAGCGGCGTGGAGATCGGCAGAGCCGGGCTTACATTTCCTGGATCGAAGCAACAAGAGAAGCAACACTTATTATTTTGAGCACCTTATTGCCACAAATCCTTGCGGAGAGCAGCCTCTTGGAGCCTGGGCAGTTTGTAATTTAGGCGCCATGAATCTTTCGGCTTATGTCAAAAACGAGAAATTTGATTACGAAAATTTCGGAAAAGACGTCCGGGTTGCGATGAGATTCCTGGATAACGTAATAGACGACACATATTACTTCTTTCCGGAGAATGAAAAAGTCGCAAAAGATATAAGGAGAACCGGTTTGGGAATCCTGGGATTGGCTGACGCTTTGATTAAAATGAAGCTTCGATACGGCGCACCCGAGTCGGAGGAGACAATAAAAAAGATTTTCGAAACACTTCGAAACAACGCATACGAAGCTTCATCTGAGATCGCAAAAGAGAAGGGGGTATTTCCAAAATACAACAAAGAAAAATATCTTAAGGCATGGCATGTAAGTCATCTTCCGGAGAATATCAAAGCAAAAATTGCTAAAAACGGAATCAGAAACGCAGTTCTACTCACAATCGCGCCTACCGGAACTACGAGTTTGATTTCAGGAGTTTCTTCGGGAGTCGAGCCGGTTTATGAATTTGAATTTATCCGCCGAGACAGACTGGGAGAACATAAAATGTACCACCCGTTATACGAAGCTTGGAAAAAAGCACATCCAAACGAACCAAAGCCGCAGTATTTTGTCAGCGCAAACGACCTAACTCCCGAGGAACACGTTATGGTGCAGGCAATTGCTCAGGAATACATTGATTCATCGATCAGTAAGACTGTGAACGCCCCCAACGCCCATACGGTGGAGGACGTTAAAAATCTTTATATGCAAGCTTATGACCACGGACTCAAAGGTGTCACGTATATGAGAGACGGGAGCAGAGAAGGAGTTTTGTCCCGAATCGAGGAGAAAAAGCCCGAAGTCCAGCCGGCTACAATGCCTAAGGAAATTGTCCGAGCACCTCGTCCGATGATGGTTGAGGGAGTTACGTATAAAACTCAGACTCCCGTAGGAGACACTTTTATCACTCTTAATCATGATGAGAGCAGAGAGCCTTTTGAAGTTTTCATCACCATCGGAAAATCAGGATCTGACATAGCAGCAATGGCCGACGCCCTAGGACGAATGATATCTCTTAACTTACGTCTCGCAGGCAACCTGCCGCCGCGCGAGAGAATCAGACAAGTGATTTCTCAGTTGTCAGGAATAGGGGGAGCGAGAAGCGTAGGTTTTGGTGACAACCGAGTCCGCTCCCTACCTGACGCAGTCGCTAAGGTTCTAGCCAAACAATATGCATTTAAAGTTAATGGCGTAGTAGAAGATAAGCTCGCTCCGGGAGTCGCGACTCAAGCCGAAGCACTAGTTGAAGTTTCTGCCGCACCGACTCCAGCGCAGGAAGAGAAAGAAGAAATAACTGTTCTTACACAGCTTCCTCTTCAAGAGGGAATCACGATCGACACCAAACCAAAGACCAACAATTTTGATATTTGTCCCGAATGCGGAACCAGTGCTTTTGTATTCGAAGAGGGATGCGGCAAGTGTTATGCTTGCGGACATTCCGAGTGCTAATTCTACTTGACAATTATATTGTCAGGGTTTAAAGTTACCAAACAATAAGGATTGGGCAAGCGAGGTTAAATACCTTCACAGTGCCGCTACCGTAAAGTCGGAAAACCACCTTATTTACTCTCGAGCAAGATAACATCAAACTTCTCGAGAGAGGAGTTTTTTTATGCTTAAAGTTTATACAAAAAAATTATTATCCCAAATAATAAGGAGTAAAGCCTTTATTTTTATATTTCTTATTTCGCTTCTTCTTCTAACCTCTTCCGTCGTTGCTTCACAAAAACACGCAGTAAAACAGGAGAAAGTCTTGGGAGCCGCAACTTCCAAACAGAGTCTGAGTCCAAGTCCGAGTCCAACAGTGACACCAACCCCAAAATCGTTTTTGCCCGTTTCCTCTCCGACTCCTACAAGTTCGGTACCAACGCCAACGACAGCGCCTTCTAGCCAAAGCAGTTCTTCTCAAGATTCAAGTTCAACTCCTACTCCGACGCCAACGCAGAGCCCCACGTCAAGCCCTACACCAGCAACTCTAACTGTTCATATAGGAATTGATTATGCAGGAGAAAAATCTAATGATTCATATACTGTTTCAATTCAACCCGGTCAAACGGCGTGGGATGCGGTCGTTGCGGCTGTCGGAGCGGGAAGCTTGGAATATACAGATTATGGAGGAGACTTTGGTAAATTTATCACCGGTTTTAATGGAATTTCGGTCGATCCGAATAGCCAGTTTTATCAATTTAATCTGAACGGGGCCGAATCTAGTGTCGGAGTTTCAAGCTATGTTTGCCAAGAGGGAGACAGCCTTGATTTTGTCTTAACAAGTTTTTAAAATGAAAAATATTAAAAAATTAGCACTTCCAATACTAATAATACTTGCGGCGGTTTTGATTAGACTTTTTCCGCATCCAGCAAACTTCACACCGATTGCCGCGATGGTATTGTTTGGGGGAGCTTATCTTAGTAGGAAATACTCAATAGTAATTGTTCTTTTGTCACTAATGCTTTCCGATTATTTGTTGCTTTATATCCATCCTTTTGCAGGCCAATTTATCAATACGTCGAGGATTTATTCGCCTCTTTCTTTAATTCACGCCTCAACGATTTTAGTTTACGGCAGCTTTTTCGTAATTGCACTCGTCGGGATGTGGCTTTCCTCGCACAAATCGGCAAAAAATATAATTACAGCATCGCTTTTCTCTTCGATTCTTTTCTTTATTGTGACTAACTTCAATTTCTTTTACCCAGTATCTCTTTATCCTAAGACTTTAAATGGAATGTTTGAGTCTTATCTAATGGCTTTACCGTTCTTTAAAAACACTTTAACCGGAGATTTATTCTATACCACCGTATTTTTTGGGAGTTTTGAGGCTGTTATGACTTTCTCAAAACAAACCCTCTATGGCTATTTACACCCGCAAAGGGGATAAAGGTAAGACCTCATTATTCGACGGGAAGAAGATTTGGAAGTTTGCGCCTAAAGTCGAAGCCTACGGAACAATTGATGAGCTAAATTCCGTAATAGGAGCTGCATCAAGTTTCATTTCCAACCGTTTGATTCAAAAAGAGCTGGAGCAGATTCAAAATGACCTTTTCGAAATAAGCTCCTCTTTGGCAGTTTCCGAAGTTTTGCCGGTTGATCAGATCGCAAACAGGCCAGAAGAATTTGAAAAACTCATTGATCGAATGACAAAGCAAATGAAACCGCTCAATCAATTCATTTTGCCGGGCGGAAGCAGGGGAGCGAGCCTTCTCCATGTTGCAAGAACGGTGTCTCGTCGGGCGGAGAGAAATATTGTTCAATTAAGTCAGAAAGAGCAAGTAGATAAGACAATTCTTATTTACCTAAATCGCCTTTCGGATCTACTTTTTACTTTTGCCAGATATGTCAATTTTCTTGAAAAGAGAAAAGATAATTTTTGGAAAAAAAGATAAAAAGTCGGGAATTTGTTAGTTTTTTGTGAGGATTTTCTCAATCAGAATAGGCGCGTTATGGTATTATAGTTGTGTATGGCACAGGATCAAAACGAACCAATTCAAACTTCAGTAATCCCGCCCGATCCCATTTCCAGCGGGAGGCCAGAATCGGGGCCTTTGCCGGAATTTACTCCGCAGCCCGAGCTGAATATTGAACAAGGCGTTGCGCCATCTTTTCCGGCACCTCCGCAGCTTCCTGGAAATCCAGTAATCAGACATTCAGGCTTTGAAACGCTTCCTCCTGCTTCTGTGGCGAACGGAAGTATGGTAATTTCTTTTCAAGAAGCTAAGGAAAGATTTGAAAAAGGTGACGTTAAAGACTCGGGAACTTGGGAAGCCGGAGTTATTGTTTCTCAGGGAGAGGTGAAGAAGGCTGCATAGTATGGATTTTTTAGGGGGAGATTTCATGGGACTGTTTTTAACTTTTATTCTGGTGCTTTTAGCTCTGGGAGTTGTGGCCGTAATTTTTGGAATTGTCGGCTATTTTGCGTTTTTAGCGTATAAACATAGGGACAGGGAAAAAGAATCTCTTAATTCAACCTTAATCCAAGTCGCACTGCCTAGGGATAATGAGATTAAAATCGACGCAGCCGAGCAGCTTTTCTCAAGCTTTGCATCTCTTCATAAAGGCGGAAAATTTTCATTTCTTCATCCACAGCCAAGTATTTCGCTTGAGATAGTCGGGCTTCCCGGAGACATTAGATTTTACGTCCATGCGCCCAACAAATATAAAGATTTTGTCGAAAAACAGATTAATGGAGCTTACCCCGATGCGGAAATCAGGGAAGTCTCGGAAAAAGATTCACTTCACCCGGGAGGAATAATCGGCAATGACTATAACATTTTTAACGAAGGTAATAAGGTCGCTTTTACCTCGATGAAGTTAAAAGAGTCCGACTACGTGCCGATAAAAGTTTACAAAGATTTGCCGGTGGATCCGATGAGTACGCTCACTTCGATTTTGGCAAAAATGACCGAAGGGGAGGGAGCGGCAATCCAAATTATGGTGGCTCCCGCAGATTCCAAATGGAAAAAACTTGGCCGTGCGCATCTTTCTAAAACCAAGAAAAATGAAGCAAACCCCGAGAAGGCCACTTATTCTGCGGATCCAAAAGAGCTTGAGGGGATAGAAAATAAGGTTGGAAAGCCGGGTTTTGACACGGTGGTTAGAATTGTCGTCAGCTCTTCCACTATTGAATCCGCTGAAGCACATCTTAATAATATCGAGCAGGCTTTTTCCCAGTTTGATGGATTAAACGGTTTCACCAAAAATGGACACCGAATGAAAAAAGCATTTATGACGGACTTTATTTATCGCTATATACCAAAGCGAGGGCAAACATCTGTGATGTCCTCCGAAGAACTTGCGACGATTTTTCATTTTCCAAATAAAGCGGTCGCCACACCTCACATTTTCTGGGTAACTTCTAAAAGAGCGCCTGTTGCTGCTAATATTCCGACTTCAGGTTTATTTTTGGGAAAAAGTACATACCGCGGCTTGAGTAAAGAAGTTTTCATCGAGCGGGACGATAGGAGAAGGCATATGTACATCATCGGAAAAACGGGTACAGGAAAAACAGAATTCTTAAAACAAATGGTAATGCAGGATATTAAAAACGGCGAGGGAGTCGGAGTGGTTGATCCTCATGGAGATATGATCGAGGATATTTTGCAAATGATTCCGCCCGAGCGGGCAGAAGACGTGATTCTTTTCGACCCATCCGACACCACCCGTCCAATGGGTCTAAACATGCTAGAAGCCGACACGGAGGAAGAAAAACACTACGTAGTTTCCTCGATAGTCGGGCTTATGTACAAACTTTATGATCCTAACAAAACCGGAATTATCGGGCCACGTTTTGAGCATGCTATACGAAACGCCATGCTTACCGTAATGAGCGTTCCGGGGAGCACTTTCATCGAAGTCGTGCGCGTTTTGACTGATGCGAGGTTTGTTCAGGAGTTACTTCCGCATGTCCAGGACCCGATTGTCAGAAGATATTGGACAGACCAGATTGCCCAAACATCCGACTTTCATAAGTCCGAAGTACTTGATTACATTGTTAGCAAGTTCGGACGGTTTGTTACTAATAAAACCATGAGAAACATCATCGGCCAATCCCAATCGGCATTTAACATGCGCGAAGTTATGGATAAGCAAAAAATACTTCTTATAAATTTGTCGAAAGGAAAAATCGGAGAAGAGAACTCTTCGTTTCTGGGTTTAATTCTTGTTCCGAAAATCTTAATTGCGGCTATGGCTCGTCAAAGTATGCCTATGGAGCAGAGAAAAGACTTTTTCCTATACGTTGATGAATTCCAGAATTTCGCAACACCCGACTTCGCCCAGATTCTTTCGGAAGCCAGAAAATACCGCTTAGATTTGATTGTTGCGAACCAGTTCATCGGTCAAATGGAGGAGGAAGTTAAAAACGCTATTTTTGGAAACGTAGGAACTCTTGCCGCTTTCCGCGTCGGAGTAACGGATGCAAATTATCTTCAACACGAGTTCCAGCCAACATTCAACGAGGCAGATTTGATCAACATCGACCGCTTTAACTGCTATATGCGCTCCGTCGTGAATGGCGAACCAATTCCGCCGTTTTCCCTGGACACGACTAAGGATATAGAGAAAGAAAAAGCTGCGATGAATCCAAGAGTTTCGGAGCTTATTAAAGAACTTTCACGTTTGAAGTATGGAAAAGACGTAAATATGGTGGAACAGGTGATAGGTCAGCGCGCCCAGCTCTAACTTCGAATTTTGCCTCAGTAATGATATAATTGCACTTAGTTTTGCCTGATTTGGGTCAGTAGCTCAGCGGTTAGAGCGCTACTCTTATAAAGTAGATGTCGATGGTCCGATTCCATCCTGACCCACCAAGCCATTTGTGATTAAATAAAAATATATGCAAAAAGCAATTGTTCTCGCAGCGGGCGCCTCATCCAGATTTTGGCCTTTAGCTTCCATGCACCACAAAGTTTTTTATAAAGTTGGTGAAGGCAAAACAATTCTTGAATATACAGTTTCAGGTTTGCTTCAAAATGCCGAAGAAATAGAGCTAGTTGTAGGTCCAGTAGATGAAGAAAGGGCAAAAAAGCTATTCGAGGATGAGTCACGTGTAAAAATACATGTTTTGCCTTCTCCCACGGGTGAAGGAAATGCCGTATTAGCTGGCTTGCCAGAGGGATATTTAGGACAGTTTTTTGTTACTGGTGGAGATAAAATTTTTGCCGGAAAACTTCTTGAAAAACTCTCTGTTGAGAAAGAAGCTATTGCGGTAAGAAAAACAGATGATGCAAAAAACTTTGGAATTACAGAGTTGGATTCCGAAGGTAATATAATTTCCATTGAGGAAAAGCCGGAAAATCCAAAAAGCGATATAAAAATAACAAGCGCATATCTATTGGATTCAGAAATTTTGGGTTTACTCAAAAAAAATACTTCAGAGCACTACTCGCTGGAAATTTCACTTAATGAATATTTCAAAGATCGTAAAGTTAAGGGGGTTTCTGTAGATGATGTTCCAGACACCCAGCTTAAATTCCCTTGGGATTTGATTGACTTAAATAAGAAATTAATGGAGGAGGAAAAAGTGGAGTTCGTCCACCCGAGCGCAAAAGTTTCAGAAAAAGCCAAGCTCAAACCACCATATTATATCGGCGAAAATGCGCTGGTGGGGGATTTTGCGCTGGTGCGAGACTGTGCATTCATTGATTCAAACGTTGTGGTAGGCGCGCATTCTGAGGTCAAAAACTCTCTTTTGTACGAAGGAGTCACTATTCACAGAGCATATGTTGGTGACAGCGTCATTGATTCAGTTAGCAAAGTTGGAGGCGGAGCAATTCTGGCCAACAAAAGATATGACCGTGGAATAGTTAAGAGCATGATGAAAGATGGAAAGGTCGAAACAGGCAAAAAAACATTAGGGGCAATTATTGGCATGGGAGCGAGTATAGGCGTGAATGCTTCAATTATGCCGGGAGTAAAAGTTGGAAATAAATCAATCGTCTGGCCGGGGAAAGTTCAAGTCGAAGACGTCCAAGACGCAGAAACTTCAAAGTAATTTATAGCTCTGACAAAGTTTGGTTTTCGGGGGCGCGGTCGGGGACAAACTCCAAATATCTTTCGGTTGTAGAAATCCTCTTGTGACCAAGAATTTTGCTAAGTAAAACGATTGAAGCGCCGTGTTTGAGGTGATGGGCGACGAAAGTATGTCTAAGATCATTAACTTTAGCGTTTTTGATCTCAGCTAGGCGGAAATATCTTTCAACTGATGTGCGAATATTTCGGATTAAGAAAGGTTTGCCTGATTTTGTGATAAAAACATGGACTTCCGTAACTTTCGGGCGTATTTCAAGATACTTGTTTAAAGCCTCCTGAGCCCTCTTGTTAAGGGGTACGCTGCGTTCTTCGTGCTTCTCTATGCTTGGAACGTGAAGTGACTCTTTTTGGATGTCTGAGAGCATGAGGGCTGTAAGTTCTCCGATTCTGATTCCGGTTTGAAGTAAGAGCTCAATAATTGCCGACATTCTTGGGTCATTTCTGGCTGCATCGCGAAGCGCTCTATATTCTGTTGGAGTCAATATTCTGGGTGGTGCTAACTGATATTTAGGGTGTGCGACGAGAAGGGAAGGATCTTCCACGACCATCTGGTTTAATTTCATAAACCTATAAAAAGTTCTTGTAGAATTAATTTTTCTGGAAATGGATTTAGGCGTATATCCTTCCTTCACCATTTTTGCTAAAAAAGCCTCTAGATCTTCTTTTGTGATCTCTCCGACGTTAACTCGTCCGAGGCCAGTAAGAAAGTCTACAAGCTGCTCGATATCCTTGCTGTATGCTACAATTGTTGATGTAGAATGTCCTTTTTCCCTAAGAAAATCCTTGAATTTTCCCTGGGCATCTGTTAGTTTTACGGGATTCATAATGGCCTATAATATCACACGCACGCAGCCTGCGTCAACAACGAAAAAATTAGTCTACCTTGTTGTTATTATAGTTTGCCTCATAATCATCCATAACTTAGCTACATCGATTTACGATTTATGGAATAAACAGGATGTAGTTACCTCGGCTCAGAGTCAGTTGGTGGCGGAAAAATCGGAAAACCAGAAATTAAAAGCTCAGCTTAAGGTGGTGGGAAGCGACGAATTTCTTCAAACGGAGGCTAGGGACGAACTTTTTATGGTAAAGCCCGGCGAAAGTGGAGTGATTTTGCCCCAAGATTTAGGTTTGCCGAGCAAGCAAAAAACTGATGAAAATCTGCCAAATTGGCAAAAGTGGCTTAAAGCCTTCGGATTTTAGTAAATTGACGCTTTGACAAATTATAGATATAATTCCTACTTGTGTTCGTAACAATAATTAACGATTGTCATGATGGAAATACGATGGGGCGACAAGCCACACGCATTTCCGTTTTATTTGGGCTAAACCCAAGCCTCGTTGCAATCGATAACTACTCGGAGCTTGAAGCCGCAGGAAATATAATCGACGTTTTGGATGCTACAGATGGAGAAGAAGGCATACTTTTAGTTAACTCCGCGCCAAGACAAAAGAAAAAATGGCCAAACGGCACTCCTTTTGGTTATTTCACATATAAAAAAACATTGGTAATTTCCACAATTGATGGATATTGCCTCTCCTTGGTCAAAAAGTTCGGCCTAGTAGATTCCCTCAGTCTCACAGATGTTCCTACAGTTGTAGATAAAATGATTCAAGAAGGCAAGCTAGACGTCTCGCTTCGAGACACAATTGCCAAATCCCAATTTAGAAGTTTTGACTACATGCCCCGCTTAGCCCGCTGGATAAAGGACGGAGTTGAAATTCCGCACGAAAAATACGATTTCTCTCAGATTGAAGACATGCCAAAGACTATCTGGTGGGTAGATAATTTCGGAAATTGCAAAACTACACTTATTGCCGAGGACGTGGACTTTCAACCGGGCAAAGAGATTGAGATGAAATTTGGAAAGATGAAGTGTTTCACTCAGCTTCGGGATGTTCCGGTAGGGGAAGCAGGTTTGACGATCGGAAGTTCAGGGTTGGGGAATAAAAGATTTTTGGAAATTGTGGTTCAGGGAAAATCAGCTGCAGAGCATTTTAATCTTCAAGCCGGCTCCGAAATACTGTAAAAATATGTTGCGGGGCTAGGAGTTGCGCCTAGCCTGTGAGATTAT
>Ga0182021_10006680_pt1 | contig 13690 bp, 8 predicted proteins | sample 612E3MmetaG_FD_120493 | JGI IMG/M metagenome (GOLD analysis project Ga0182021, IMG submission 120493) | Permafrost microbial communities from Stordalen Mire, Sweden - 612E3M metaG (Illumina Assembly) | ecosystem: Environmental > Terrestrial > Soil > Wetlands > Permafrost | place: Sweden...
CCTCGTCGAGCACGTGCGCCGTCACGCCCGTCACTACTTCGCCACGCTCGATGGCCCAGAAGTACGGATCGGGCCCTCGATGGCGAGGGAGCAAGGACGGGTGCACGCCGAAGGCGCCGAGCGGCGCGATACGGAGCAGCGCCTTCGGCAGCTTCGTGGTCCAGAACCAGCTGACGATGAGCTCCGGCTTCGCGGCGCGCACGCGCTGGCGCGTCGCCGCGTCGGACGGGGACGGGACCATCTGCACCCGGCGTCCCAGGAGATTCCGCAGACGGCGCACGCCGAGAGCCTCGCGCCGGCAGAGGCCCGCGTAGACGATGTCGTGCCCGTCGGCGTGAAGGAGCAGCGCCGCGAGGGGGAGCCCGAAGAAGGCGATGCGCATCAGTGCCAATGCCGTTCATTGAACAGCGAGCGCGGCGCGCCCGAAGCTTGTACCCGTTCTGCCGCGAGCCCCCATCCCCCAGCCCCTTCCCCCGCTGCGGGGGAAGGGGAGGAGATCGAACGCGCGTGTCCATCGACGCATCGGAGATACGCGACGCGGATCCCTTCTTTCACCCCTTCCCCCGTGGCGGGGGAAGGGGCCGGGGGATGGGGGCTCCGGCGGCCGAGGACTCGAGAAACGATGGGAGCACTACGCGGTGGGGGCACCGAGCACACCGGTAGCCGGCTCTTCGCCCAGCTGCCTGAGCAGGGCCGTGCGCGCGGCGTGCTCGACGAGCATCCACAGCTGCGCGCGATCCGTGCTCCGGCCGAGGAAGCCGATGGGGATTCGGAAGCCGCCCTTGTCGCGACGGCCGCCGCCGTACGCGCGGCCGCGATCGTCGAAGCCGAAGGCCGCCTCGAGCCACGCCGCCGGATCGACCGAGGCCGAGTGCGTGCGCAGCGAGCCTTCGATGCACTTGTCGCCGACGACGCCGTAGACGACGACGGTGTCGATGTCCTCGCGTCGGATGAGGAAATCCGCGGCCTGCGAGATGGTGTCGCGCTCGCTCTCCGGGACGAAGCCGACGCCGGCCATGGCGAAATTGCGGCGCACCACCAGCGCGGCCAGCGCGCGGGCGATGACGTCCATCGCGCTGGGCGCGATGAGGTGACGGCTGAGGTCCTGGAGGAGATCGCGATCGAGCACCTCGGCGATCTGCGCGGCGGCGCGAAAATCGGTCGCGCGCGCCAGGGTGAAATCGTCCGTGTCGGTCGACAGGCCGTGCATGAGGGCCGTCGCGATGCGCCGGTCGTCCTCGGAGTCCACGTCCAGAGGCGCGAGCGCCGAGAGGTACTCGACGAAGATCGTGGCGGTCGCGCCCACGTCCAACCGCAGATCGACGTGGCGCGCCTTGGGCGGGGTTCCGGCGCGGTGGTGGTCGACGATGGTGAGGACCTCGATGCCCTCGGCGTCGGCCAGGTCCGGATCGAGATCGTGCGAGTCGACGAGGCCGATGAAGTCGACCCCGCCCACTTCCTTCACGCTCTTGATCTTGCGAAGCTCGAGGTTGAGCAGCTTCACGAGGGCGCGGTTCTCGCGATGCGACAGCTCGTGCGAGTACCCGATGATCGTCTGCGCCACGCCGAGGCGCGACGCGATGTGCGCCTGCGCGAGCGCGCTGGCGATGCCGTCCGGATCGGGATGGCCGCGGAGAGGAAGGAGGAGTCGCTTTCCTTTCGCGGGGCCGAGCGCTTCGGCGAAGGCCTGAGCGCGCTCGAGATTTTGTGCTGGAGGCACCGCAAGGCGACGAACGGGTTCCGACATCGTCCGCGCATTGTGGATCCTTTTTGGACCCAACGTCGAGTCTACGCCGTACGGGCCGCGCCATGCATCGAGCGTGCCTTCACGCGCATCTTCACGGATCTCGTCTGGAATCCGGTGTAATTTGCCCAGCCATGCGCGCCTCGGGAAGATCGACGCGGGAGGTCCTGCGCGCGCTCGTCGCGCGGTTTCGCCTCCTCGTGCCTGCGCTCATCGTCGCGCTCCCGCCCCTCGCGTGGGTGCGCGACGGCACCTATCGTGCGTCGCTCACGACGCTGGGGCGCGACCAGGGCATCTTCCAGTACATCGCGTGGGCCGTCACGCAAGGCGACGTCGACTACCGCGACGTGCGCGACGTCAACGGTCCGCTGACGCACCTGGTGCACATGGTGTTCCTCGCGCTGGGAGGGCGCGACGAGCACCGCTTTCGCGTCCTCGATCTGGCGACGACCGGCCTCACGTTCGCCATCGTCGGCGCGTGCTTGCCCGGGATCGCCCGCGCCGCGCTCGGTGGCAAGACGCGCCCGGTCCCCACGTGGGCCGAGCGCGCGGCGTGGGCCTTCGCCGCGTGGGTCGTGCTGTCGGCCCAGTACCTGATGTTTCTCTACTGGGATCTGGGCCAGCGGGAGACCTTCTGCGACTGGTTTCTGCTCCCGTCGATGGGGCTCCAGCTCGTCGCGCAGGGCCGCATGCGGGACGGCAAGAGCGGGCGCATCCTCCTGGCCGTCGCCGGCGTGCTCTCGGCCATACCGTGGTTCGGCAAGCCCACCTTCGTCTTCTTCACCGCCGCCCAGGTGCTCTGCCTCGCGCTCGATCACGAGGTGCGCATGAGGCTCTCTCGGCGGCTCGTGATCTTCGGCACCGGCGCGGCCATCGGGGCGGGCGCGTTGCTCGCGTTCCTCGTCACCTACGGGGACGTCCATGCGTTCCTGCACGTCTCCATCGTCGACGTGCCGGCGATGTACCGCTTCATGATGCCGCGGCTTCCGACCGAGATCCTCGCGCTGAGCTGGGGCGGCGTGAGGAGCGCCCTGGCGGCGGTCACGAGCCTCGTGATGATCGCGCTCATCCTCGACGACCAGCTGCCGCGCCGCGCGCTCGCCATCGCGCTGTTGCCCATGTGCGGCCTGGCCAGCGTCATCGCGCAGGGCAAGGGCTTCCCGTACCACTTTCACCCCGTGAGCGCGGGGCTGAGCCTGCAGTGGCTCCTGCTCGTCGTGTGGGCCACCGAGCGCTTCGGCTCGCGGCGCGGCGTGGTCGCGCGCGTTCTCCCCTTCGCCGCGGCGGGCGCGCTCGCGATGCGCGTGTCGGCGCTCATGGCCACGTCGCCGCACGTGACGGCGCTGTGGCTGATCGACCGCGGGACGACGGCCGAGCTCCGCGAGGGCCGCCCCTACGTCGACGCGTTCAAGGACAGCGACTTCTTCCCGTGGGAAATGCGCCAGGCCGCCGCCTATCTGAAGGAGCACACCCGGCCCGACGAGCGCGTGCAGCTCTACGCGATGGACCCGTACGTGCTCTTCCTGGCCGAGCGGCGCAGCGCGACGCCGTACATCTACGCCTACGACCTCAACGCCGACGCGGCGCTGGCGGGCTCGTGGACGACCGAGGGCATCCATCCCACGACGGCGCAGGCCGAGCACATCCGCGCGATCCGCGACGACCACGAGACCGACCTGCTCGAGCGGCTGCAGAAGAAGCCGCCCGCCGCCTTCGTCTTCATCGACAAGGCGCCGCTGATGACCTGGGAAGACTCCTACTACGACTTCAAGATGCACAATCCCCGCGCCGGCGCGTGGGTCGACGCGCGGTACACCGAGACGATGGCCTTCGGCGAGGTTCGGATCTTCTTCCGCAACGATCGCGTGCCGGATGCACCGCAAATGGTGCCCAGTCCCGCGCAATAGCCGCGTTCCATGGACTGCGCGGGGCCCGCGCCCCGACTTGGGCTATGATCCCCGGCTCGCTCCGTCGAGCGACCAACATGGAACCGACTTTCTCCCCCGCAGGATACCTCCCCGCCGGCACGCCGAGCCCGCCCCTGTCTTCGCCGGCCCCCCTGAGCGGGAATGGCGTCGGCTCGGTCGACGCGGATCTGCGATCGCCGTCGCTCTACCTGAACCGCGAGCTCTCCTGGCTCGAGTTCAACGCGCGCGTGCTCGCCGAGGGCGAGAACGAGGCCGTACCCGTCCTCGAGCGATTGAAGTTCCTGGCCATCGTCGGCTCGAACCTCGACGAGTTCTTCATGGTCCGCGTCGCGGGCCTGAAGCAGCAGCTCACCGGAGAGGTGGGAGAGCTGGGGCCCGACGGCATGACGCCCGCCGAGCAGCTCTCCGCCATCTCCGAGCGCGTGCACGAGCTCGTCGACGCCCAGGGGCGCTGCTTCGTCGAGCAAGTCCTCCCGCGTCTGTCGAACCACGGCCTGCTCCTGGTGAAGCCCGAGCGCCTGGACGAAGCGGCGCTGCGCATCCTCGATCAGCGCTTCGTCGACGAGATCTTCCCCATCCTCACGCCGCTCGCCATCGATCCCGGCCACCCGTTCCCGCACCTCCGCAACAAGGCGCTGAACCTCGGCGTCATGTTCGAGCGCGAGGGGACCAGCGAGTCGGGCTTCGGCGTCGTGCAGGTCCCGATGATGCTGCCGCGCCTGCTCGAGGTCGGCGGCGTCAAGTCCCCCGACGGGACGCCGGCGCGCCACGCGTACGTCCTCCTCGAGGACGTGGTCGCGCGCCACGTGCAGACGATCTTCCCCGGCGTGCGCCTCAAGGGCGTCTACGCCTTCCGCGTCACGCGCAACTTCGACCTCGAGATCGACGAGGAAGAGGCTCAGGATCTCCTCGAGACCATCCAGCAGGAGCTTCGGCGCCGCGAGCGCGGCAACGCCGTGCGCCTCGAGGTCACCGGCGACGTGACGCCCTCGTCGCTGTCGAAGCTCGTGAAGGCGCTGAAGCTGGATCCGGAGCGCGACGTGTACGTGTCGCGCGCCATGCTCAATCTGGCCGATCTCGTGCAGATCGTCAGCCGTGAGGACCGACGCGAGCTGAAGGACGAGCCGTTCGCCCCCATGGCGGTGCCGCCGCTCCGCGACGCCGACGATCCGTTCGCCATCATGCGCGAGCAGGACATCCTCCTCCACCACCCGTACGAGAGCTTCGATCACATCGTCGACTTCATCGCGCGCGCGGCCGAGGATCCCGACGTCCTCGCCATCAAGCAGACGCTGTACCGCGCCGGCGGCGACAGCCCCATCGTGAAGGCGCTGGCGCGCGCGGCCGAGGCCGGCAAGCAGGTCACGGCCATCGTCGAGCTGAAGGCGCGCTTCGACGAGGAGTCCAACATCCAGTGGGCGCAGAAGCTGGAGCAGTCCGGCGTCAACGTGGTCTACGGCCTCCTCGGCCTGAAGACGCACGCCAAGTGCTCGCTCGTGATTCGCCGCGAGAAGGGCAAGCTGCGCCGCTACGTGCACCTCTCCACGGGAAACTACAACCCGACGACGGCGCGCTACTACACCGACATCTCGCTGCTCACGTGCCGCGAGTCCATCAGCGAGGACGCATCGTCGCTGTTCAACCTGCTGACCGGCTACAGCGCGCCGCCGCGGTGGAAGTCGCTCATCGTCGCGCCCCTGGGGCTGCACGAGGCGGTGCTGGGCCTCATCGCACGCGAGGCGGATCACGCCCGCGCGGGGCGGCCCGCGCGCATCGTCGCGAAGATGAACTCGCTCGTGGACGAGGACGTCGTCGAGGCGCTCTACCGGGCGTCGCAGGCCGGCGTGACCATCGAACTCCTCGTGCGCGGCATCTGCTGCCTGCGCCCGGGCGTGCCCGGCGTCAGCGAGAACATCGAGGTGCACGCCATCGTCGACCGCTTCCTCGAGCACGGTCGCGTCTTCTCCTTCGCCAACGGCGGCAAGGAAGAGGTCTTCATCGCCAGCGCCGACTGGATGCCCCGCAACTTCCATCGGCGCGTCGAGGTCATGGTCCCCATCGAGGATCCGGTGCTCAAGACGCGCCTCAACGACATCCTCCAGATCCAGATCCAGGACACGGTCAAGGCGTGGCGCCTGACCAACGACGGCGACTACGAGCGCGTGGTGCCGAAACCGGGGACGCCGGTGCTGCGCTCCCAGCAGCGCTTCGTCGAGATGACCAAGGACAAGGTGAAGGTCTTCGAGGCGACGCAGCGTACGTCCGGGCGCTTCCAGCTCGCCCGGCCCCAGCTGGCCACCAAGGCCGAGCGCAGGGCGCGCCCGACGAAGAAGTAGCTCACAAGAGCAGGTACGCGTTCCACACGACGTGCACGCAGATCGCCGCGAGGATGCCCCCCTCTTCGTACGCGATGCCGAAGCCCACGCCGAGGAGCACGGTCTGATAGAGCGCTGCCCGGTACACGCCCAGGTGCGCCAGGGCGAAGACCACGGCGGTCATGGCGATGGCGCGCGCGACGCCGAACCGCTCGCGGAGTGCGCGCTGCAAGGCGTGGCGGTAGACCAGCTCTTCGAGGACGGGCCCGGCGAGGGTGCTCATGACCACGAAGACGTAGCGTGTACGGACGCCCTCGATCTGCCGCGAGGTCTCGGCGGCGTCGGCCTGCAAGAAGCGCGAGACCGCCCTCTCGTAGAGCTCGGGCTCCGTGAGCTTGAGCACCTCGGAGCCGGCGCCGACGAGGTAGTGCGCGAGACCCGCGAGGCCCAGGGTGACGGCCAGCCCCAGCGCGACGGCTTCGCCCAGGCGGAGCAGCTGCGAACGCGTGTCCCATGTTGGGACATTCTCGGCGGTCGCCGGGCGCGCGCGCCCGAGCCAGGCCGCGAGCCCCCCCGCCACGAGGAAGACCGCCGCCTGCACCCAGAGGTTGCCTCCCAGCGCGCGGGTCGCGAGCAGCGCCGCGGGCACGCCCACGGCCGCGGCAAGCGCGCGCGGAATGGCGCGAGGGACCGCCGCGCGAGGGGCCTCGGGCACCACGAGACGGAAGCGCGCGAGGATCCGAGCGACGAGAGCGGCGCGCGTCGGGACCAGGCTCCACACCCCGATCGCGGCGGTCAGCGCGATGGCCGGTGCCACCCACATCATGGCGCTGAGCCCGTGCCCGCGGGCCGCGGCGATCATGAACAGGTAGCGCGCCGTCACGGCGAAGAGCAGAAGGGCACAGACCCTGGGATGGCGCGGCACGGGCCGGACGAGATCGGACGCCACGTAGCCGCACACGAAGAGATCGGTGAACAGGCGGGCGCCCACCGGGGCGACCCCGGAGCTCCAGAGCTCCCGCTCGAGCTCCGCCACCACCAGGAGCGGCACCAGCCCGGCGAGGAGCCACGTGCGCCAGGGCCGGAGGCGCCGCAACGCGGGCAGCTGGAGCGCACGCGCAAACACTGCGCGGAGGGTCGGGTCTTCGCGAAGTGCCTGGAAGAATGGCAGAAAGGGCCCCTCACGCCGCCGTGCGACGAGCGTTTCGGCGCGGATCGGCTCGCCGGGCGCGCCGAGCTCGCCGGGCAAGACGGCCTCGTCGACGGCCTCGCCCCCCGGCGCGCTTCTGCGAACGAAGACGGGGAGCATGGACCTTTGATACACTGCTTCGGTGTTCGGGATGACGCGCGGCGAGCTTGCCCTCGTGGTCTTCGTCTTTGCGCTGATCTACGGCGCACTGGTACTTCCACGCCTTGCGGAGCGCTTCGGCAAGCGGCTCGCCGGTGGGGATCGTCCGAAAAAATGAGGGAGCCCGGTGGTTGACGCCGATGCACCCAAGTCCGCGCCCAAGGCGGCCAAGTCCACGCCCAGGTTCACGGAGGCGTTGACCATCTTCGTCTGCGATCCGTCCGTGGAGGCCGAGCGGGTCTCGCAGGCGCTCCGCGAAGCGAGCCACCACGTGGTCGACGTTCCGCTCTCGATGCTGGTCGCCCGCGTCGCGGTGCAGCGCCCGAGGGTCATCCTCGTGGACGCGGACGCCGAGGGCGCCATCGAGACCATCGGGCGAATGCGCGAGCTTCCCGACACCGACGCCATCGACGTCCTCTTCTTCGGGCGCACCGGCGCGGCGCTCAGCACCTCGGAGGATGCGCTGGCGCACGAGGGGAGCGGCTTTTTCCCGCGCCCGGTCGAGGCGTTTGCCGTGCTGAAGAAGCTCCACGCGCTCATCGAGGGAGAGGAGTCCGGGCGCCCGGAGGCGAAGGAAGTCGAGCCAGACGAGCCGCCGCCGCCGATGTCGTCGGGGCGCCCCCAGGCGCCGATGGCGCCCAACTCGGTCGCGCCGAAGTCCCAGCCCCCGCCGTCCCTGAAGTCCTCGCCGCCGCCGAGCCTGAGCACGGCCGATCTTCGCCAGAGCCCGCCGCCGTCGATCGGGCGCGTCAGCCTGCGATCGGGTCTGAGCGAGGAGCTGGAGCACCTGCTCGCCGCAGCCGAGGCGCGCGTCGGAGGCCAACAGGGCTCGAGCGACATCCCGCCACCCTCGCCCGAGGAGGAGCTGGACGCGGTGCTCCCGGAGTCGATTCTCGCCGCGCTCGACACCCCGCTCGACGACGCCGAGGAGGACCAGGAGGCCGATGCGTCGGCCAGCCCGGGCACGACGTCCTCGCGCGGCACGACGTCGCGAGGGCGCGCCGCGCGGGAGCCTGCGCGGGAAGAGCCCCCGCGCAACGAGGCGCCGGTGACGAACGACGGCGTTCCCGTGCACGAGACGCAAGGCGAGCGCATCGACGCTCCGTCGACCGGACAGACGAGCAGCGCGCGCGGGACCGAGGCAGGGAGCGTCGGTACGGCCCTCCGCACCTCCGGCGAGAGCCGCCCGGAGACGTCGGCGCAATCCGCCTTCGGGGTGCCGCCGTCGCCCCCTGCGCCGCTCACGCCGTTCTCGCGGAGGCGGCCCAGCTCGATGCCACCGCCCAATGTGGGACCCCAGAGCGCGCTCTCGTCGACCATGGGCAGCGAGGTGCTCGTGCAGGCGGGCGCCATGCTCCTTCCGATGAACCCCGCGCCGCCGTTCGGAGCGCAGTCGTACGCCGCGCAGCCGCAGTCGATGCAACAGCCGCCGCGATCGATGCAACTGCAGCAGGCGCAGGTGCCTCAATCTCCCGTGGCGCCGCCTCCGTCGGCGCACGCCGAGGTGCCCGTGGCGGGCGCGACGATCCTCGGCCCGGGCGACGCCGCTCGTTTTCTCGCGCACTCGATCGCGACGCGCCAGTCCGGGGCCGTCACCTTCGAGTCCGACGAAGGCATGCGCCGCGTGGTGCTCCGCGAGGGTGACGTGGTGACGGCGGCCTCCGGCGTCGAGAGCGAATCGCTGCTGGCGTTCCTCGGCGCCCGCGGTGAGCTCCCCCGCGAGCGCCTCGAGCAGCTGTCCGGTCGACTGCCTCCCTACGGACGCCACGCCGGCGCCGCGCTCGTCGCCCAGGGGGCCCTGCGGCAGGACCAGCTATGGACCGTGCTGCGCTCGCACGCCGAATGGTTGATGGGTCAAGCGATTGCCGTCGTCCGTGGCCGCGCCTTCCTCGATCCCGAGCCTCCCGGGCGCCTGCGCAGCGAGCCCAGCGTCTTCGGCGGCTCGACCGGCGCCGAGGTGCTGGTCGAGGTCGTGCGCCGCACGGCCAGCGAGCAGGAAGCAATCGACGGGCTGGGTGGCGTCGCCACGGTGCTCGCCGAGGGGCCCGCGGAGGCGCTCCTCACCGAGTGCGGCCTCGGCGCCGCCGAGCTCGACGCGATCCAGAGCACCCGTGGCGAGCGGGTCGACGCCATCGTCGCGCGCTTTCCCCAGACCGACGTCGCGCAGGTCCTGTACGCGCTGACCATGCTCGGCGTCGTGACGGCAGTGCGCGCCCTCGAGTCGAGGAGCCCCCGTCCGTCGTCCACCTCCGACACGGGCGGCGACGCCCTCGACGACGAGGCGCTCCGCGCACGCATCCGGGCGCGCGTCGAGCTGGTCGAGGAGGGCGACTACTTCGCCGTCATGGGTGTCCCGCGCACCGCGACGAGCTACGAGATCCGCCGCGCCTTCGTGAGCTTGCGCCGGACCTTCGACCCGTCACGGCTCCTGACGCCGTCGCTCCTCGATCTGGCCGACGACGTGCGCAAGATCGTGATGGTCCTCGAAGAGGCCTACGAGATCCTCGGCGACAGCGCCCGGCGAGAGCGCTATCGCCGGGCCATCGAGGACGTCCCGCAGCCTCAGGCCAACTGAGCGATCAGAAGGTGCCCGAGTAGAGCGGGATCACCATGGGCACGCTGGGCGGCGGGGTGCGCTCGAGGGCGGTATTCCACGTGGGAGTGCGCGGAGTGGGGGCCTGCGTCTTCAGGATGTCCTGGTCGCTGAGCTTCGCCATGCTGACCAGAGGCTGCTGGACCTTCGAGCTCGAGTTGGTGCCGAGGAGGACGCCTCCGATGACCGTGCCGGCGATGCCGATGCCCACCGTGATGAGGCCGCCGGCGACGAGACCATCTCCGGAGCTCGTGCTGCACGTGCTGCCGCTGTAGATGCCGCAGCTGGTCGCGTTCTCGGCCGCGCCGACGAGCGCGACGATGAGCCCGACGAAAATCGCGATCGGCCCGACGACGAGCAGGGCGATGCCGCCGCCGCGGGCTCCGCTCGAAGCGGCGTGGACTTCGAGCACGGCCTTTCCGTCGCGCCCCTCGATGCTGAAGGGACGGGAGCTCCTCACCCCGGGGCCACCGATGCGATACATCGTGTTGGTCGGCAGAGACATGTCGCAAGGGGCCTGGCAGACGTCGCGCCAGTCGCCGCCAGCCCACCGCCCGCCGGCGACCTGCTGCTCGAGGATGACGTCGCCGTCGGCATCGATGTGCACGGTGACCATGGCGACGGCCGGAGGCGGGGTGCCTGCTGCGGGCAGAGGCGTCGTCGTCGTGGGCAACGGGGGCTTGGCCGCGGTTCCGCGGTCGATGTGATCGACCATGTCCCAGCGAATGGTGGCGATGCGCCCGTCCGCCAGCTGCACGCTCGCGTGGTTGCCGGGGATCACCTCGACGATCGTGCCGCGGATCATCCCGCCGTCCTTCAGGTAGACGGCGTCGGGGCCCGATTGGGCCGGGGGCGGCGCAGTGTTTGCGGGGGCCGTGCCCACCGGGAGAGGGGGCGGTGCCGCAATGGGCACCGGCTGCGGGCCATCGGCGTACGCCGATCCCACCACGGTAAGAACGTGAACGCTGGTTACCACCAGAGAAGCCAGAGCAGTCAAAGTCCCACGTTTCCGCATGATCGAATCCTCGCAGGGAAAAGGTAGGAATGTCCAAAGCACAGTGTATGCCGGCGGTCAGGGGGGGCTTGGCCGGTAGGCCTGGCCGGCGGGCGACGCCTCCCAGTGGCCTGGAATCCACGCGTACGTCGTCCCGGTCCAGTGCCAGTAGCCGGGGAGCCAGACCGAGGCGGGCCCCTGCGGCGGTGGTCGCTCTTCCTCCTTCGGCGCGGGCGGAGGCCCCGCCACCACGGCGCCGCGCGTGGGCGTCGTCGCGGCCGTGGCCACGCAGCCGACGAGCGAGAGGAGCAAAAAGAGGCTGAGCCGACGACCCATCATGGAGCTTCCGGACCGCGCTCGACTTTCCCGTTCACCGAGCGCGCTTTCTTCGTACCATCCGGGACAATCAAGATGGAAAGCAAACTCTCGGGCGAGCTCGACCACCTGGAGCCGTCGCTCCGCGCGCGCCTGGAGCAACGCGGGTTCGATCGCCGGCGGATCCTCGCGCTCGCGGACGGACTTGCCAGCGGTGAAGCGCCCGAGGCGCGACGTGACGCCCGCAACCGCGTGCGCGGTGCCGTTCGGGGACCGACCGACGGCGAGCTCCTCGCCGCACCCCCTGCGGGCTCCGTCGAAGCCGCGCGCCTGGCCGAGGTCGGACGCGCGTGCATGGCGCGCGGGGAGCTGGCCTTCTGCGTGATGGCCGGCGGCATGGCCACGCGCATGGGGGGCGTCGTGAAGGGCCTGGTCGAGGCCTTCGATCACTTGACCTTCCTCGACGTGCGCCTGCGCGAGAACGCCCGCGCCTCCGCGAAAGCGGGCAAGCCCGTGCCGTTCTGGTTGATGACGAGCGAGGCGACCGAAGGCCCCATCCGCGAGGCGCTGCGGGCCGCTCACGCGCCGCCCCACGTGGCGACGTTCGAGCAGGATCTCAGCCTGCGTCTCACGCCCGAGGGGCGGCTCTTCTGCGCCGACGACGGAAAGCCCTGCGCGCACGCGACGGGCCACGGCGATCTGCCCGATGCCCTGCGTCGCTCCGGGCTCCTCGCGTCCTTCCGCGCGGCCGGCGGAAAGTACGTCTGGATCACCAACGTCGACAACCTGGGGGCCACCATCGACGAGACCATCCTGGGTCTGTTCGCCACCAGCGCGTCGGACGTGATGGTCGAGGTCTGCGACAAGGTCGCCGGGGACCGCGGAGGCATTCCGGTGCACGCCGAGGGTCGGCTCCAGGTGCTCGAGGAGTTCCGGCTCCCGAAGGACTTCGACGCCGCCACGGTACGCGTGTTCAACACGAACACGTTCCTCGTGCGGGCCGCCGCCCTCGACGAGGCCCGCTTCCCCTGGACGTTCTTCGAGGTCGAGAAGAAGGTCGACGGGCGCCCCGCGATCCAGCTCGAGCGCCTGCTCCAGGAGCTGACGGCGCACCTGCCGTCGGCGTACCTGCGCGTGTCCCGTCATGGGACCGACTCGCGTTTCGAGCCCATCAAGGACCACGACGAGCTCGCCCGCCGGCGAGATGCCATCCGCGCCATCGCGGCGGCGCGCGGCATCCTCTGAGGGCAAGAGGGACACCGATGACCGAAGCCATGGAGACGAAGGCCTCGAAGGGCGAGAACGCGACGCTCGACGTCCTGGGCAGGCTCGCGGACGCGCTCGTGGCCGATCCGCGCTTCGCCGCCGACGTCGTCACGCGGCCGCACCCGCTGCTCGTGAACGTGGCGCGGGGCGAGCTCGTCGTGCTCGTCGCGCCGGCGGCGGTCTGGGACGCCGGGCGCGAGCTTCTCCTGCCCTACGCCGCCCGCTTCGCCGACGGCTTCGCCCTCGTCGTTCTCCTGGGCATGCCGAAGGAGCGCGACTTCGCGACGGCGCTGACCAAGGGCCTCGCGAGCGTCGTCTCGGCGGCCCCTTCCCCGGACGAGCTGTACGTGGCCCTGCAGCGCGCCCTCGAGCTGCTCGACACGAAGAGCCGCGCCGAGCGTCGCGGCAAGTGGCTGCGACGCTACCGCTACGAGCTGGGAGAGCTCATCAACATCGCCCGCGCGATGACCACCGAGCGCTCCGTCGACAAGCTCTTCTCGGTCATCCTCGAGAAGAGCCGCTACGTCACCGGCGCGGACGCGGGCAGCATCTACGTGGTGGAGGGGGAGGAGAAGGACCAGCGTCTCCGCTTCAAGCAGACGCAGAACGACTCGCTCAGCTTCGACTCGCGCGAGTTCACGATGCCCATCTCGAACCGCAGCATCGCCGGGAGCGTCGTGCTCTCGAAGAAGCCGCTGAGCATTCCCGACGTCTACGATCTGCCCAAGGGCTCCTCGTTCGGCTTCGACCGCAGCTTCGACGAGCGCATCGGGTACCGCACGAAGTCCATGCTCGTGTGCCCGCTCATCTCGCAGCGTGACGAGGTCATCGGCGTCATCCAGCTCATCAACAAGAAGCGTGAGCCGCAGGCGAAGCTCAACGGGCAAGCGGACGTGGACGACCAGGTCATCCCGTTCGACGAGCGCAGCGAAGAGCTCCTCGGCATGGTGGCCGCGCAGGCCGGTGTCTCGCTCGAGAACGCCATGCTCTACGAGGAGATCCGCAAGCTCTTCGAGGGCTTCGTCAAGGCCAGCGTCGAGGCCATCGAGTCGCGAGATCCGACGACGAGCGGCCACTCGCGACGCGTGGCCGACCTCACCGTGGAGCTGGCGAAGGTCGTAGACGCCGAGAGCACGGGACCGTACGGCGACTGCAAGTTCTCGCGCGGCGATCTGCGCGAGCTCGAG
>Ga0182021_10006681_pt1 | contig 13689 bp, 11 predicted proteins | sample 612E3MmetaG_FD_120493 | JGI IMG/M metagenome (GOLD analysis project Ga0182021, IMG submission 120493) | Permafrost microbial communities from Stordalen Mire, Sweden - 612E3M metaG (Illumina Assembly) | ecosystem: Environmental > Terrestrial > Soil > Wetlands > Permafrost | place: Sweden...
CTGAACTCGCCCAAAATATCTGGCAGATCATGCAAAATCTTCTGATCTTGAGTGGCTGGAATTGGCACCTTGTTGCTGTCCATGATGGCAGGTTTCCGGCAGCAAAGTTGCAACATCGACAGACTGCTGATGGCACACAGCGGACAACTGAGCTAGGGAAAATCAAAAAAACCCTTGCCCCTTAGTGCCTGTCTGCTCTGTGCTGCGGATTCAACCGGTGGATGCAACACACTAGTCATAATGAAGTGACCGCCCCGATCGTAGAATCGTAGGTTGCGCTACGATCGGGTGAAAGTAGCGGAAAGCTACATACGAAGGAGGCGGTCATGCAAAGGGACACTAGGCCTTCCATAAATGAGGCGGAATCAGGCATCCCTGCGCTGATAAGTCCTGCACATTGCCACGACGATGCGTGAGAAATGTCGAAGGTTGGGTCGTCCTTCAGGACTTCGTCGTGGAATCACGGGCTTCACAGAAAAGCCCCATCGCCACGTTCACCGCGGCCCAGTTCACGAGGAATCGCTTGCGAAGCCCGAGCGCGCGCTCGACCACCGCTATAGTTTCCTCCAACCGTTTCGGCCCTGCAAGCGCCACCACCTCCGGCACGGCGTACAGGGCGTTGCCAGCGCCTCTCCAAAACTTCTGCGCCCTCCGCGCGTACTCGATCCCTTTCGAAAGCCTCCGAGGAAGATCCAGGCTCCCGCCGCGCGCTATTACGTCATGTGCACCCGCAGGACTGCCCTATGATCAGGCGGCTTTCGACCCGTATCTCGCGGGGCAGCGCGGCCTCGTTGCCTCCGATGATCTCGTGGAGAAGGTGGGCGGCGTGCGTGCCGATCTTCTCCTCGAAATAGCCCAGCGTCGTCGGGTAGGGCACGAGGGCGTCGCTGACGATCGGCGCGTCGAACGAGACAACGGCGACGTTTGACGGCATGCCGAGGTTCATCTCCTTGAACGCCTTGTAGGCCCCGAGGATAAGCTCGGAGTTGGCGTAGAAGACGGCCTTTGGCGCCGCCGCGCGGTCGGCAAAGAGCTCCATCGTGGCTCGGTAGCCACCGTTGATCTCCCAGTCGGATATCTTGATCAGCGACTCGTCGATCTCGATGCCATTGCTCTCGAGCGCCTCACGGTAGCCCGCGAGGCGTTCGGCGCCCGATGTCTCCTCCACGGGACCGATCACGGCCCCGATCCTCCGATGGCCGTGTTGCAGGAGGTGGTTCACCAGGAGGGCGACCCCGTGTGCGTTGTCGTGCAGCACGTAGTGCGCGTCGATGCCCCGACACTTGTTGTCGATGATCACGAGGGGCTTCGAGTTCAGCTTCGGGATGTCGCGGAAGTAGCCGCCCGTGCAGCCGACGGGCGCGAAGATGATCCCGTCGACGTTCTTCGCGATGAGCGACTTCAACGACTCGATCTCATTCTGGTAGGAGTTGCTCGTGAACCCGATGAGGGTCGTGTATCCGAGCTTGCGAAAGTACGTGTCGATGACCATGCCGATCTGCCCGAAGTAACCGTTCGTGAGATTGGGGATGACGAAGCCGATCGTGCGCGTGCGCCTGCTGCGGAGGCTCTGCGCCGCCCAGTTCGGCTCGAAGGAATGCTCCTCCACAATCTTCATGATCTTGCGGCGCGTCTCGACGCTGATATCGGAATGGTTGTGGATGGCGCGGGACACGGTCTTGATGGAATAGCCGGTCTTCTCAGCTATGTCCTTGAGCGTCATGTCTCCCCCTGTGTCGACCCCCGCCCCCGGGACGGGGGGTCGAGAGCGGCTTTTCTTCTTGACAGACCGTCTTCCCATGCTAGCATTGCCCCTGTTTCCAAGCCCGACGACGGACAAACAACCAGAGGAACGGCGACATGAAAGACGCATTCGGGAAAAGGCTCTGGGTCTTCCCCGACACCGAGCTGCCTCCTGCGGGAGATTTCCCTCTCAAGGGACATGAATCCATCATCGTTCTCAATATGACCGGCAGGCCGGCCAGCGTGAGGATGACCCTCTACTTCACCGACCGGCCCCCGGTCGCGCTCGCATCTCTGCCCGTGGAGGCGCAACGCGTCCGCTGCTTCCGCATGGACCACGAGGCGGAGATCGGTTTTGCCGTTCCCCGGGAGACGCAGTACGCCGTGCGCCTGGAGAGCGACATCCCCGTGGTCGTCCAGTACGGGCGCCTCGACTCCCGGCAGCCCAACCTCGCGTACTACACGACCATGGGTTACCGGGCCTGACGCGGACGGCGGCGGGCCCTTCACGGGGGTGCCGCCGCCGCCCTGCACCTCAGAGGTCGATTTCGTAGATCGTCCCGATCGGTTTCGACAGCAGCTCGTAGCCGCCATTCTTCACCGCGATGCCCGTCTCCCAGCGCATGCCGTACGACGGCCCGGAGGCGAAGGTGTCGACCTGGAAGGTCATGTTTTCCTTCAGGTTGTACACCGAGCTCGTCTCCATCCACGGCGCCTCGACCTCGATGAGCCCCGTCCCGTGGCAGGGCCCGTAGACGTAGTTGTCCTTCCTGCCCGCGGCGACGAACTTGTCGTAGAAGCGCTTCGCCACATCGCAGGCAAGCACCCCTTCACGGATCTGGTCATAGGTCCAGCGGTGCATCTCGAGGCAGAACTCGACCAGCTCGCGCTTTCCGGCCTGGAGCTTGCCCATGCTCACCGGCACGCCGATGCTCGGCGAGTAGCCCTCCACCTTTGCGGAGAGGTTCAGCTGGACGAGATCGCCCTTGCCGATCTCCCGATAGGTCGAGCGGGAGATGGCGTGGCTGGTCGATTTCTCGCTGAACACGTACATCGGAAGGCCCTCATACTCGGCCCCGTGCTCGTAGACGCACCTCTCGGCAATGCCGACGAGCTGGAGCTCCGTCAGACCCGGCCGGAGCGCCTTGATGACCTCCTCGATGGCGAGCTCGGTGATCCTGTACCCCTCGCGCATGCAGGCGAGCTCGTTCTCCGACTTGATCACGCGCAGGGACCGCACGGCCTCTTCCTGCCTCTCGATCGAGGACTCCGGGTAGCAGCTTCGCAGCCCTTCGATCTGCACGGGGTTGGAGACGAGCCAGCCCGCCACGCCGATGCGCGGTTTGGCTCCCTTTACCCCGAGGAACGAGAACACGTCCTTGAAAGTGCTGACCTTTGCCTCGGGGTAGGACGGGTCGGCGGACTCGCGGTACTCGATGAGCGTGAAGATGTCGGGGATCACGCTGCGGTCCGCGGCGTACTTCGTGCTCTCGGGGCCGACCATGAGCGCGCACTTCCCGTTCGCCGCGATGGCCACCCCGGCCGTCTCGAAGAGGGGCCAGAAGTTGCTGAAGTAGCGCACATTCGAATAGTCGGAATCGTTGCAATTGGCGACGAGCACGTCCAGCCCGGCGTCTCGGACGAGAGCCGCTGCCTTCTTCACGCGCTCGCGATACTCGCTCTCGGGAATCGTGATCCTCTTAGCCATTCCGTTGCTCCTTTCCTCTCTGCTCTGCGTCGTTGTAGCCGAATGAATATGCCATCTTCGCTGTGCCGCGGGGCGGGATGAGCTTCAGCTCCCCCGCGGTGCGCGCGGCGGCCAGCCCGTCGGGGGCCGCGGTGGATGGAAGGTGAAACCCGCACGCCCCGCGGTCCGGGGTGCTCGTGATCCAGACCACGTGGTGGTCGAGGAGGGCCGATCCGTGCCTGACCCAGAATGACGAGCCGTCCTCGAGCACGAGCCGCGACTCCTCCTCCTGCCGCAGGGCTGAGCCGTGACGGATCGTTGCCACGAACTCGGGATCTGCGCGAAGGCCGGCCAGGCGGAGTGCGCCGTCGATGAGCTGGGCGCGCGCGCCGGAGTTTGCCGACTCGTCCCGTATGCGTATTGCTCCGTCTGCGTGCTTTTCCGTGCACCGAACGAGGGCGGCGCCGGCAAGGGCGAAGTTGATGTGGGCCAGATACATCGCCTCCAGGGGCAGCCCGGACTCGTTTCGCACCGTGACCTCCACGCCGACCGACGTGCCCGCGGGGTCGATGGTGGTCCGCACCAGGCAGCGGTAATCGCACTCGTAAGGGACGTGCCAGTGCAGCGACCCACAGAGCGCGGGGCTTCCGCTCGCTGCGGCGGGGATCTCAAGCCACACACGGTCGAAAGCCGCCGTCGGCAGCTCCCCGTGCAGGGGATGCGTGTCGCCCTGCCCGGGATTGCCCATGGCCGTCACGCCGCAGTGGATGAGAAACGCCCCGTAGTTCTGGAGATAGGTTCGACCGCGCGCGGGTGTCTCGACGAAGCCCGTGAACTTCCTGCTCCTGCCGTCTATCTTCCAGTCCCAGAGCTGCTGGCCGAGAAACGGCAGCCAGACGATCTCGCCCCTGCCGCACGTGACACGGATCGCCTCGACGCCGCTTTGGTAGCGGAACGACGAGACGGAATACGAAGCCGCCTTCAGCAGCCATGCCTCGCGGAGGCCGAAATGCGCGGGGTCCAGTCGCAGCCTCCAGGGTCGGGATCGGCTCATGGGGTCTCTTCCGCGATCTGGGCGCACGTCTTGAAGGCAAACCCTTCGGCCTTCAGGGCCCCGACGAGATTGTCCATCTCCTGCAGCGCGTAGGGGCCGCAGTTCTTGACGATGAAGGGATCGGGCCGCACGTTCCCTTCCCCGATGAAGATGTCCCCCTCGGGCATCTCGACGAACTCCCAGGGGTGGAAGTAGAAGCAGAGGACGACCGAGTCAGCGCCGTTCTTTCCTGCGTACGAAAGGAAGCCGCGGATATGGTCCATGACAGCGGCAGCGCTCTCCGTCCTGAACAGGGGCCACTGGTCCCTGTCCCGCCCGAACTCGTCATGGGAGGTGATGGACAAGTCGGCGAAGTTCGGGATCTCGACGATGGAGAGATCGCCCTTCTCCTTCCAGTCGTCGCGGGAGGGATGGTAGGGGGCAATCTGCTTCTGGTAGTAGTACATTGGATAGGAGGCGTCGCTGGCGATGCCCAGGCGCTCGAGCACGTTCAGGAGATTCGTGCCGCCGAAGAGCCGCGGGGCACGGAAGGAGGTGGGCTCGACGCCGGATGCCTGGCGGACCATGTGTCGCGCCAGCACGAGCCTGTGCTCGAGCTCCTCGGGGAGTATCGGGTAGACGCCGGGGATCGGGAAGAGAGAGTCCCCGACCGTCTCGTGGTAGAGCGAGTGAAAACCTATCTCGTGACCCGCCTCGGCCACCGCCCGCGCTTCCGCGGGGTTCTCTTTGGCGGCCGTCCCCACCCAGAAGAAGGTGCACCGCGCGCCCCGGCGCTCGAAGAGATCGAGGAGCTTGCGCGTTCCCTCGCGGATCCCCCGATACCCGGAAGTCCAGCTTCCGACGTCGGTCTCCATATCGATGCCAAAGACGATTTCCGCCTTCATCTCAGGTTCCTTTCGACCCACACCGTTTGCCCGTCCTACAGCCACAGCCATCCGAGGGCCTCGATGCCGGAGCAGATGACCGCGGTGTCGGGGCTCTCGGGGTGACGGAGGTTGTGGATCTCCCGCTTGATCTCGTGGTAGGGGTACATGCAGCTCTTCACGCCCGTCTCGCTGACGGGATTGATGTCGAAGAACATCTCCTTCACGAGGTCGAAGTCGCGCTCGTTCAGGAGTAGTATCTCGTCCAGCAGCTTCTCCTTCTCCGCCGGTGAGGTCGCCTTCTCGTAGCGCAGCGCAGCCAGCACCATGTCGTAGATGACCGCATTCCTCCTCTCGGCGTTCTCGACCCTGTCGAAATGGGTGACGTACCCCGCCAGGTCGGGGTCGGCCGCGAGCCGCCGACGGATGTCCCGTATCTCCTCGAGAAGAGCGGGATGGCGCCGGCGCGCCCGGGTGATCTCGGGGACGTCTGAATCCGTGATCTTGTTCTTCTGGAAGGGGAAGGGGGTCTTGTAGAGCGGGATCTGGCTCTCGTGGATCGTCAGGATGCCGCGCAGCACCGCGAGAATGCGCCGCCCGAGCTCCCTGCCGAAGGCGATCTCGCAGGACAGGCGGAAGAACCGGTCCCTGTCCATCCGCGAGCCCCAGCCGTAGTTGCCGTGCGCCCAGAGGAAGAGGAACAGCCCGTACCACTCGAACATGAACCCGTTGATGCCGGTGGCGCCTTCCTCGGTGCTCGTGATGTGCTGCTCGATGTCGCGCTCGATCACCTGGACGTTCGGCTCGTCCTTATAGCGGACCATGTTCGACTCGAAGATCCGGAACAGCCGCCCCATTGTCGAGGTGATGGCGTTTGCCTCCGTGTCCCGGCCCCGGATCCGTTCCCCGCCAAAGGCGGCGATCCATTTGCGGAACTCCGTCGGCGGGACGTACAGTGCGGGGGCCCAGTATAGCAGGATATCCTTCGGCATGCCCCGCACGCACTCCTCGAGGAACCCCGGATCTTTCTCGAGGGGGGGCTGGCGGAAAGCCCGTATGCCGATCATGGCCCGGGGGTTCACCGCGCGCACCTCGTCGTAGATCCGGCCCAGCAGCCACATATTGGCCTTGTGCTTGGCCTCCACGGGCTTTGCCGAGGTTCGTCCCCAGCGCTCGCTGCACCGGGGACAGGTGCAGAACCAGAACCCCTCCTCGCTCTCCTCGAGAACGAGGCCGTCGAAACCGAGCGCCGTGATGGCGCGCATGCTCGCGAGGATGTAGCGGACGTTCTCTTCGTCGCTCAGGCAGATCGAGTCGAAGTCGTTCAGGAACGTGGAGCCCGGCGGCGTGACCATCCGTTTTTCCGGGTGCTTGATGCTGTACGCGCCGTTGTACGAGTTCAGGCCCACATAGGCGAGGATCTTCACCTCGAATGAGTGCGCGAGCGCGAGGAAATCGGCGAGAAATACCTTTTCGATGTTCGGATGGCTGTAGCGGACGGTAAGCCAGCCCCTGTTCTCCCGGTTCCAGGTCTCGATGGGCACGTCGCGGAACATTGTCTCGGGGTATCCGTCCATGGCGAACGGCCAGTACCCGTACATGACGAGGTTCATCTGGTTGATCTTGCTGTCGAGGCACGCGTCGAGAAAATCGACCCATTCCTCGTAGCCCCAGAGCTGCATGTCGAAGCCGATGCGGCCGTAGCCCGCGTACCAGGAGAAAGTGGGAGACACGGCGCGGTGCTCGACCGAGGGCCAGTCCGTGATCTCGCAGAGCGGCAGGGTGAAGGCGCCGTGCGTGCGCGCGAGGAGCTGCTTCACCGATGTGACGGCGTTGATGAATCCGGCCTTCTCCGCGTAGCGGAGGGTGACGCCGCCGCCTTCGATGGAGAGCTGGTACCCCTGGGCGCGGAAGAGCTCGGGGCTCGCCGTGGCGATCCCGTCCAGGCCCTTCACGACGCGGATGTCGAGGATGCCCGTCCCGCCATCGTCGGAGACGGAGAGACCCGCGCGGCTTCGGAATCTCAGCCGCGCGATCCGACGGCACTCCGACTGCTCCGCCTCGGCGATGCCGCCGAAGCGCAGCACGACACCGTGGAACTCCCGTGTGCGTCCCGGCTGCTCGGTAGCTCTCTTCGGCTCAGGAAGCAGCTGCAGCATGGCATTCCTCCCCCGTCACTTCTCCCCCGCCGCCACCCGGCCGACGCGGCGCGCGCTCGCGACCCCGTCCCTCTTCGTGTTCGAATCGATGAGGACGACGACGATCAGGATTGCGCCCTTCACGACCCACTGCCAGTACGTGCTGATGCTGAGCAGCACCATGGCGTTGCTGATGACCTGCAGGAACAGCGCCCCGATGACCACGCCGAAAACGCGCCCGCGGCCACCGGTGAGAGAAGTGCCGCCGAGCACGACGATGGTCATGACGTCGAAGAGAAGCTGGTCCCCCAGGGTCACGTTGCCGGCCAGGGTTCGCGCCGTGAGCCCGAATGCCCCGACCGCGGTGAGCACGGCGCAAAAGACGAATGCGAGGATGCCGATGAACTTCACGTTGATGCCGGAGAGACGCCCCGCCTCGAGATTGCCTCCCACCGCGTAGAAGCTGCGGCCGACCGACGTGTGAGAGGAGATCACGTACAGTATCGCCGCGATGCCGAACATCAGGATGACGGGAAAGGGGACGACGCCGACATAGCCCTGGCCAAGGAAATTGAACTCATCGGGAAGGCCCGAGATCGGCAGGCCCTTCGAGTACAGGAAGATGATGCCCCTCACGATATTCATCACGACGAGGGTCGCGATGAAGGACGGCATCTTGCCGTAGACGACGAGGGACCCGTTGATGATCCCGATAAGGACGGCCAGGGAGAGCACAATGAGGATGGCCAGCCACATCGGCATCCCGAGCTTCACGACAAACCCGGCAAGGAATATGGAGGCCATGCCGATGATGGAGGCGATCGACATGTCCATCTGTCCGATAAGGATCACGAAGAACTCGCCCATGGCGATGATCGCCGTGAAGGAAGCCTGGCGCAGGATGTTCATGATATTATTCATGGTCCTGAACCCCGGCAGCGCGACGGCGCAGACCACGCCGAGCGCGATGAGAAGCAATAGGATGATCCAGTCCTGCAGGAACATCTTCCATCCGCCGCTGTACCGCATGGCCTTTTCGCGATAGTTGATGTCCTTCACGTCACTTCACTCCTAGCAGGCCGTTGATGATGACCTCTTGCGTCTTCCTCTGTCCCTCCACGACGTCCAAGATCGAGCCCTCGAAGAGCACGTAAACCCTGGTGCACAGCCCGATGAGCTCCTCGAGCTCGGGGGACACGAGCACGACGCACTTTCCCTGCTTCGTCATCGTGTTGATGAGCTGGTAGATCTCGAACTTGGCGCCGACGTCGATGCCGCGCGTCGGCTCGTCCATGAGCACGATCTCCGCGTTGCGGAGCATCCACTTGGCGATGACGATCTTCTGCTGGTTGCCGCCGGAAAGATTCTTCACGTTCTGCCACAGCGAGTAGTAGCTGAGATCCAGTTTCTCGTTGATGTCGAAAGCGGCGCGGGCTTCGGCGGCGTGATCCTGGAAGATCCCGAGCTTGCGGAACAGGTCCATGGAAGGCAGAGTCGTGTTGTCCTTGATGTCAAAAAGCATGTTCAGGCCGAGCGCCCGCCGCTCGTCCGGGACGAGCCCGATCCCGAGCATGATCGCCTGCCGCGGATTGCGGATCCTGACCTCCTTCCCCTTCACCAGGATCCTGCCGGCGACGACCTTGTGGTTGCCGACGATCGCGTGGACAAGCTCCGTCTTTCCCGCGCCCACGAGGCCGGCCAAGCCGACGACCTCCCCGGCTCGCACATGGAAGGAGATGTCGCTGAACGCCTTCGGCGCCGTCAGGCCCTCCACCTCCAGCATCGTGTCGCCGAGCTCTTCGTTGACCGGGGGAAAGACCTGCTTCAGCTCGCGACCGATGATCATGCGAATGAGCCCTGTCTTGTCGATGTCGGCGACCCTTCCGCTGTTGATGTGGCGGCCGTCGCAGAGGACCGTGTAGCTGTCGCAGCACTCGAAGATCTCGTTGAGGCGGTGAGAGATGTAGATGATGCCCATCCCCCGCCCCTTCAGGATGCGGATGATGCGGTAGATGTTCAGGATGTCCTTCTCCTGGAGCACGGCGGTCAGCTCGTCGAGAATGAGAATCCGTGAGCGCGACATCACGGCCTTAGCGAGCTGGACGATCTGCTTCTCTGCGGTGCGCAGCGCGCGGACGGGAACGTCGAGGTTTACGTCGCACTGGAGAAAATCCATGATCTCTGCTGCCTGCGCCCGCAGGGCACTCCAGGCAATGAAACCGGCCCGCGTCCTGTAGTGGCCGATGAAGATGTTCTCCAGCCCGGTCATCTCGTTCATCAGCTCGAACTCCTGGTGAACGATCTGCATGCCGCGCCGCTGGGAATCCTTGATGTCCCAGCCGTTGAGCCGCACCTTCTTCCCCTCGACGTACAGCTCGCCCGAGGTCATGCGGTTCTCTCCGATAATGCACTTGGACAGCGTCGACTTGCCTGCCCCGTTCTCACCGACCAGCCCATGGCATTCGCCGGGCAGCAGCGTGAAGTTAACGTTGTCCAGCGCCCGCACGCCGGGGAACTCCATCGTACAGTTCCTGACCTCGATCAGCGGCGCCTTGTTGGCGGGGCCATCCCGGTCCGCGCGGGAATCGTCGCTCATTGTCTCTGTCTCCACGCCTCTGTGGTGGCTGTCGCTGCAGCGCGCATGCTACGGGCGGGGGCGCGCCCCCGCCCGACTCTAGTTGCGAATTCAGGTCAGTGGTGACGGCTTACAGCCAGGACCACTTCTGCCAGTTGTACTTCGCGATGTTGGTGGGAGTAATGCCCTCGGGCTCCGGAAGATTGTACTGCGGCGGCAGCTTCTGGCCTTTTAGGGCCTTGAAGATGGCATCGGAAGCCTGGTAGCCGAGGACCACGGGATCCTGGAGGACTTCGCCGATCCACGACGGGTTGCCCTTGGAGATGAACGTCAGGACGTCCTTGTCACCGGCGATGCCGATGAACTTGATGTTCGTCCGCTTCTCGGACATGGCCGCGTTGTAGGCGCCGACGACTTCCGCGTCGTTGTGACCGCAGACGACGTCGATGGTCGGCTCCCTCTGGAGCACGTTCTCGACGAGATCCTGGGACGAGGCCCGGCTTCCCGCGCCCGCGTCGCCTTCCTCGATGATCCGTGCCTTCGGGAACGCCGCCAGGACGGTCTGGCTGAAGCCAAGCAATCTGTCCTTCGAGACCTGGCCGGATGTCGGCCGCGAGACAAACAGGCAGACAGGGTTGGGCTTTCCGAGGGTCTTCAGGTAATCGACGGCGATCTTGCCGGCGGTGACGCCGAGGGCCATCATGTCGTGTCCTACGAAGGTCGACCAGACCGCGTCCGAAGGTTTGTTCGGTTGCTGCTTGTAGTCGCCAACCACGAACGGGATGCCCTTTGCGACGTTCTGCTTCATGACCGGGATGGCCGAGGACGCATCCGCCGGGAACAGGATGATCGCCTTGGATCCGGCCTGCAGGAGATTGTCAATGTTGTTCAGCATCGTCTGGACATCCGAGTGAGAGTCCTCGAACTGGAAGGTGAAGTTCGCCTCCGGGTGATCGACGCCCCACTGCTTGCAGCCGTCGATGACGCCGAGATACCAAGTGTACGCCGTCAGCTCCATGATACTGACGCCGACAAGGGTCTTCTTCGTCTGCGCCCACGCACCGGTTGATGCGAGGAGAAGGACGGCTAAGGCCACTGCCCAAAACCTCTTCATAGACACCTCCTGTCAGAATGACGTGTGGATTCTTTCGTGCCGACCCGTCCCCTTACGTCAACGTTGTCGACAACGATTACCATCATACATCCGACCATGGAGTTGTCAAGTTCTTTTCTTACAAGAGGAAACGGAAGCCGATAGGTGTGCGAAACGTCGACTCACGCGTCCCTCCGGGCCGATTTCTAGGCCGCGTCAGGGCGAGTGTGTGTACCTGAGCCAGTTCTCCTAGATCTCGCTGCAGCTCGTCCGTAGATTGTGGATGAAAGTCAATTCGATTCGATTGTCTCGGTTTCCTGCGGAAGCTTCGGGTAGCTGCTTGAAGAGAGGAGCTGTAGCCGTCGCAGCCGAACTGGCAACCGCTCAACGTGTCTCGCTCGCGGATCGCTCACGACCAATACCCCCCGCCTACCCAACTGTCCCTGAAAAAATGAGATGATTTCTGAGAAGAACTACCCGTTTCCTCATCTTTTTTGACATACCCTGAAATGCTCAGTTGCGGCAAGTGTATATCAATAGTAGGCTTGGGTACATGGTAGTATTGGGGTGGGGAATTGAAAACGGACTTAAAATCCCCTGATCCGCAAGGATCATACGGGTTCGACCCCCGTCTCCGGCAGTATACTATCAGGAGGGTCTATGGCTGAGAAAATCGGGGAATACCTGGTCGGGATAGGCGCATTGTCAGCCACGCAGGTCACGGTCGTGATCAATCACCAGCAGGCGGGCGACGCCCGGCTGTTCGGCGAGATCGCCATGGAGCTGGGTTACCTGGCGGACAACGAGCCGATCGACAAGTTTCTCGAGTTCCAGGAGAAGCAGCTCGGGGATTGATGCTGGGCGTTCAGGGCTCCGCCATGCGGTCCCTGGTTTTCTCGAGGTCCGCGATGATCCCGTCGTGATCGAGAACGCGTGCGCCGGCGCACATGTGTTCGAAAAGCGCCATTCCCTCCGCTGAGAAAAATGTCCGGGGTACGTCCTCGCGTCCGGTTTTCAGAACGACCAGGCGGCGTGCATGGGCGGCAAGCCTCAGGTTTCCGAGATTCCCCGCGCCGATCGGAAATGAACAGAGAATCGTGAGGTCCGCCTCCTCGACGAGGTGCGCCGCCGCGGCGATCTGCTCGTCGGTGATGCGGGAGAATGCACCGACCGTCGTGCAGTCGACGCCGAGGCTCCGCCACAGTTTCTCGTCCGAATCGTGCTCATGGGCAATCCCGCCGGTCAGCGAACATCCCAGTCGATACAGCTCCCGTGTCAGGTTGACCGCGCTCCCGGCGCCGCCGATGAGGTGAACCCTCGTGCCCTCGGCGCTCGTGTCGCGGGGAACGACGGTCACGGTGAGGCTGCCGGTGGCGAGGCTGGGAGACACGATCGTCCGCACCCCGTACACCCTGTCCAGGATCTCGCTCTTCAGGACCTCTTCCGGCCGTCCGTCGCAGGCAACCCTCCCCTTCGACAGCAGCACCAGGCGCGAGCAGTACTGCGCGGCAACGGACAGGTTGTGCACCGAGGCAATCACGGCCCTACCTTCCCGGGCCAGCTCCTGCGACATCGAGAAGATCCTGTCCTCGTGATGGATGTCCAGGCTCGAGCTGGGCTCGTCGAGGAGCAGGCCCTCGGTTTCCTGCACGAGCGCCTTGGCGAAGAGAACCAGCTGCCTCTCTCCGCCGGAAAGGCCGCTGAATCCGCGTTCCTCGACCGCAGCGAGCCCCACGTACGAAAGCATCCGCCGCGCCCTTTCCCTGTCCTCGCTCCCCTCCTGCTGAAATCTGCCGAGGTGGGGATAGCGGCCCATCAGGAGGATCTCCATCACGGTGAAGGGAAAGACCTGCGAGCTGTCCTGGGTCATGAAGGAAAGAAGGCGCGCACGGCGGCGGCCGTCCATGTTTCCGATTCCCCGGCCGTCGAGAAGCACCTCTCCCGACGTCGGCGTCCGTACACCGGCAAGGAGGCGCAGGAGGGTCGTCTTGCCCGAGCCGTTGGGGCCAATGACACCGACGAGCTCGCCGCGATCGACGGAGAGGTCGATGCCGTCGATGATCGCCGTGGTGCCAACCGTCCAGGCCAACCCGCGGGCCTGGAGAAACAACCCGCTCATCCTGCCCTCGCCGCGCCGCGCCTCTGGATGCGGACGATCAGGCTGAGCAGGTACGGGCTGCCGAGGATCGCGGTGATGATCCCGACGCGGATCTCGAACGGCGGCAGGAGCGCGCGCCCCAGCAGGTCGCACAGCACGAGGAAGAGTGCACCCCCGAGTGCCGATGCCGGCAGGAGCGCCCGATGATCGGGCCCGACGAGGAACCGCAGGAGATGGGGGATGAGCAGGCCGACGAAGCCGATGGGGCCGCTGACGGCGATTGCGACGCCGGTCACCACCGCCGCGACCGCCAGGAGGATGCGCTTCGTGCTCTCCACCCTCATGCCGAGGGACAGGGCCTCGTCTTCTCCGAGGGTGAAGAGATTCAGGTCGCGCGCAAAAAAGGAAAGCACGACCATGCCCGGCACGAGGACAGGC
>Ga0182021_10006682_pt1 | contig 13688 bp, 11 predicted proteins | sample 612E3MmetaG_FD_120493 | JGI IMG/M metagenome (GOLD analysis project Ga0182021, IMG submission 120493) | Permafrost microbial communities from Stordalen Mire, Sweden - 612E3M metaG (Illumina Assembly) | ecosystem: Environmental > Terrestrial > Soil > Wetlands > Permafrost | place: Sweden...
CATCACGGCCGGGTAGGTGAAGTTCTCCGAAGCGATGAGCTCGATGTGGCTCTGCTGGCGGTTAAGCTCGGCGGAGATGGCCGAGAAGACTTCGGGATCGAGGGTACGGAGCGGTGCGGCGTTCAACATGGCGGTGGAAGGAATTGCGGAAGGGAGGCGGCGGGTTGCACAGACCGGTGAAACCCAAAGCCGCAGCGGAAGGATTTAATCCGCAATCCGCAATCCGAAATCCACGCGCGCCGCAAGTGAACCCAGGCAGTTGAGCCACGAATTAACCTTGCGCTGTGAAACAGCCACCAAACCCAAGCCCCTGATTTTTGACCACAGATGAACGCAGATGGACACGGATGAAAGGACTCAGGCAATCAACCGTATCTGTGTGAATCTGTGTGCATCTGTGGTTACATTCCGGTTTTCAGACCACGAATTTTTGCGGTTGGGGAAGGTCCACCGGAAACGTTTTTGAAAATGTGCGATCCTCTGACTTTTTGATACGGATTCTGAATGTAATCCGACCAATCCATCCGCGATCATCCGCGTCATCCGCGGGAAAATCCATGGTCGGAAATTTCGCTAGCTTCCGCCTCAGGCGGGGTTGGCTGTGAGCGTCTGCAAGAACTCGATCAGCGAGGGGATCGCTTCGACCATCTCGTCGCGGCATTGCTCGTAGAGCTTGAGCGGCCCGCCATAGGGATCGGGAATCTCCTTGTCCGCGCCGCGGGGCAGGAATTCGCGAAAAAGGTAGAGGTCCTTCGGCGGCGGGTTGCCCTGCAACTGGATCATCGCCCGGTGCGTCTCGGTCATGCAGAAGACGACCAGCGCATCGTCGAGGAGCCGTTGCGTGAGCGGCAGACTGCGGAGACCGGAGATGTCGATGCCCACTTTCTTGAGCGCATGCACAGAGTTCTCCGATACCAGGTTGTCGCCGCGCGCGGCCACGCCGGCGGAAATCACCCGGAGCGACTTGAGCGGCTCGGGCTGTGCGGCGAGCGCGTGTTGGAGCAACCCCGCCCCCATGGGGCTGCGGCAAATGTTTGCGGTGCAAACGATGAGGATATGTCCGAAAGCGGGCATCGTGCGCGCGGTCAACAGACACGGTTTTTGCCGAAAGGCAAAGCCGGATTGGGCTGAATCCTTGGTAGTTGCCCGGAGGGCAGACGGCAGACGGCGGATGGCAGAGTTAACGGTTATTGGTTGATGGTTATTGGGGGGCGTCGGACGCCCGACGGCAGACGGCAGATGATGGATGGCAGACGGCTGCGGTTATTTGTGTAGCCGCACGTTTTGACGTGCGGTTGGCGTCCGCGCCGCAGGCGGCGCGGCCGCGATTGAGATGCGACTGGATTTGCCGCCCCGCTTTTGCGACCCTGTGACCGCACATGGAAAAGATTTTGGCAGACACCCTCGGGTCGGAGGTCTCCGGTCCGGCCGCGAACGAGAAACAACTTCTGTTGTCGCGCCTGCTGGCGCGGCTGGCGCACGAGATTCGCAACCCGCTCAGTTCGCTCGGCATTCATGTGCAGTTGCTGGAAGAAGACCTGGCGCAGGCGACCCCGCGGTTGCGGGCGCAGGCCGCCGGGCGATTTGAGATCATCCGTGGCGAGTTGCAGCGGCTCGAAAACCTCATGCGGCAGTTCCTCAGCCTGGCCGCGCCTTCGTCGGTGGATTTGCAGCCCGTCAATCTGGCGGAGGTGGTCCATTATGTGGGCGACCTCCTGCGCCCCGAGGCGGCAGCGCGCGGAATTGCGCTGGAGCTGAATATCCCGGCGGACCTGCCCGCACTGGCCGCCGATTCGGCCCAGCTCAAGCAGGCGCTGGTCAACCTCATCATCAACGCCATCCAGGCGATCGAGCGCAACGGCCGGATCGACGTCAACGTGCGGGTGGATCGCAGCCGGAACGTCGTGGCTCTGCAGGTCTCCGACAACGGCCCCGGCGTGCCAGGCGAAAAGCGGTCCGCGATCTTCGAGCCGTTCTTCACGACCAAGAACGAAGGCAGCGGCCTGGGCCTGTGGATCGTGCAGCAGATCGCGATGGCGCACGGTGGCGTCGTCACGGTGGGCGACCCGGCCGGCGGCGGCGCGGTTTTTACGCTCGAACTGCCGCTGCGGGAGGCGGCGTCCCATGAATAAGGCGAAAATCAAAATCCTGGTCGTGGACGACGAACGCGGACTTTGCGCGGGCGTGCAGGAGGCGTTGCGCCGCGAAGGCTACATGGTCGACGCCGCCAACGATGCGGGCACGGCGCTCAAGCTGCTCGGCGAGCGGCTCTACAACCTCGTGCTGACCGATGTGCGCATGCCGGACCTGTCCGGGCTGCAATTGTTGAAGGACGCCCGGCAGGTGAGCCGGGACACGCTGTTCATTTTGATGACGGCCTACGGCACGGTGGGGAGCGCCGTGGAGGCGATGAAGGAGGGCGCCTACGACTACCTGACCAAGCCGCTCGACATGCAGCGGCTGCGCGCGCTGGTGCTCAAGGCCCTGGAATTTCAATCCGTGGTGTCGGAGAACAATGAGTTGCGGCTGCGCCTGCGGAAACGTTCCGAGCCCAGCCTGCTCGTCGGCGACAGCGAGGCCATCCGGAATGTCATCCGCCTGGCCGACGAAGTGGCGCGCAGCGAGGTCACCGTGCTGATTGAGGGCGAGAGCGGCACCGGCAAGGAGATCGTGGCGCGGATGATTCATACGCAAAGCGCCCGGGCGGAGCGGCCGTTCATCTTCGTCAATTGCGCGGCGTTGCCGGAGCAATTGCTCGAGGCGGAGCTGTTCGGCCATGTGAAGGGCGCCTTCACGGGCGCGGTGACGAGCAAGCCGGGCCGGTTCCAACTCGCCGACGGCGGCACGCTGTTCCTCGACGAAATCGGCGATCTGCCGGCGAAAGGGCAGGGGGATTTGTTGCGCGTGCTCGAAGACGGCTGTTTCCGCATGGTGGGCGGCACGGAGCTCACGCGGGTCAACGTGCGGGTGGTGGCGGCGACGAACAAGAAACTCCAGGAGTCGGTGAATGCCGGCAAGTTTCGCGAGGATTTGTTTTACCGGCTGCACATCGTGCCGATCGTGCTCCCGCCGTTGCGGGAACATGCGGAGGACATCCCGCTGCTCGTCGAGACGTTTCTCGATCATTTTACGGCGAAGCATAAACGCCGGCATGTGCGGTTCTCGGTGGAGGCGATGCAGCTTTGCCAGCGCTTCCCCTGGCCGGGCAACGTGCGCCAGTTGCGCAACGTCGCCGAGCGGCTCGTCCTCACCTGCCATGCTGCGGCGATCGCGGTGGAGGATCTGCCGGACTACGTGCAGGCGCACGATCGGGACGCGGCGAGCTTTGCGATCCGGCCCGGCATGACGCTGGCGGAGGTGGAGAAACTTCTCATCCGGCAGACGCTCGCGAAAGTAACCTCGAATCGTGAGGAGGCGGCGCGCCTGCTCGGCATCAGCCGGCGCTCGCTGCAATACAAGCTGAAGGAGTACGGGCTGCTGTAGGGCCGGCGACATCCTGACTCGTAAGCTCGTAACCGCGCCGCTTACGGCGCGGAGTGCATACCCTCCGCACGTTAACACGCGCGGCTACGGACTACGGAACAAAGTGGCAGCGGCGTCTCGCCGCTGATTTGAAGCATGAAGTGGCGGGACGCCGCTTCCACGGTGAGGACCCTGCCTGCACAAAACAGTCGCACTACGTGCAAAGAGTGCACGGCAAGCGCCATGCCCCATCCACAGTGCGAGCGTGGCGCGATAGACGAAATTCTGCAAGCCGCTCCAAATTAATGCCTAATCCCCATTCGCCCCCGACTGGCACACGCTTTGCGATAAAGGCGCGCATGAGAGCCACGATTGAAACTCTGTATGCTCTGCAACAGCTGGTTCTGCCGGCGACGCCGGCAACAGCGAAATCGGAGGCGCGCATCCACGAGCTGCGCGCGAAAGTCCCGGCCCCGGTCCTCGCGCACTTCGATCGCATGATTGCACTCGGTCGCAAAGGCGTGGCGCCGGTCCGCCACGGCGTGTGCAGCGGTTGCCACATCCGTGTGTCGATTGGCACCCTCGCGAGCTTGGTTCATCCCAAGGACCTCTTTCTCTGCGACAGCTGCGGCTGCTACCTCCTGTTGGAATCGGAGGAAATCGACGCGCTGGCTGAATCCTCGACGCCGGCGGCGGCCGTCATCCGCAAGCTGCGGAAAAAACCGAAGGCGGTCGCGGTCGCCGCGAACGAGGGACCGGACGCGGCATGACTCTGGCGGACTTCACCAGGCCCGGGTTGATCGTGCCACATCTGCGCAGTCGGGATGCGACGAGCGCCATCCACGAACTCAGCCTCGCAATGCATCGTGAGGGCTGCGTGCCGGATTGGCTGCCCTTTTACCATGAGGCGCTCAACCGCGAGTTTATGCTCAGCACCGACATGGAGGCCGGCATGGCGTTTCCGCATGCCCGTCTCGCGGGGTTGAAGGAACTGGCGTTTGCGTTTGGCCGCAGCGACGAGCCTTTTGCGTGGGGACCGCAACTCACCCATCCCGTGCGCATGGTGTTCCTGCTGGCCGTGCCGGCGACAGACTCGGAAAATTACCTGTCGTTGGTCTCAGGCCTGGCGCGGCTCTCCGGCAACGCGCCGCTCCTGGCAACCATCCGCGACGCGGCCGACAGCACGGAAATCTTCGCGACTTTCCGGCAGGTGATTTTGCGCGGCACCCTGGCGTCGGCGGCACCGGCGGTCCTCGCTCCCCCGCGCTGAAATGGAAAGGCCCCGCCCAAACATGTCTTCCCGCGACCTTCTGACCGTCCGAGCGACGCAAACGTTGGCGGACCATACCGGCCCGATGCTGCTGGCGCCCGGCTTGCGCGGACCGAACGCAGCTGCCGTCATTCACGAGTTCAGTTACCTGTTGAGCCAGGTAAACCTCTCCGCCTTGGTGGACGATGCCGCGTAAAACCGCCCGCCTTGCATCGCCGGCCGGTTCTCCGGCGCGAACTGCCCGCGGGCTCCGCCACCATCCATTTTTATGAAACTAAACGTGCCCTTCCGGCCCAAACTATTCGATACGCTGAAAGGCTATCGCGCCCGTGACTTTATTCCCGACCTGACGGCGGGTGTGACCGTCGGCATCGTGGCCCTGCCGCTGGCGATGGCGTTTGCCATTGCGTCGGGCGTCAAACCGGAGGCCGGCATTTTCACCGCCGTCATCGCGGGACTGATCATCTCGGCGCTCGGTGGCACCAAGGTTTCCATCGGTGGCCCCACCGGCGCATTCATCATAATTCTCTACGGGATCGCGACCAAATACGGTTTCGATAACCTCGCCATCTGCACGATCATGGCGGGCGTCATGTTGTTCGTGATGGGCCTGGCGCGCATGGGAACGATGATCAAGTTCATCCCATATCCGGTTACGATGGGGTTCACCTCCGGCATCGCGGTGCTCATCTTCAGCACGCAGATCAAGGACTTCTTCGGACTGCAGGTGGACAAGGTTCCCTCCGAGTTCATTGAGAAGATGAAAGTGCTCGGCGAGCACGTGGGCACGGTCCAATGGCCGACCTTCGGGCTGGCGGCAGGCTCGCTGGCCATCATTCTGTTTTGGCCGAAGAGCTGGCAGCGGCGCGTGCCCGGGTCCATCGTGGCGTTGGTGCTGGGCACGGCCCTGGTGGCGTGTTCCCAGATTACGATCATGGGGCAACCGGCGTTCCACCTGCCGGTCGAGACAATCGGCAGCAAGTTCGGCGGCATTCCACAGGGGTTGCCCATGCCGCACCTGCCGGTGGTGTCGTGGGCGATCATTCAACACCTCTTCCAGCCAGCCATGACCATCGCCCTGCTCGCGGCGATCGAATCGCTGCTCTGCGCGGTCGTGGCGGATGGCATGATCGACGACCGGCATGACTCGAACCAGGAGCTCATGGCGCAAGGCCTGGCCAACATCGTCAGCCCGCTCTTCGGCGGCATTGCGGCGACCGGCGCCATCGCCCGCACCGCCACCAACGTGAAAAGCGGCGGTCGCACGCCCGTGGCCGGCATCGTACATGCGTTTACCTTGTTGGGCATCATCCTCGTGGCGGCCCCGGCGGCGAAATTCATTCCGCTGGCCACGTTGAGCGCCGTGCTGGTGAACGTGGCCCTGCACATGGGCGAATGGCACAACTTCGGCCGCCTCCCCAAGTGGCCCGTCTGCGACACGGCCGTCTTCCTGGCCGCGTTCTTGTTGACGGTGGTCGTCGACCTCACCGTGGCGGTGGAGGTGGGCATGGTGCTGGCCGCCATCCTGTTCATCAAACGCTCGTCCGAGACGACGCAAATCATGGCGGTGGACGAGAGCACCGAAACCGAGGGTTCGCATCATTCGCTGGTGGGCAAGGTGGTGCCCGAGGGCGTCATGGTCTATCGCATGATGGGAGCGTTTTTCTTCGGCGCGGTGGACAAGCTCGAAAGCGTGCTCCGGCGCGAGAAGCGGGAGCCGGAAGTGCTCATCTTGCGCATGAGAAAAGTCGTGGCCATGGATGCCACCGGCCTCAACGCGCTGGAAGATCTTTACGAGCGGCTGCATCGCAAGGGCAAGCACCTCATCCTGAGCGCGCCGCACACCAACCCGACGATGGTGATGGAGAAAGCCGGGTTCCTGGAGCGCCTCGGGTACGAGAACGTTTGTCCGAACGTGGACGCGGCGCTCGACCGCGCCCGGGTCATCCTGGGCCTGCCGCCCGCCGTGTCCACCGATCCGTTACACGAGGAGAAACGAAAACTGGAAACCGTCCGCCAGGAGCTGGCCGGCGCGATCGAGCGCATCGACGACGTCCTGAAATCTCCTGGCAATGGCAATGGATCTCCCAAGACATGAATTTGCCACCACAGCTACGCAGACGACCCGGATTTGCCTCGATTGATGTAGGGCTGGACCTCGTGTCCGGGCCGCTTCTCGCGCTCGGCCCGGACACGAGGTCCGACCCAACCTTTCCCTTTGGTAGCCACGAGCGTGAGCGAGTGGACGTATCTCCACTCGCTCACGCTCGTGGCTACAATTCGACCAAGCCGAAGCAAACTTCGGGCCATAGAATCCAAAGCAAACGATGGAGAGTTGCATAACTTACGTTGTCGCATGAACTGATTTCCCGTCATGGACCAACTCCCGCACACCTTGTTGATGCTGACCCTGCTCGGATATGTCGCCGGGGCGCTGGTGGGGCTGGTGTTCCTTCGCGCCGAGCGGCTTGCCAACTATTTTGCGTTTGGGTGTGCGGCGTTGGGGGCGCTCGGCGGAGTCGTCGCGTCGGTCTGGGCCTTGGCCGCCGGCTCCGTGGTGGCGCCGTCCCTGCAGCTGCTGCCTTCGCTCATCCCGTATATCAAATTTACCATCCGTCTCGATCCGCTGGGGCTGTTCTTCACCCTCATCGTTTCGCTGCTCGGCCTGGCCCTGTCGATCTACTCGCTCGGTTATGCGCGCGGGTTTTACGGCCGCAAGAACGTCGGCGTGCTCGGCGCATTCTTCAACCTGCTGCTGCTGGCCACGACGCTGGTGTTTCTCGCGGACAACGCGTTTTTCTTCCTCCTCGTGTGGGAGCTCATGGCGCTGACGACCTATTGCCTCGTCAGCTTCGAGCACGAGAAGGAGGAATCGCGCAACGCCGGCGTGCTCTACTTCGTGATGTCGCACATCGGCACGGGCTGCATCATGCTCGGGTTTCTCCTGTTGTTCCAGGCGTCTGGCGATTACGGTTTTGCCGGCTTCCATGCGCTCGGCGACGAGATGTCCGACGGGTCGCGCAACGCCGCGTTCATCCTCTTCCTCGTCGGTTTCGGCATCAAGGCCGGCATCATTCCGCTGCATATCTGGCTGCCGGTCGCGCATCCTGCTGCCCCCAGCAATGTCTCGGCGATCATGTCCGGCGTGCTCATCAAAACCGGGATCTACGGGCTGACGCGCGTGTTCTTCGATTTCCTCGGTACGCCGCCCAACTGGTGGGGTGTCACGGTGCTGGCGATCGGCACGATCTCCGCGGTGCTCGGCGTGCTCTACGCGCTGATGGAGCACGACCTCAAACGTCTGCTTGCCTACCACAGCATCGAGAACATCGGCATCATCCTCATGGGCCTCGGGGCGGCGCTCATGTTCCTGCACTCGGGCCACCCATTGCTGGCGTCGCTCGCGCTGATCGCCGGGATGTACCACACGCTCAACCACGCCGTGTTCAAGGGGCTGCTCTTTCTCGGCGCGGGCGCCGTGCTGCACGCCACGCACACCCGCAACATGGAGGACATGGGCGGCCTGGCGAAACGGATGCCGCAAACCGCATTCTTCTTTCTCGTCGGTGCCGTGGCCATTTCCGCGCTGCCGCCGCTCAACGGCTTCGTCAGCGAATGGCTCACCTACCAGTCCCTGCTGCAAGGCTTCGGCACGACGCCGAGCCTCATCCGGCTGATGTTCCCCCTAAGCGGTGCGATGCTGGCGCTGACGGGCGCACTGGCCGCGGCCTGCTTCGTGAAGGCCTACGGCATCACCTTCCTGGCCCAGCCGCGCAGCGAACAAGCCGAGCACGCGCATGAAGCGCCGTGGCCGATGCTGGCGGGGCAGGCAATTCTGGCGGCGGCGTGCGTGTTCCTCGGCCTGTTCCCGACGGTGTTCCTGAAGCTGCTCGATCCGCTGACGCAACAGCTCACCGGCCAGCAACTCAGTGCGCAGCTCAGTTCGGTCCAGGGCTTGGTGCTGTCGGGGGCGACGGCCACGGGCGGTACGGTCTCGACGCTCGGCCTCGCCTTGATGGCGGTTTGCCTGCTGCCGGTGCCGCTCGGATTGTGGCTCGTGTTTGGGCGCGGGACGAAGACGCGGCGCGGTCCAACGTGGGACTGTGGCCTGCAGGGGCTGACGCCGCGCATGGAATATACCGCCACCGGTTTCTCGAAACCGATCCGGATGATTTTCAAGGCACTCTTCCGGCCGCGGCGCGAGGTGCAGCGGGAATACGATTTCTCGCCGTACTTCGCCAAGACCCTGCGCTTCGAAAGCCACGTGGAGGAAGTGTTTCAAACGCGCATCTACCGGCCGTTTTACGGCGCGGTCTGGTACTTCTCGCGGCGGATGCGCGCGCTGCAAGCCGGCAGCCTCCAGGCCTACCTCATCTACATCTTCGTCACGCTGCTCGCCCTGCTGATCTTCGCATTATGAAAACCGCCGCCCTCGCCCTATTGCTGCAAACGGCGTTGCTGCTCGGGCTCGCGCCGTTGGTCAGCGGTATCATCAAGAACTGGAAGGCCAAGTTGCAGAACCGCCAGGGGCCGCGCGTCTGGCAGCCCTACCTCGACCTGCGGAAATTTTTGCGCAAGGACATGGTGATCTCCGAGCACGCCTCGTGGGTGTTTTCGTTTGCGCCCTACGTCGTGTTGATCACCGCGTTATTGGCCGGGCTGCTGGTGCCGATGCTGACGGAGCAGGCGCCGTTGAGCCTGTTCGGCGGCGTGCTCGCTTTTGTCGGCCTGCTGGCGCTCGGGCGCTTTTTCCTCGCGTTGGGCGGGCTCGATCCCGGGAGCGCATTCGGCGGCATGGGCAGCAGCCGCGAGATGACGATCGCCGCCATCGCCGAGCCGGCCCTGATGCTGGCGATCTTCACCGTGGCCATCGCCGCCCGGACGACCGACCTGAGCCGCATTGTCCACGCCTCCCTCGGCCCGGAATGGAGCTGGCTCAATCCGATGCACGTGCTCGCGTTTGCGGCGCTGTTTATCGTGTTGCTCGCCGAGACCAGCCACATCCCCGTCGACAATCCCGCGACGCACCTCGAGCTCACGATGATCCACGAGGCGATGCTGCTGGAATACTCGGGCCGCTACCTCGCGTTCATGGAGTGGGGCGCCGCCGTCAAACAGCTCGTGTTGATGACGCTGCTCGCGAACGTTTTCTTCCCGTACGCGATCGCAGATACCATGACGGTCGCCGCGCTGGGCCCGAGTTTGCTGGCCTATCTGGCGAAGCTCGTACTTTTAGCCGGCATCGTGGCGGTGGTCGAGACGACCAACGCCAAGCTGCGCCTCTTCCGCGTGCCGGATCTGCTCAGCGCCGCCTTCGTGTTGGCCGCGTTGGCGCTGTTTTCCACGTTCCTCTTCCAATGAAGTCATTCTTCACGTCCGACGTAGCCACGAGCGTGAGCGAGTGGATTTCCCGTTTCCGTGGGTCTGATCCACTCCCTCACGCTCGTGGCTACCGAATGTCATCCGGCCGGAGCCGATAACTACAATTTCCCATGCACACCGCCATCTCGTCCGATATCGCCGCGCAACTGATCGCCCTCCTGGCCGCGCTGATGCTGGTGGTGCAACTGCTCCTGGTCGTGCAGCGCATGCTGCTGGCTAGCATCCGCCTTTTCGCCCTCCAGTCGCTGTTTCTCGCGGGCATCGCTGCCGTCGTGGCGTACTTTCATGGCGCGGTCCACGTTTACGTCGTGGTGGTGCTGACGATTGTCGGCAAGGTGCTGTTCCTGCCCTGGCTGCTCGACCGGCAGGTGCGGCGGATGCGGATCGTCCAGGAGATCGAACCGTTGGTCAATTTTCCCACCTCGATGCTGGCCTGCGGCGGGTTGACCCTGCTCAGCTACATCGTGGCGCGGCCGTTCACCTCGCTCGACCGCCTCGGCAACAACACGCTGGCGATCGCCATCACGCTCGTGCTCACCGGCGTTTTTCTCATGATCAACCGCCTCAAGGCCATCACCCAGGTGCTCGCCCTGCTCACGGTGGAAAACGGCGTGATGCTCGCCGCCGTCGCGCTGACGACCTATGGCATGCCCCTCGTGGTGGAGCTGGGCATCTTTTTCGACGTGATGGTGGCGGTGATGGTGCTGGCCATTCTCGTGTACCGCATCCGCGAATCGTTCGCGTCGATGGACACCAGCAAACTGAGTCAGTTAAAGGGCTGAAGAACTGAAAGGCTGAAAGGCTGAACCAACCGAATCGCTCAACCTATCTCGGCGTCGCCTACGATTTCAGCCCTTCAGCCTTCAGTCCTTCAGCCTTTCTCCGCCATGCGTCTCCTCACGCTGCTCCTCGTCGTTCCCGCCGCCACCGGTCTGGCGTGCGGGTTCGTGCGTTCGCGGCGCGCGATGGCCGGGTTGGGCGTGCTCGCCTTTGGCACCACGCTCGCGCTGGGCATTGGCTTGCTCCGGCAGGTGCTGGCTCGCGGGACGGTGACCGAGTGGGGCGAATTCCTCCGGGCCGACGCGCTCAGCGCCTGGATGGTTTTGTTGATCGGCGCGGTCTCGCTGGCCACCTCGCTGTATGCCGGCCGCTATTTCGAGCGCGACCTGGCGGCCGGTGCGATTTCGCCCGGGCGGGTGCGGGAGTTCTTCGTTCTCACTCCGCTTTTTGCCACCGGCATGTACCTCGTCGTGCTGGCCAACAGCCTCGGCGTGATGTGGGCTGCGGTCGAGGCCACCGCCTTGTCGTCCGTGCTGCTCGTGGCGCTCTACAACCGCCGCACGTCCCTCGAGGCCGCGTGGAAATACGTCATGCTCGGCAGCCTCGGCCTGGCGCTGGCATTGCTCGGCACGGTGTTCCTTTACGCCGCCGCTTGCCATAACAACCCCCGGCCGATCCCCAGTTTCAACTGGTCTTACCTGATGACCGTGGCGCCGCAGCTCGATCCCCGACTCGTCCAACTGGCCTTTGTGCTCGCGTTGCTCGGTTACGGCACCAAGGCCGGCCTCGCACCGATGCACACCTGGCTGCCCGATGCGCACAGCGAAGCGCCGTCGCCCACCAGCGCGATGCTCTCCGGCGTGTCGCTGAAAATCGCGCTCTACGCCTTGCTGCGCTTTCACATTCTCACCACGGCCTGCCTCGGCACGGGTTTCAGCCGTCATCTGCTGCTCGGCTTCGGGTTGTTGTCCCTCTTCCTGGCCGCGCCGTTCATCCTCGTGCAGCGAAATCTCAAACGGATGTTCGCCTACTCGAGCCTCGAGCACGTTGGCCTCATCTGCACCGGCTTCGGGCTGAATTCGCCCCTGACCATCGTCGGCGCGCTGCTGCACATGGGGTATCACGCCCTCACCAAGCCGGTGCTGTTCTTCGGGGCGGGCAACATTCACCAGACCTATCACACGCTCGAGCTGCGGCTCATCGGTCACGGTGTCGTGAAGACCCTGCCGGCGACAGTGCTGTTGATGGGGCTGGCGGCGGTAGCTGCCACCGGCCTGCCGCCATTCGGCCTATTTGTTAGCGAGCTGACGATCATCAGCGGCGGCATCGCCGCGGGTCACGTCATTGTGAGCATCCTCGTTTTGCTCGCGCTGATCGCGTGTTTTTGCGGCATTCTCATTCAGCTCACGCGCATCCTGCCGGGCCAGCCGAGGCAGAAACTGGCCCACGACGGCCGCCCGATGGACGGAGTGCCGGCGATGGCGTTGCTGCTGGGCGGGCTGTCGGTGTTCAGCGTCTGGCTGCCGGCTCCGCTGCTCGAAGTGATGAGCCGGGCCGCGGCCATCATTGGAGGGCGAACATGAAACCGGCGGTATTTTTCCAGGCCGATGCAATCGAGGGTGGAGCGCGTTGTCCCCAACGCGCTGGTTTGCGGGCAGGGACCAGGAAGCGCGTTGAGGACAACGCGCTCCACCTTCCGGAGTGCCCGTCCGCACCAGATATCCCGCGTTTATCAGGAGTTTACCGATGCTGTTGATTGCTCTCCTCATCGTGCCGGTTCTCGCCGGCGTATTCTCCTTCTTCTCGCGCTCGCCGCAGGCGTGGGAGCGGTGGAACCTGCTCGCCTTTCTGTCGCTTCCGCCGATGGCCCTAAAGCTGGGAGCCGACGTGCTGGCGCATGGCACGGTCACGGCGCTGGGCGGTTCGCTCCGGGCCGACGCGCTCAGCGCACTGGTGGTCGGGCTGACGACGTTCGTCGCCCTGGCCTGCGCGATCTACGCGATCGGCTATTTCCGCCACGACCTGGCGGCTGGACGCATTACCGAGCGGCAGTTGCGCCGCTACTACGTGCTTACGCCGCTGTTTGTCGCCGTGATGCTGCTGGTGCCGCTGGCCGACAACCTCGGCGTCATGTGGGTTGCCACCGAGGGAACCACACTCGCGTCGGTCCTGCTTGTCACATTCTACAACCAGAAAACCTCCTTCGAGGCCGGCTGGAAATACATCATGATCGGCAGCGTCGGCATCTCGCTCGCGTTGTTTGGCACCGTCCTGACCTACTATTCGGCGGTCGGTGTGCTCGGCGCCGATACCCAGCATGGCATGAACTGGTCGGTGCTGGTCGCCATCGCCGGGAAATTCGATCCCCAGGCGATGCGGCTGGCCTTCATCCTCGTACTGCTCGGCTACGGTACCAAGGCCGGCCTCGCGCCGATGCACACGTGGAAACCCGACGCCTACGCCGAGGCTCCCGTGCCCACCGCGGCGTTGCTGGGCGCTGGCTTCATCAACTGCGCCCTATACGGCATCATCCGGTTCTACGTGCTCGCGGAGCGGTGCCTGGGCCGCGAATTTCCCGGCAAACTGCTCGTGGGTTTCGGCATCGCCTCGATTCTCGTCGCCGCGCCCTTCATTCTCGCCCAGCGCAATTATCGCCGGATCCTGGCCTACTCCAGCATCGACCACGCGGGCATCATGGTCGCGGCGCTTGGCTTTGGCGGCAGACTCGGCGCGCTGGGCGCCACCCTGCACATGGTCTTTCATGCCGCGACCAAGCCGCTGATGTTTTTCTGCG
>Ga0182021_10006684_pt1 | contig 13684 bp, 12 predicted proteins | sample 612E3MmetaG_FD_120493 | JGI IMG/M metagenome (GOLD analysis project Ga0182021, IMG submission 120493) | Permafrost microbial communities from Stordalen Mire, Sweden - 612E3M metaG (Illumina Assembly) | ecosystem: Environmental > Terrestrial > Soil > Wetlands > Permafrost | place: Sweden...
TAAAAAAAGGAATACGGCTGAAAATTGATAATGAACCGTATGTCGTAACTGAATTTAATTTTGTCAAACCGGGCAAGGGGCAGGCTCTGTATCGCACCAAGCTCAAAAACATGATCACCGGCAGCCAGTTTGAGCGCTCCTTCCGTTCTGTTGATACCTTTGAAACAGCTGATTTGCGCGAAAAGAAAATGCAGTATCTCTACAAAGAAGGGGATAAATACTGCTTCATGGACAATGAAAACTACGAACAGATTTATTTAACTGAAGCTCAGGTCGGTGACGCCGTGAATTTCATGACTGACAACATCGAAGTGGAAATTCTGCTTTTCGAAGACCGACCCATCGGCATCAGCCTGCCTAATTTTGTCGAACTGGTCGTGACGGAAGCCGAGCCCTGGGCCAAGGGCGATACCGCCGCGGGCAACACAAAACCGGTGAAGGTGCAAACAGGATACACCATTCTGGTACCGACCTTTGTTACCGAGGGTGAAAAGATCAGGATAGATACGCGCACGGGTGAGTATCTGACCCGTGTTAAAGGTTAATAAAGCATTTTTGAAAATGCTTATATGCTGCGTTGCGCTTCAGCCCTCGTCATTACGACGTATTAAACTATACGCCTCACTCCTCGTGCTTCGCGCGCCTTGCCTCTAAGACATTTTGAAAAAGCTTTTAATTCCTCTGTAATTTCATTGTTGAAGGTTGATATCCTTGAGTGAATTCCTTTCCGATAATAATTTATTGGCGCGCAAGTCTCAGAACCTGCAGACACGCGCCAAAATAATTCAAAGCATTCGTCTCTTTTTTATCCAAAACGGATTTATGGAAGTGGAAACGCCTCTGAGAATTCCCTCGCCCGCGCCGGAAGAAAATATCGAAGCCCTGCCTTCGGGAAACTGGTTCTTACAAACATCACCGGAACTTTGCATGAAACGGCTGGTGGCTGCGGGTTATCCGCGTATTTTTCAAATAAGCCATTGTTTTCGCTCTGACGAAAGAGGCGATAAGCATCTGCCGGAATTTACAATGCTGGAGTGGTACGTATCCGGCTTTGACTATCATCAATTGATGGATCAGTGCGAGGCGATGATTGGGACTGTAGCGGCGGACATGGGCATCGCCGAAATCAGCCGGAACAACAAGAAAATAAACCTGACGCTGCCATGGGAAAGAATTGACGTTGCGGATGCGTTTTCCAGATACGCGCCGGTGTCTCTGGACGAAGCACTTGCTCAGAATAAATTTGACGAGATTTTAGTCGATTACATAGAACCATATCTGGGCATGAACAGGCCGACATTTATTTATGATTACCCGGCAAAGCTCGCGTCGCTGGCCAAATTAAAAAAAGACAATCCTTCCGTCAGCGAACGCTTCGAACTCTATATCGGCGGATTGGAACTGGCCAACGGCTTTTCGGAACTTACCGACGCGCGCGAACAGCGCCGTCGCTTTGAAGAAGCTTTGAAAACGCGCGCCGACAAAAACTGGGCGCGCTACACCATGCCGGAAAAATTTCTCCAGTCGCTGGAATCCCTGCCGCCCTGCGCCGGCATCGCTCTGGGCATTGACCGCCTGGCGATGATTATAACCGGCGCGGCCGCCATTGATGACGTTATCGCTTTTACCCCGGAAAATCTCTGACAAATTATCCGTCCCCGGAATACGTCATAACAATTACAATGCCGCTGACGACTGTTTTCAGGGTCGAGTCTCCGCGATGGAATCTAATATCAAATAAACAGGATTATGCCCAGTAGGCTCAAAAAGATTACCCTGCTTCATCAACACATTTTTGTGAGGCCCCAGAGCTAAAAGATATATTGACAACGCCGTATTTTTCCTTTAGTTTACGCTACAAATCAATTCATTTCTGGAGAATAAAAAGTGAAAGACCTTGGATCTTTAGATTTAAGCGGCAGTTTTAACGGCAGTCTTCTGAACATGATTCTCGACGCCGGACTTATGGTAAAATTTGTTCTGCTGATACTCTTTATTTTTTCCGTTGTTTCCTGGGCGATTATTTTCCTCAAATACCGTTATTATCGTAAAATCAAAAAAGAAAATGAAGCTTTCAACGAGGAATATCTGGGCTCCTCCAAACTTTCCGATGTTTTACCTGCGGCAAAAAAATATTCTTTCTCCACCATTGCGGAAGTTTTTCGCGTGGGCTATACGGAATTGACCAAAATAAAAAAACCGGTTGATGAATCGGCTCAGGGAAACGATGAAATCAGTCTTTCCTCATTGGATAATCTGGAACGTTCCATGAACAAAGCCAGCAATACCGAAATGACCAAACTGGAAAGCGCCCTGGGGTTTCTGGCGACGACAGGTTCGGCTAGTCCCTTCATCGGCTTATTCGGCACTGTTTGGGGCATTATGGATACCTTCAAGGGAATCGGCGCCCGCGGTACGGCGACGCTGGCCGTTGTCGCTCCCGGCATTTCGGAAGCGCTGATCGCCACTGCCGCGGGACTTGCCGCGGCCATACCGGCGGTAATTTTCTATAATTACTTCCTGAATCAGTCCAAAAACATGGTTCAGGAAATGGAAAATTTCTCCGCTGAATTTTTAAACATCGTTGAACGTTATCTGGTCCGTAAATAAAAGCGGAGGAGTTTAATATTTATGCGCGGCTCACGCAGAAGAAGTCATCCCAGTAAACCTATGGCGGAAATCAACGTCACTCCTTTGGTTGACGTTATGCTGGTGCTGCTGATTATCTTTATGGTCACGGCGCCCATGCTGTCCATGGGCATTGACGTCAATCTGCCGAAGGTCAAATCAAAAAGCGTTGACGTCACCGAGGAAAAACTGGTCCTGACTATCAGCGAAGCGAAGGAAATTTTCCTGAACAAAACCAAATTGCCGCTGGGAGAAATAAATGCCAAGCTGGAAGCGATTTTTTCCAACAGAATAGATCGTGAAATCTTTCTCCGCGCCGATAAAAACGTTCCTTACGGATTTGTTGTCGAGGTCATGTCGGAAGTGCGCAAAGCCGGGGTTGATAAACTCGGAATGATTACGGAACCTCCTGAGGAAACAAAATGACATCCCGGATGCTTGGCAACGGCGACCGCGGCAGTTACGGCAACTTCCACAACATGGTTCTCCTCTCCCTGATACTCCATTTGATCATCGTCACGATTATTCTTGCTTCAGTCCGGACTACTTCGCGTCATTTAACTTTTGGAGCGGCATATTCCGTTCAGCTTGTAGGCTCCGAGGCCATCCTTCCTTCCAGCGGCTCCTCCATACTGAAAGAAGTGCTACAAGCAAAAAAAACAAGTGATTACATAATTTTAAAACGGAAGATAAACACCATTTATTCCACTCCGATAAAAAATCAGGAAACGCATAAGGTTAACGTCGAAAAGGCTGTCAGCGCTATCCGGCAAAAAGAAATTTCCAGATCGAAAACGGAAACGGCCGCAGCCGGAAGTTCGACAATGTCGGATAATGAAATCAGCGCGCAAACAGACGAATATATCGGGGCTGTATGGTCAAGAGTCAAACAAAACTGGACGATGCCTCAAACCTTAATGCCCGATCAAGACATTACCACCATTATCAATGTCAGAATTTCGCGCAGCGGCGCTCTGGAATACGCTGGTTTTGAAAAACGTTCCGGCAATCGTTATTTTGATGATTCCGCTATCCGGGCAGTTAAAAAAGCAAGTCCGTTTCCGTCTCTGCCACACTGGGTCAGGGATAAAAGCATTGAAATCGGCATACGGTTTCATTCCGCGGAATTGCGTTAATTTTCCACCCCTGCTCGCAAGGATACAAAAAAAGCTTTATATTTTCCAGAAAAGGTATATTTTTCTTTGATGAAAAAAATTCTTTTAATTTCAGTTTTAATATTATTTTTCTGCGTCGTTCTGAATTTCAGCAATACCGCCGCGGCCAAGGTCTATGTGGACATAGATTCTCCTTCTTTCAAACTGATTCCTATAGCAATTTCCGACTTCAACGATAAAGCAACAAGCGTAACAAAGCGGACGGATCCCGGAATTACAGTTTCGGAAGGCGTCAGACAAGATCTGACGCTTACGGGAATATTCAATATTTTGAACAAAAAAAGCTTCTTAGAAGATCAGGATTCCATCAAGGAGACAACTGCTGAAAAAATTCGCTTTGCTGATTGGGCGGCGATCGGCGCCGATTATCTGCTGCGGGGCAATATAATTCAAAATAACAAGGAAATAATCGCGCAGAGTTACCTTTTCGATGTTACCAGCGGAGAACTTATCTTGAATAAAAAATACCGCGCCGCGGCCGACAGCGCGAAAGACATTTCCCGGGCAATAGCTTCCGATATCATGTTCGCGCTGATCAATGATGAAGGGGACTTTAACACCAAGATAGGATTTATATTCAAGAACGGCCTGAAATCGGATATTCATTGGATCAGCTATGACGGTTCTGATTCAGGAATCATCACCAATCACCAATCTATCTTAATGGCGCCGCGCTGGTCGCCTGATGGAACATACCTTGCCTTCACATCTTTTAAACGCGGCCGTCCGGAAATCTATATTCGAAATTTAAAAAACGGCATGGAAAAAACAGTTGCTTCTTTTGAAGGACTGAATCTTTGCGGAGCTTTCTCTCCCGACGGGAAAAAATTATTAATGACCCTGAGCAAGGATGGCAACGAAGAAATATACGCCCGGGAAATTGAAAATTTAAGGCTCAAACGCCTGACGAATAATTATTCCATAGATGTTTCCCCTTCCTGGTCACCCGATGGTAAAAAGATAGTGTTTGTTTCCAACCGTTCCGGATCACCGCAAATTTATAAGATGGATGCCGACGGCAGCAACGTAAAAAGAATAACTTATGAAGGAACTTATAATACTTCTCCTTCCTGGTCACCGCGCGGCGACCGTATTGTATACGAAGGATTGGCAAGCGATAAATATCAGATTTTTTCCATTGACGAAGAAGGCAATAACCCATTACAGCTGACTTCCGATTCGGCCAATAATGAATCGCCATCATGGTCGCCATCCGGACGGCAAATTGTTTATGTCTCTCAAAAATCCTCGAAAAGTAAAATTATTATAATGAATTCCAACGGCTCAAACCCGAGACTGCTTTATGAAAAAAACAACAAATTGGTAATGCCGGCATGGTCCGGGCGCTTTAAATAAGCATATTAAAGGTTGTTATTTTAAGTCCTTTGCCGTATAAGACGGCCATAACAATGAGTTTCAGCGGAAAAAAACGGGAAAATGGTTTTTTTTCTTAAAAACTGTTTTTGTTTCTGTTATAATTTTATTAAACGTACGCGTGCCACTGCATTGTAATTTTCAGATAAACTTTATTTAACGCCAAAAGAAAGGAATAATCACAATGAGAAAGCATATAACTTGGAAAGTAATTTTTGTTGTTCTTATATTAGGCCTGCTGATGTTTACCGGATGTGCTGAAAAAAAATCAGTCGTCACAAGTGATGCCGCGCAGAAGCAGGAAATCGCGCCCGCGCCCGCGGCAAAACCCTCCGAACAGCAGGACGTCGTGACCTCTAAGGATAAGTCCGAATGGCGGGAAGCGGCGGCGGAAAAATCCATCGATCTGGAGAAAATGGCCAAAACAGAATCTCCTGTCAGTGACATCAATTTCGATTTCGACAGCTTCAGCATTCGTCCCGATGCCCGTGAAATTCTGAAGATCAATGCCAATTATTTCATGAAAAACAGAGTGTCTTCGATAGTTGTTGAAGGACATTGCGATGAAAGAGGAACCGCTGAATACAACATGGCTCTTGGGGAAAGGCGCGCTCAGGAAACAAAAAACTATCTTGTTAATTTAGGCATTAAAGAAGCGATAATAAGGACGGTCAGTTTTGGAGAAGAAAATCCTCTTGATCCGGCCTCTAACGAAGAGGCATGGGCAAAAAACAGACGGGCTCATTTTGTTGTTGCTCGATAATAATAATTCAGTGAGGTGAAGAAATTGAGAAAATTTATTTATCTTCTTTTATTTTTGGCAATACTTTCGGTCGTGGGTTGTGCGTCCACAGGGGATTTGAGAGCTCTCCGCTCGGAAGTAAATCAGAAAATGGAAGAAAGAATGTCTGCGTTGGATGCCGATTTGAGCACCTTGAAAAAGAATGTGGCGGCACTCGATTCCATGCGCAGCGGGCAGGCCAACACAGCGGCGGATATTTCTGAACTCCGGGAAAGTCTCCAGCAGTTGCGCGGTCAGGTGGAAGCGTTAAGAAAAGATTTTACCGCCAACTCCAAGAAGGATGATCAGCGTTTTGAGAATATTCTTCTGAAAATTAATTTCATCGAAAACTTTCTGGAAATCGGAAATAAACACAGCATGAATGAAACGCCCGATAAAAACAATAAATTATCGGGCGGTTCCGCTGCCAAGGATCCGGCCAAAAAACTGGACAAGGAAAAAGCGTATTCGGATGCTTATCAAATATTTAAAGAAGGAAATTACGATAAGGCCCGAACCGAGTTTCAAAATTTTTTAGCGGCATATCCCGACAGCGAGTATTCTGATAACGCCCAGTTTTGGGTAGGCGAATGTTATTTTTTTGAAAATAAATACGAGTCGGCGATTTTAGAGTATGAAAAGGTCACAAAAAATTATCCCAACGGCAACAAAGTTCCCTATGCGTTGTTAAAACAAGGGCTCTCCTTTCTCAAACTGGGAGATAAAACAAGCGCCAAATTACTTTTGCAGGAAGTAATTAAAACTTATCCGAATACCAGCCAGGCGCGCATCGCGCGTTCCAGCCTTCAGGAAATAAAATAGTCGCTTCCCGGACTGAATTATTCAAGTAAAATTGATTTTACATTGGCGGGAATCGCAAGATCAAAAATCGATAAATCCGTCGTCTTTTCAATTTTAACATCCGAATACTTTACGGACAGCGAAGTTATCCCATCGGCCATGCTAATGGTAATCTTTTCCGGAAAAGCGTCATCATTCTTATCGTAAATATATTTTACGTTATACAGTTCACGGTCTTGTTCATCTCTGCGGACAAGTTCCAGCAATTTATTCTTGTCTCCGATCCAGATGATTTGCGAACAACCTGAAGGAGCTTTCATGTCCACGCGTAAAAGATTGTTTTCCCGATATTCCTGATAAGAAATATCTTTCTCTTTAAAGGCAGGATATGTTCCCGTGAAAATCATGATCATGTCTTCTGGTTCGATGGGCCAGGGCAGAAACTTTTTAATATTAGAGACCGTTGGACGTCCGCTGTAAAATTCTCCTCTCGATGGAACATAAACACTCATTTTTTCAGGCGTCGTCGCCAGAAATAAATCGGGAACTCCGATAATCGGAAGCAATTCCAGACGCAAATATGAAGGTCTTTTTATAATCAGGGCGGCTCTTGCCGGATAATAACCATCCTTGGTCATGACAGCCATTTGAACTACCGCGCTGAAAATATCATTTTCATTTATGGAGGCGGCGACTTTCGCGGAAATTTCTCCCATGGAAGAATCAGAGGAAACAATCGCTGATTTCTGGAAACCGCAGGAAAGCAAAAGCGGCAACAGGCATATTGCGGCAAAAGGGAAAATATTTTTTATTAAGTGAGAAAAAAATATCCGGGGATATAATAACATTTTATTTCTATTGTTTTTTCTTAATTAAATCGTCAAGCTTTTTTTGCAGAGAATTTTTTTTAGGATCAATTTTCAGCGCACGTTCATACATTTCCCTGGCGTCTTTAATCCTGTTCGTTTTTACGTAAAAATCTCCCATGTGTTCGATGATATCAACCTCATCAGGCAATAGTTCCAAAGCCTGTTTTAAATATTTCTCGGCATTGCTAAATTTGTTTCTTTTGAAATTGACCCACCCGAGGCTGTCCAGCAGGTATCCATTCCCGGGTTTAATTTCCAGAGCCCTGCTTATCATTTTTTCCGCTTCCTCAAGATTTATCTCCCGTTCAGCGTAGCTGTATCCTATGAAATTAAGCGCCTCCACGTTGTCATGATCAATTTCCAGGAGTTTTTCCATTGTCTTAATGCTTTCCGCAAAACGATTCGTTTTGTCATAAACCACGCCTAAAGCATAAAGCAGATCTATATTTTGCGGAGCAATTTTAATTCCTTCGATTAATATATTTTCCGAGGCGGCGATATCGCCGGCTTCCTCATAGAGCGCCGATAGGAAAAGATAAAAAGGTATCTGATCGTTTTTTTTCTTAATCGCTCCATTAATTAAAGCAATGGCCTCTTTTATTTTTCCTTCGTTTTTTAAAAGTATGGCGGCGCGAATTTTAGCGCTGATATATAACTCTGATGAAAAAGAAATGCTGTTATATTCCTCCTTAGCCAGTTCTTTTTCGCCTTTTTGTTCATAAGTCGTCGCCAGTAAATAACGGACTTTGTCATCCGTAATATTCTGCTGCAAAATTGTGGAAAATTCCGCTATGGCCAAATCAAGTTTGTTCATATCGTAATATAGTAATCCCAGAGCCACCCTTAGATCACGATTGTCGGGATCTATTTTCAAAACCTCCTGGAATTCTTTCTCCGCTTCCTCATATTTTTTCTTTTTGATTAAAAGCTCGCCCGTTTTTATCCGCAAATTTATCCGCGCGGGATCGATGGCCAGATAATTACGATAGACTTCAATTGCCTTATCCAGTTTCTCCTGCTTTTCGTAAAGAGCGGCCAAATCAAACAAAGCCATCTCAAAATAAGGATTTAACGACATGGCCTTTTTAAACATCTTTTCCGCTTCTTCAAAGTGTTTCATCTTCTCCAGCACTTTACCATAATAATAAATCCCCATGATATTGTCGGGATCTATTTTCAGCATTTTCTTGAAAGTTTCTTCCGCTTTATCAAATCTTTGTTCTTCCGCAAAAATTATCCCCAGATAAAGATGGGCAACAAGATTTTTCGGATCCAGTTCAATTACTTTTTTATGTTCTCTGATTGCTTTGGCGTATTCGCGGATATTAAGATATAAACCACCCATAATTAAATGCAGTTCTATATTATCGGGATTTTTGGAAAGAGCTTCTTCCCCCAGAGAAATTGCCTTGTTAAAATCGCCTTGCTCCGCGTAAAGAGCGACAAGCTCCCGCGCTAAATAGGAAGAATCGGGATCTGCCGTAACTGCCTGCTGCAATTCGTCGGTCGCCTCTTCAAATTTTCCGTCCTGTCGCAAAAGAACACTCAGGGAATAATGATAAGGCGCGTCTGTTTGTTTTTTTTCAACAGCTGCCGGGGGGTAAACCTGAATTTTCCGCACATTGGCGCAGCCGCAGATACTCACCAAAATCAGGACAAATATAAATATTAAACACGCTCTGTCTTTTTTCATATATAATTATCCGTTTCGCTTATTATCTTTTCCTTATTACCGAATTATTAATTCTGCTAATAGGTTTTCCCTTTTGTAATTATCTGCGATACCGGAACAATCGATACCCTTTGTTCACGCAGAACTTCAACCGCGTTTTTGAGCGCCCGGATAGTTTCAGGATAAGGATGCCCTATAATTATCTTGGGGGATATATCATCGCCTTTAGAAACATTAATTAAATTATTATAAATTTCATTATAATTGCGATTATTGTCGATGAATATTTTTCGTTCGGCCACCTGTAAGCCGGTTTTCCTGGCAGCGGTTAACGTCTTGGCATCAGCCGAGGTGCGCGAATCCACAAAAAACAATTTATCCTTCTTGATCTCTTTGAAAATTAACTCCAGTTTTTTTTCGTCTGCCATTAATTTTGAGCCCATATGATTATTAACTCCGGAAATATAAGGAACAGCGGCGATATTTTTCTTTAATTGCAGCACGATCTCCTCATCATTCATATCCGTAAAAAGGGCCCCTTCTCCGGGCTTTTCACGAGGATAAGAAACAGGCTCCATCGGCAGGTGCAGAAGGGTCTGTCTTTTTGCTTTATGAAACATCTCCGCCGCTTCGCGGGTATGAGCCTGGAAAGGCAGGATAGCGAATGTTAAATCCGCCTTGATTTTCAATAATTCTTTAACAGTTTTTAAATCATAACCAATATCATCAATAATAATTGCCACTTCCCTCAAGGGAACGGCTTGGACAGGCAGTGCTTTTGACTTCTCGCTTTTTGGCGCAATGGTCTTTTTTGTTATTTGTTTCGCTGCTTTTTTCGTCTCTTTTATTTCAGGCTTCTCTTCCTGAAATTGCAGCACATAGATAATGCCCGCTATTAATACCACGATTAACAGTATGACTGTCGCCGTAAAAAGCTTTTTAAATAACTTCATGGCTTATTATAATTTTACACTCAAGCTTTCATTACTTTAAATTTTTTTTCATAATATCCCAGCTTTTCAGGATATCCACCGCGGTTTTCAGCTGATTGTCATTGTCTAAATCAGAAACGCCTTTCGCTTCTTTGCTCGGAGCTTCATCAACTTTTGTTCCATCCTCCTTGGCGGCCTTGATATGTCCCTTGAGGTCTTTTTCTCTGATGCTCTCTTCTTTAACGTTAACGCCATTCGCGTCTTCCGACATCTTGATAAAAGGAACGGTAATGTCAGGTGTAATGCCTTCCGCCTGGATGGAGCGTCCTTTCGGTGTGTAATAGCGCGCCGTGGTCAGCTTAAGAGCGGCGCCTCCTTCCAGAGGAACGACCGTCTGCACGGATGCTTTGCCGAAAGTCTGCGATCCGACAACCAACGCCCTTCCATTATCCTGCAATGCTCCGGCAACAATTTCCGCGGCGCTGGCGGTTCCTTCGTTGACCAAAACAACTATCGGACAGCTTATTTCATTATTGTCGTCTTTAGCCATGTATGTTGATTCCATACTTTTCGAGCGTCCACGAGTTGAAACAATAACGCCTGATTTCAGGAATATATCAGATACTTCGATGGCCTGAGTCAATAATCCGCCGGGATCATTTCTCAGATCCAGAAGCAGACCTTTGATGGGATTATTTTTTTCAACGACTTCCTTCAAGGCCTTGCGTAAATCATCGGCCGTTCTCTCCTGAAAAGCCGCTATACGAATGTATCCGATATTGTCTTCAATTTTTTTAATCTTGACACTCTTCACCTGAATAATGGCGCGCGTTAACGTAAAATCTTTCGGCGTCGTCATGTTCTCCCGCAATATAGTAACCGTAACCTTGGTATCCTTGGGACCGCGCAGTTTTTTCACGGCTTCCATGATGCTGATATCTTTTGTAGATTTACCGTCAATTTTCAGAATGTAATCGCCTGATTTCAGACCGGCATTGAACGCGGGAGTATCTTCTACCGGAGAAACTATGGTTAAAATGTCTTTGAGGATCATAATTTCTATGCCGATGCCTCCGAACTGTCCCTGTGTTTCCACGTCCAGTTCTTTAACTAAATCGGGCGTCATGAACGAGCTATGCGGGTCAAGAGATCTGATCATTCCGTTAATCGCGCCTTGCATTAATTGTGATGTATCAACTTCATCAACGTAATTTTTCCTGACCATGTCCAAAACTTCGCTGAATGTTTTAATTTCCTTGTAAAGACCTTTATCTTTTGCGGAAACATTGTTATCGTTTTGAAGACCTAAAAGAACAAATGATCCCAAACAAATAATTGCCAGCAAATAAAATTTCATTGATATTTTTTTCATTATATTCCTCGCAATATTGAATATATAATAAACGTACTTATATCATTTTCTCTGATATTTTCCATTTATTTTCGGGTATTACCGGAAAAATATTGAACGTTTTGCAAATAGACGGATAATAAATTCACTCTATCATCCAGCTTGTGCCATCGGCTGAATCTTTAAGAACAATATGAAGCCCGGCCAGTTCTTTTCTTACAGCATCCGCCCGGACCCAATCCTTTTCTTTCCTGGCCGTCTGCCTTTGCTTGACTAAAGCTTCAATTTCGTCAATATTCAAACCTCTTTTACGCAGCTCCGTTTCCTTATCAGCACTAATAAAATGGTCGGCATCGCTCTGCAGAACTCCCAGAACCGCGCCAAAATGATCAAATACCTTTTTTGCCTCCGCTAAAATTATGGCTTTATCGGAAGCGTGCAGGTTTTTTTCATCAACAATAAAATTATTCGTCTGCCTGACCATATCAAAAACGTGGCCTAAAGCCTGAGCTGTGTTAAAATCATCATCCATCGCCTCATCAAACTTATCGGACAGTTTTTTGAACTTGCTGATATAATTTTCTTCCTGTTCCGGACTTATTTTCGAGGCCGGATTGGAATCAGCGGCCGATTTGCTCTGAAGCTCTTTCAGAAGCTGTAATGTTCTGTAGCAACGCAGCAGGCCGGCTCTTGCTTCGGCAAGAGAATCATCCGAATAATCAACCGGACTGCGGTAATGGCTCTGCAGCATAAACAAACGCAATACTTCCGGCTGATAATTTTTTAAAATTTCTCTGATGGGAAATATATTACCCAGGGATTTGGACATTTTTTCCGAATTTATTTTTACAAAGCCGTTGTGCATCCAGTAATTGGCCAGAGGCTTGCCCGTCGCCGCCATGGATTGAGCTATTTCATTTTCGTGATGAGGAAAAATCAAATCCTCGCCGCCGCCGTGAATATCGAAAGTTTCACCCAGATAACGCCTGCTCATGGCGGAACATTCTATATGCCAGCCGGGCCGGCCTTTACCCCACGGGCTTTCCCAGAAAGGCTCGCCTTCTTTGCTGTTTTTCCAGAGCGCGAAATCCAGAGGATTCTTTTTCTTGTCATTGATATCGACGCGCGCGCCGGCCATCATTTCTTCCAGATTGCGCCCGGACAAGCCGCCATACTGTTTGTAATTATTTATCGAGAAATACACGTCTCCATCCACACAGTAAGCATATCCTTTGTCTTCCAGCGTGCTGATCAAAGAAATCATTTCTTTCATATGCTCCGTGGCCTTCGGGGTTATCGTCGGAGTAACTACTCCCAGCGCTTCCATATCTTCATTGTGCATTTTAATGTAACGCTCCGATATTTCCGTAATGCTGACGCCTTCCTTGTTGGCGCGGTCGATAATCTTGTCGTCAATATCGGTAAAGTTTTTGACATAGGTAACTTTATAGCCTTTTGACCGCAAATATCTGACCACCACATCAAAGACGACCGCCGCGCGGGCATGCCCGATATGGCAGACATCATAAGCGGTAATGCCGCAAACATAGATGCCGACGGCTCCTTCTTTGATAGGTTGAAAAATTTCCTTTTTTCTTGTCGCCGTGTTGAATATTTTCTGAGACATGTTTCCTTTGACCTGCTTTTTATCAGGGATAAAGCGGAGCTGTTTGCAAACCGGCATCTTCCTCAAAACCGCAGATGATATTCATGTTTTGCACGGCCTGTCCCGCGGCGCCCTTAATTAAATTATCAATTGCCGCCATTATAATAACCCTTTTTGTCCGCGGATCAACAGCTAATCCGATATCGCAATAATTCGATCCGCAAACGGAAGAAATATTAGGATAAACTCCTTGGGGACAAATTCTCACAAATTTTTCATCCGCGTAAAACGCGCAATAAAGGGAATGCAATTCCGCCAGAGAAATATCTTTCTTCAGTTTAGCGTAAATTGTGCTAAGAATTCCCCGTTTCACCGGCAGTAAATGCGGCGTGAAAGAAATGGCGAATTTTTTCCCGGCTAGAGAGTTCAATTCCTGCTCGATTTCCGGCAGGTGCCTGTGTTTCCCGACCTTGTATGCTTTGAAACCGCCGTCCA
>Ga0182021_10006686_pt1 | contig 13684 bp, 12 predicted proteins | sample 612E3MmetaG_FD_120493 | JGI IMG/M metagenome (GOLD analysis project Ga0182021, IMG submission 120493) | Permafrost microbial communities from Stordalen Mire, Sweden - 612E3M metaG (Illumina Assembly) | ecosystem: Environmental > Terrestrial > Soil > Wetlands > Permafrost | place: Sweden...
CAGGAAGAATATGTTCGCCAGGTGCTGGAGGCGTACCGCAAGACGCCGGGCACGATGGGGACGGTGCGTCGTGCCGACCGGCTGCTGGCGGCGCAACTGTATCGACGCGGCCTTTCGCTGAAGGTCATCGAAAATGCATTGGTGCTGGCCGCCACGCGTCGCCTGATTCGGCCGTCCGAAGCACCGCCTCTGGGCACGATTCGCTCGCTGACCTATTTCCTGCCGGTCATCGAGGAAGTGCTGGCGTCGCACGTCAGCCCGGAGTACTTTGAATATCTCCGGTACAAGCTCGCACGCACCGCGCCAACACGGTGAACGCGCCTCCGGCGCGGATGATGGAAAACCACCCCGCACGCCTGCGGCGTGGATGATACTGCTCGTACTTCCAGCCCTAAACGACGAACACGCCTTCGGCGTGGATGATGCCCCGTATCTCTTTTCCCAGTCCTGTTCCCGGCCTGGGTCACTTCAACCAATCCCTAATGGGTCACTCTTGCCAAGCACCGAAGCTTTCGTTCCGAGGTGGTCGGCGCGGATTGGGGGATTGTCTCGTACTATGGTCGTGGCCGACCTTGAGATGTCGATGGTGAGGCTGGGCGAAGATAGCCGCAGAAACACGAACACTCAACGTCTGACGAGTCCGGTCCAAACCTGCCTATGTGAGCACTCACTCTGCCCCGATGTCACGTTGTTGGCCGGCTGTTCCGTCGGCGTGCTGCAAACAGTCCAAGTACGCCCTACGCCATGCTCGACACTCGCGGTCCGGACTGCATTGGTCAGAGAGAATGCCTTTGGCGGCTGCCGCCATCGCCAACGCCTCGGTCCGATGCTCAAGCATCCAACGCACAGCCATCCCGATCGCTTCGGCATTGTGGCATGGCACCAAAAGGCCATTCTTCCCATCCTCGATCAAGTCACGCGCAGCACCGGTGGCAGTGCACACTATGGGTACGCCGGCGTAGATAGCCTCAAGTAGGCTATTAGGGCAGCCTTCGTGGGGCGAAGCTTGCACGAAGCAATGCCACGTCTGATAGTGACGGAGCACTTCCTTCGGCTGGATTGCACTGACGAGGACGCGCACTCCGAGTTCGCTTGCGTAGCTCAACTCAGCCCTGATAGAAGCCGCATTTCCAAGCAATTCCAGTTGACAGTTTATGCCAGACAGAGCGCGCAATAGCTGCCGGATCCCCTTCTTCTCTCCGGAAGTCGCGACCGTTCCCACTATAGGCTCCCCGTCTACGCTACCCGAATCCACTGGATCGTACAAGTGTTGCGCGAAACTGTTATAGACTACCGTGCACTTTGGCGCAAGTTGAGGCCAGATCAGTGATACATTGTCGAGCATCTCTCGGGACACGAACGTTATGTGGGCGGCCCGCGTCAGTACCACCTCTAGTAGTCGGTGTCTTTCCGGCCTAGCCAGACCAAGGCCGATATCGCTTCCTCTACAGCTCGTCAAGAATGGAACGCCACGTTGCGAACACTCGAGTGCAGCAGCGAACGCAACTTTGCCTGCGTAGAACAGGTGAACTAGATCAGGAGACCCACCGTCAAGAACACTTTCCAGCAGGCGTCGCATCTGGATGACCTGATAGCCGGACCCACCATCTACTCCCGGTAAGGCCTCATAGAATCCCTCCACAAGCCGAAACCTGCATTCTTGCACTTGTACTTCATGCGGCAAGCCAAGTGTGAATTCCATCCCCTCTCGAACACAGCACACCGTCACGTCATCCGCGTTTCCCCCGAGCATGGGCACAATGCGCTCAAGCGAGCGTGAGACGCCTCCAACGTCTGGCAGGAATGAGGGCGTGACGATAAGCAATCTCATTTCCTCAGTCCCATCTCCATACGTCCTGCCGCAAGAGGGCTTGTTCTCATGAACATCCCTTCCGGGACCGGCGGGGGTCGCCAGCCCTCATGAATCCTGAGAAGGCATCGCCGTAATTGCACAAGGAGGTTACGCCCGCCCTGGACTTCGAGCACCATCCCGCGGGCGGCCAAAGCTCCGAGGTGCACATCCTGTTCATCATCAAGAAGATCGCGCCTCACAATCGCCAGGCACGGGACCGACACCTCCACGCACTCCAAAAGCGCATTGCAGCCCGCATGGGACACACACGCGAACGCGCTGCCTAGAGCTGTCAAGTATGACTCAAATAGACCAGTTGCTTCGCAACCTTCCTGGCCCTCACGCGGCTCTGTGCCGAACAGGGCCAACGAAATGCAATTACCTCGCTCCTCCCGCAGAATACGCCTCAAGGCCGACTCCAGGCCCGGCTCAGCGATACCCTGCGAACCAGCATTCAATAAGATATGCACTTTCCCACCGGCACCCGACGCCGGTGTGCTGTCGATCTTTGGGGTCGGCGGGTAACCGACAAACGTCACGCTAATACTTGTAGCCTGGAGATGACCTGGAAGATGGGCGCCGTACACGGACTCGCTGCCAAAGATCCAACACTCGTCATACCAGTCTTCAAAGAACTGCCATTCCTGGTCGTTTATCACGCAGGCGCCGGTGCTTTTCCACTTTCCGACCACTGGCCGTAACCCTAGGACGAGCCTGCGGATGTGTCCGCTCTTTCTGTAATTCTTGATGAGCTGATCCAACTCGTGTTTTTTTCCTTTCGGTCGAAAGTCAACAACCATCGTTACTGGAGCCGCTGTCTCAATGCACTCGGCCAGCTTGTGCATCCGCGCTGCTCGCCCCTCCGAGAAGGTGAGACTCGGATCGAGCATCACGGTGTGGACCTGATCATCTATCAGTCGCGTGCGGTAGCCTGGTAGCTCCAGAGTTGGGAGTTCAAGGTGCTTAGCCCACGAGACGAGGCCGCCTCCGGTCGCGACAATGGGCTTGACGCCCGGTTGTCGCGACAAAAAGCAAGCTAGCTTGATTGTCCGAGAAGCATGTCCCCACCCACGGCCGTCATGGCCATACAGGAGAACGGTCTCAGCGGAGCCGTCTTCCCGTGCTTCTCCCATCAACTTCCCGCACCCTCAGCTCTCGATTCCCCAAGCAGCGGTTGACGAGGTTCGACGCTCGGTCGAGCCGCATCCTTCATGTCTAGCGCCGCCATTTTGACGAACTCGGTCACTACCATTAGAAGAACTCCTTATCACTGCCGTACACTGCACTTCGAGTATCGATGGGCTCCCGCCCTGAACGAGTATGGTCCGAGAAGATCTTCCCGAGTCTGCACCCTATCGATTCAGGGCGGTCCGTGCGAACGACGCAGTACCGCGCAAGGCAGAACTGGAGAAGGCTGGCCGGAACGCAGGGAGAAGGAGCGTCGACTCCGAAACCCGTAGTATAGATAGCAGCCGCAATCTCCAAGATTCGGGCATCATAATCACCATACGGATAGGCGACTGCCCGAACGCCGTGGCCGATTGCGTCTTCCAGCGCGCTCTTACCACGACGCAACTCCCAAGTTCGTTGCCTAGTAGAAAGCGGCAGCAAAGACCGATGCCTATAACAGTGACTGCCTACTTGATGCCCCTTGGCGCACAGGGTCTGGACGTCAGTCGCCGTCACGTGCCAGAGCCGTTCCCTCGCCTTCGGGTTCCAACGGTTGTCCTTCCCGAGTAAAGACGCATTAACGTAAACAGTTGTGCTCAGGCCAAACTGCAACCGAATGGCTTCGGCTGCCTCAAGAACGTCGTAATAGCCGTCGTCAAACGTGACGGCCACCGCACGCGGTCGAGTTCCCTCCGTGCCCCTTGTCCACTCAATTGCCGCTGCAATCAGATCACTACACTGCGAGCGGGTGACCGAAGTTTTGTCGGGTCCGCCAGCCACTGAATGGAAGAGCATTGTGATTGGAGCCCAGGCGTACCTCGCTTCTCTTGTCATAACGCAGAACCTCGATCACGTCGAGTCCAGGAATCGCTTGACACGGAGTTTTCAATGCAGGGCCCACGACGTCGTAGCCTTGATCGATAATAATGATGAATAATGACCGTTCGGTGTCCCACCCCTCTTGCTGCCCCCGCAGAAACCGTATTGGAGTGCGAGCAGGAGCCGTAGGGTTCGCTTCCCAGCCCGCAAGCCGAACATTGATCGCAGCTATCACTCACGTACGGCAGCAAAACTGGTTCCTTGACACGCGCCGCAGATCCTGCTGAGGTAATCCAACAGACCCTGCGTCGAAGTCTACTGCATGGCGCAATCCACCCAGGCGAATAGATACCTACGGAGACGAAAGTGCCGGATGCAGGGCCAATGCCAAGGCGAACTCCACGCGTGCAGTCGGCGCGCAGCATATTTCGCCTGGGCGGAGGTGACGCCGAACAAAACGAAGCGCATCGTAGTTCTGTCATAGCCGTACCTCTGAAGGGCGGCGTCCACCACTTCGTCCTCCAGCCTGGTCGTTCTTATGGGTCTGGGCTCTCGCTAATGGCCACATTATGGCACGAATCGCGCAGGACGACGGGTGTGGCGCCCTGTCCCACAACTTGTTTTTCTTTAGGCAAGCGCTGCTTGGCGCTCCCACGCATTATCTCGGTCATACTGGTAGGTCCGTGCCGAGAGGTGCAGGAGCTGTCGCTGGCGTGCGATGCTCCTTCGGCCTCCGAAACCTCCGTGCGGCACCGATATCCGAACGCTGTGGACCTGCCATTGCAACGCGATCCACCGTTCGCAGTCTACTCACGTTCCCGCCCAGGTGTCTCCCGGCCCCTCCTGGTGACGCACTGCGGACCAAGCTCAGACTGGGAATAGAGCCTCCACTAGCGGCTGCAGCCAGCCCCGGCCGGAGCCGGCGGCGTAAGGCTCCCACGTCCCAATTGCCGCCATGACGCGAAGAATCTCTGAGTCGGTGACTCAAAGTCCTTGGCCGGTACCGCATACCCGAAGTTCCACACCATCCGCTCCTGACCGCCCGTCGTTTCGAACTTCAGTGTCATCAGGTACAATGGCAGACGAACCGCGCAGCTTCGCGGATTACATGTCGAAGTTCGCTCACTAATATGGCCATTTGCATAATCACGGGTGCGGCCGGCTTTATCGGTTCGCACTTGGCGGAAACGCTGCTAGAGCAGGGGCACCGCGTGGTAGGCATCGACTCGTTGACCACTAATTACGCCCGATCGATAAAGCTAAGCAACCTCTCAGCGCTACGGGGGGATCCGAAGTTCACATTTATCGAAAAGCGAATAGAACACCTTCGTCACGATGAGGTCCCTTGGGCCGACGCTTATGTGTTTCACCTTGCAGGCCAGCCTGGTGTACGGGACAGTTGGGGTTCAGGGTTTCAAGACTTCGTCCAGAATAACATTGTAGCCAGTCAATGTCTGTTGGAAGTGTTGCGGATGAATCGTCCTCAACGCCTCATTTTGGCCTCATCTTCTTCAGTGTACGGAGTCGTGGACGACCACTTAATGCGTGAATCGGATGAGACGACTCCGCTATCTCCATACGGCGTAACTAAACTCGCAGCTGAAAAACTCTGTTTGGTCTACGCACAGGAGTACTCCATCAGCACCGCGATTCTCCGTTTCTTCTCCGTTTTCGGACCCCGCCAACGGCCTGACATGCTTGCGCATAAACTACTGACCGCCGCGAGTGACCAAGAGTCGATTAGTATCTTCGGCTCACTCGACCAGAGACGAGACTTTACTTATGTCTCTGATATTGTCAGGGCCTGCTCTGCGTCGATTGAAATGGTAGCTCCGACCGCCATCATCAACGTTGCAAGTGGAGCACCTGTCTCGCTTGCGGAATGCATAAGAGTAGCGGAGGCATTGACAGGGCGCTCGATTCCATTGGTTATGACTGAGCGTCAGGCTGGCGATGTGGCGAATACTCACGGCGACATCAGCAAAGCCAGAGTGATGCTCAACTACAGCCCGCTGATATCTTTTCAAGACGGCCTGCGGCGGCAATGGGAGTGGATGTTGACCGAGCGGCGTGCTCATGCCCAGACTGTGATGTGACTTTTAGTTGTTTCGGCACGGTGCGTGTTCTCTCCTGCCCTAATGATCCACAATCGTGTGCCGCGGCGACCGCTCGTCCTCGCGTCCCGTCGCCGTCTAGATGTGGTTCGTCGCGGAATACGCCCCGCCAGCATTTCCGGATTTGAGACAGACGGTCGTGGCTCTGCCGTCGGTCGAAACGACGGGCTGTGCGTTGTGAGTCAGCCGGCCGCGCGGGAACCACCCCCGTGTTGTCGGTAATCGTGGCCGTGACGCCGATGGTCGCCGAGACCGCCAGGGGCGTGTTGCCGATACCGCCCGCGATGATGAGTTCACCGGTGCCGGTGACCTCGAACGGACGGTGATCCGGGAGATTCGATGCAGGACCAGAGATCCGAAGCGACGACTCCGCGTTGTCCTTGGTGGCGATCACGGTCGCGCCGCACGCGACTTTGGCCGAGGCGAAGGCGGTCTGCGAGGCCCACGTACGGGCGTAGCCGTTTTTCGGATCGTTACCCTGCTGCAGGCAGGCGCCCCACAGGTAGATGGCGCCCCTAGTCCAGTAGTCCAGAGTCCAGTTGTCGCCGTTGCCGGCGAACTGGCGCAAGGCGATCCAGAGTCCGGACTGCCCGCCGCCAGGATGCCGAGGATCTTGAACCGCTTCCAGGTGGTCGTGAGCGTGATGCTCGTTGGGCCGCGAGATAGTTGGCATAGGCGTTGTCCGGGATGGCGATGGACACCTGCCTTGTGCCGCTGGTCACCTTGCCCCAGACGTTAAACGTGGACTGGCTTCCGAACGTCAGGCCAGCTACCTGCTGCTGAATGATGGGCGTCGCAGTGGCCGCCGTGATGGTGTCCGCGGTCACGTTGTCATCCGGCGCGGCGATGGCGTCCGCCGCGACCGAGCAGGAACCACCGTTCTTGTCCCTGATTGGGGGACGAAGAACTAGCGGTCTTGGACCTGAATTACCAGCGAGCGCTCATCGGTGCGGCCGCCGGAGGTCGTAACGCGGTTGGTTACCGTGTACGACTGGCCCGCTGCGCCGCCCGCGAGCCACACGGTGGCCCGCGTTGTGGTGTTCGAGTCGTCTGCCGGTTGGAGTGCGGGATCGCTAACGAACCACGTGCTCGTCTCGATTTGGTCGCCAGCCAGCCACTTCGACCAATCGACGGAGTAGTCCAGAACGGCATCCGGATCTTTTAGGAAAGTCGTCATGCAGCGATGCTCCGAATCTCCGCCGGCACCACGACCGTCCGCTGTTCCACGGCGGGAACCAGCACACGCCTCTCACGGGGGATGGCGACAACGCGGACCTCAGGGCCGACGGCCAACGCCCTGACTTCTTTTCGGATCACGATCAACCGGACGCCTGGAGTCCTGGCCAAGTGCCGCATTACGACCCCAAGCACGCCTTCAAGCTGCGATCCGCCGGCCGCAACTCCCGTCAACCCGCGCACGGGGGCCAGCGGTGCAACCAGGACCGCACTTCCGGTCGCGGCGGCAGCCAGTGGGCGCACACGGGCCAACTGTGCGCGAACGGGGGCCGACCCTGTGGCAGCCCCACACAGCATCCGCAGGAGCACCGGGTGCGCGGAGACCATCGCGGAACCGGCGGCTACGGCGCGGATGGCCCGCGATGCTCGAATCGCGCCGGAAGTGGCCCCCACCCCGGTTGCGGTCGCTCGCCAACTCCCGACGCGCACCATCCCGCCGTAGACAGGCGAGCTTCCAGATGCAGATCCGGCGACGGACCGGAGCGCCGTCAGTTGCGCGCTGGCGGCGCTTTGGCCCGCAGCCACGCCAGCCAGTGCGCGGGTCGAGTTGAATAGAACCAGAAGCATGGTGCGGAAGCGGTGGTGCTACTCTTGTGCGGCTACCGTTCCCACCAGCCCACTTCAAACTCGTAGGAGAGACCGGTCGCCGAGTTGCCCGGAAACCACGCGTAGAGCGTAAGGGCCGAGTTCGGGCCGAGGATGATCGGCGGCAGGCAGCTAACCTTCCGGCCGGCACAAACTGCTTGCGCCGCCGTCAGGCCGGCGTAAGCGCCCGGATCGACCGGTCCGCAAACCAGGACGAGTTCGTCCCCCACCACCGGGATACCGCCCACGCTGGCGTTGGCGACCAGACGAGCCGACGTGGAGGAGGCCGATAGCGCCGAGGCCGTGGCGCTGCTTTGGACGTTGATCGAGCAGACCGACTGCGTTGCCACATCCGAATTGGGTGACGTCGGGGTGATCGCGGTCGTATTGTTCGTTGAAATCGTGCGGATCGCCGGGTCCGTTTTGAGGGCGAACCGGACGCCAGTGCTGCTGGCCGGAGCAGTCGTGCAGATGAGCTTGATGTAGTCAAGATACAACCGCTTCCCGAAGGGATTCGCCTTTGAGTCGTTGTTCTGCACATAGAACAGCGGCACGGTGTCGGAGAACGCCGCTTGAATGTTGTAGGCCAGCGCCGTTCCCGGCGTGGGGTTCGTCGCGATAAAGTAGCTGCCTTCATCCGCCAGGAGGTGCTTCGTCGGGATCAGCGGCAGCACGTACTGTTCGCCGTACCTGCCGCCGCGAACGTTGGTCACCGGAGCTTTTTGATCCGATTGAGGAGACGGAACGGCTCTCGCCGGCGTCCAGAGTTGGTTTACATCGATTCCAGGCATGTCTTCATTTCTCCTTTTTGGGTTGCATTACTGAACAGGTACTTGGTGTGGCATCAGGCCATCCTTGCCGGTAACCATGTCGTTGCCGGCGAGGGTCTGCAGGATCATGAGTAGAAGAGCGTTGGTTTCTCGGAGTTCCTGCCGGAGCAGGGCGATCGACGAATCGCTGACTTGAAGAACCCCCGCGCTATCCGTGAGAAGGGCTCTGGCAGTTCCCACAGGATTCAGATTCGGGGCGGCCTGCAACGGGCTAACCGTATAAACCCCGTCCACGCCGCCAATCAGAAGCACGGTGGGCTGGTTCGTTGTCTGTCCGTTCAAGGCCGTGTTCGGCGGCGTGACGGTTGGCTGCCGGGCGTATCCGGTCGATGCTCCATCCGCGCCGGCGACAAAGACGGGGTTTCCGGCCACCGCAGCGCCCAGGGCGGCGCCACCGGCAACGACGGCGCGACCAGTGGCATCGGTCGACAGACTGCGTGCATTCGCTCCATCCGACCCGGCAACCAGCACCGGATTTCCAGCTACGGCCGTGCCGGTGGCAGCCGCGCCCTGAGCCACGACTGACGGCGTCGGGTCCTGTGCATTCGTGTATCTCGCGACCTGGAATTGGGCCAGGCCGGAGGTGAAGGCAGTGACCCTGATCCGGAAGTACGTGAAACCTGCCAGGAAGAAATCCCAGGCAGCATTGAGGGAGTTGACGGCGGGGTTGGTGTCGATTTGCCCGTTGTTTGTCCTGGTGCCGTTCACGCTCACCCACGGTCCGGTCGTTGGGTCGAGCACGGTGGCTTCGAAGATGAGGGTCAGGTTGTACGTGCCCGAGAGCTGAACCAGAACGCCGTTGCACCCGACCAGAGGGATCGGCCCGAAGATGGCGCCGTTGGCACCCAGAGCGCCGCCTGCCATCGGCAGGCTCGATGATGTCACCGGAACGGCATCATGATCCGTGGCCAGAACCACGGGAACCGCATTGCCCGAGAGGGACCTCCCATAACGGTCAAGCTGGACGGGAACGGGCTGCGTCTGGTCATTTGCGACCTTGACGGAGGCGTTCCCGTCCTTCAGCATGTCCTCATCAGCCGTGCGGACCCGGAGACTGCTCTTGCCGTCCGAGACGATCGGATCGGACGATGCCTCCATGCCATCCATCAGCTTGACGCGCTGATAGTGAGCGCCGGTAACCGCGTCCTGATCGGTGGCGACGCTGACGCCCAGACCTGGCGTAATGGGAATGTTGTCGGGCATGTCAGTCCTCCTCGACGATCAGAGATCCTGGAGCAAACTGACCGAAGTCGCCTTGCTGGATGGTCTTGGGCGTCGCGAGCGTATTCCAATACAGGAGATTCCCGTTGCTCTGGGCGTCGAAAACCCCGAACGCGACGGCCTGGGGCCAGTCGGCGGCGGCGGCGGGCCCAAACTGGATGTTGTTCGTGTTGGCGATCTTTCGGAGGTTACCGGTATCGGTGACTGGCGCGCCGAAAACGACGGCCTGGCGCGCATAGCCGTTGCCAGTCAGTTCGGTTCCGGCGGAACTGTCGTCCGCGGGCGCAACCGAAAACAGGCCGAGGTAGGGCGATACGCCGGTGATGCTCGTCCCGCGCAGGACGTTGAGGACGGCGTCGGAGTAAGACTGCGATTTGCCTGGCATGGTGCTCCTTCAATGGCGGGAGGTGACTATCTCTGCGCCTTTTTGGGTGGGGTCAGTTTGCGGGGTTGAGATCGCCGCCGCATTGGTCGGTGCTTCCTGGAGCGACTCGGCAATCGCCTTCGCCACGTTCGCCTGACCCGCAATGGTGGCGCACAAGCGCGCGTAGTTCGGGTCAGTCGCGTAGATACCGGCGACCGCCACAATCAGAATGTGCAGATCGCGGTCGGCCTGGTATTGTGCCCACGCTGCGCGGTAAGGTTCGCCCTGGGTAATCAGCCAGACATAATCCCGGCACGAATCCGCGAGCGAATCGTAATCGGCGAACTCCAAGTTCTCGATCAAGGAGCTACCGTTCACGACTTCACGCGTTTCGACCGCGCACCACTGTGTGTGGCGCGCGGCGCGTTTCACGCCGAAGTAGTTGGCGTGGCCGACGGGTTTTTCGCCCCACTTCGATTCGATGGCCCACTGCGCGATCAGCAGTTGGGCGGGGCAGGCGGTCTGTTGCTCGAGGCGCACGGCGATCCGCGCCACCTCGTTGAGGCGGGTTTCGAGGTTTTCCATAGGTGATCAGTAGATAAAAGAGCGGTCATCGGTCGTGGGCAGAGGCACCGGCCATGCAAAAAGGCAGAGATGGTCGTAGGCCCAGAGCTTGATTACCGGGAGTCCGAGACGGCTGGCGTTCACGTATTCCCTCAGCCATGGCCACGTGCCGTAATAAAGGCCCATCAGATATCGGCAATGGGCTTGGTCCCAGGCGAGCTCCCTCCACGGGTACGCGGCGCACCGGCTGGTTTGGTCGAGGTTGTGATTAATTCCCGGATACTGGTAACCCTCGATCAGGAACGTGTCAAAACCGGAGCCCGCGCGCGTTGTCCACTGGGACGGCAGGTTGATGTACCGCAGGAGCCTGCAGGTGTCCGGGTCGTTCACGTCCATCGGCCACAACAGCTCGAACACGGCGGATGGGCACTGCGAGAGAACGTAGCTCTGGATGGCGGCCACGTAGTTGTACAGGCGCGTCCGGAGGAAGTTCCCGTCGGCGTAGGTGTTGAGCGAGGGATCGTCGTTCGGCGTGTGGAAGGTCGCCAGCGCGCGGCCGAGTGCCGACTGTGCGGCGGCCTGCGTGTCCGCATCGTGAAACGCCATCCCGGACGTGTTCGCCAGGAACCACCAGAGGATTTCTCCAAACTGGAGTTTGGGCGTCAGTCCCGCCGCCAGCATCAGGCCTGCCATCGCGGCATACGCCTGACCCATGTAGGACTGCGGCCCGGAGCTGAAGGCGATCTGCGAACTGTTCAGCGTGCCAAATCCCGTGGCGGTCTCGACCGCCGTGCCGTCGGGGAAGCGTTGAACCCACACGGCGCCACCGGCGGGGTTGTCCGGCGGCTGCACAAGCTCCTGCGAGAACGAGCAGACGGCGCTCATGCCGTTCGCCTTGAGCAGGCTGAAGAAATCCGAATTCCAATCGCGGAAGGCCCGGTTGAGCGCCGGCGTCTGGGTTGGATCGATCACCCACTTCACGCCATACGTGCCGCCTTGCATGTCGCCGGTCACCGCGGCGTGGCCGCTGCCGGTATTGGACGCTGGCAGTTCCGTGTAGACGTGATACTGCCACCCGCTCGCGAACGAATGGGAAGTGACCGTGAGCACGCTGCCGGAGACCGAGGCCCAGACGCCGTCGAAGATCGCGTTGATGAAATTGGCGAAATGGCGCGCGATGGTATTGCTGCTGTCCTGTCCCCCGAACACCGTCTTGCCGATAGCCGAAGCGCCGATGTGTAGCCAGACGACATCCTGGTCGTTCCAATTGCCCGAGAACGTGACCGTGCAGGTGGGGTACGCGGGATTGGACGCCACCGACTGCTTCCACCAGAAGACGCCGCAATAGTGGTCGATCTCGCCCAGCAGCCCGAGCTTCTGAATGTTCCAGACCAGCCGCTGCGGCGACAGCTTGTAGGTGTTGTCCGTGTCGAAGTCGGTGGCCACCGCCACGGCGGTAGTCGTCACCACCGGATCGGGGACGTCGGTCGTGACCGCGCATTCGAGGAAATCGAAATAGAAGTACCAGCCCTGGCTCGACGCGTTTTTGTTGCCCGAAAGCGTGATCACTACCTTGTGCTGCCCTGCTGCGATGCCGGAGAAGAGCAGGCGTCGCGTCTGGGAGGTGGTGGCAGTGGGATAGTAGCAGTCGAGCGTCACCGGCGCGCCGCCGTCCAGCGTGGCGGTCACGATGCCGCACGTGGTATCGAGGCGCGTGCCGACGTAAATGGAGTGCGCGTACTGGCAATGCGTCTCGACGGTGACGCTGGCACCGGACGCCGCCGCCCGGATCGCCCGCCCCTGGCTCCAGAAGGCGAATGCGCCGTTCACCGGGTCGTTGCCTGGCGCGGGTTCCCAATATCCGGAGGTGCTCACCCATGTGCTGTCCTCTTCGATCCGGACCGACCCGGGTCCGGCCACCTTGAGCGCGCGCTTGCTGGTGGGATTGCTGGTCACGGTCCAGTTGGTGACCACCATTTTCCACTCGGTGGATTGGTACGCCTGGCTGTTGGGCAGGGCGGGCGCGATGGTCCACCAGACCTTATCAACGTTGCTCCAACCGAGTGCCGTGAAATCGATGTGTACGTGCCACGAGACGTTATCCGATGAGCCGCCAGACAGGTTCCAGTTGGTGGCGGTGAAGTAAAGCCGGCTGCTGCTGTTGTTGTCGGTTTGGTAGAACGCGACCATGTTGCCGTCGGCACCCGGCGTGGCTGTAATAACCAACTGATTCGGTAACACCACGGCGGCGCTGAGCACAGCGGGGCCGTTCTGCACCCAGTTCGTTCCGTTGATCTGGTTGGCGATGTTGTTCAGGATGGTGGCGGCATCCGTGCCTGGAGTCAGCGATGCAGCCGCGGAGCCATCCGAACTCGACACTGCAATTGGGCCCGCGACGCCGGCCTTCAGCGTAATGAGGATCTCGTTGTTGTACTGACCTCCCACGGTGGCCGTGCAGTTCGGGTCGGTAGCGTTGATCTGCGCCGCGACGTTGGCCGCTATCTGCGCGCTGTTCAGCGATCCTTCGTAGCAGGAATACGTGACGCTGCCGATCTTCACCCAGTGCTGGTAGTTCGACAGCGTGGCGCCCCCGGAGCCGTCGGAGCTAGACACCGCCACAGGGCCGTACTCACCAGACCTCAGCGCAATGAAGATCTCGTTGCCATAGGCGCCGCCCGTGGTGCAGGAGCAATTGGGATCGGAGGCATTGATCTGGGCGGCGACATTGCTCGCGACGCCCGCGCTGTTCAGCGATCCCTCAAGGCAGGAATAGGTGTTTGATCCGATCTTGACCCAATGGTTATAAGCCGCGTTCCCCTGCCACCACAGCGCTTGGTCGGTAGTCGCCACCGATCCCTGCCACCACAGAGCCTGGTCGGTGGTCGGATTGCCGGGAATGATCGCCGGGCTGATGAACGACTGGTTCTGA
>Ga0182021_10006687_pt1 | contig 13683 bp, 12 predicted proteins | sample 612E3MmetaG_FD_120493 | JGI IMG/M metagenome (GOLD analysis project Ga0182021, IMG submission 120493) | Permafrost microbial communities from Stordalen Mire, Sweden - 612E3M metaG (Illumina Assembly) | ecosystem: Environmental > Terrestrial > Soil > Wetlands > Permafrost | place: Sweden...
CGGCGATGGCCGACCTGGAGCGTTCGAACGAGGAATTGGAGCAATTCGCCTACGTCGCTTCGCACGACCTCCAGGAACCCCTGCGAAAAGTGGCCAGCTTCACGCAGTTGCTGGCCGAACGGTGCGAGAACCAACTGGACGCCGAGGCGCGGAAGTACATCGCCTTCGCCGTGGACGGCGCCCATCGCATGCAGAACCTGATCAGTGACTTGCTGTGTTATTCCAGGGTGGGCAGCCGCGGCAAACCGTTTGCGCCCGTGGACGGCGAGGCCGTCCTCGAATGCGCCCTCGCCAACCTGGAAACGGCCATTCAAGAAAGCGGGGCCGTGGTGACTCACGAACGGCTGCCGACGGTCATGGGCGATGCGGCGCAACTGATCCAGTTGTTCCAGAACCTGATCAGCAACGCGATCAAGTACCACGGGGCCGACGCCCCCCGTGTTCATGTCTCCGCGGCCCGGCAAGACAAGGAGTGGATTTTTCAGGTGCGTGACAACGGCATTGGCATCGAGCCGCAGTATTTTGACCGGCTCTTTGTTATTTTCCAGCGCCTGCATTCAAGGGCCAAGTACCCCGGAACGGGCATCGGCCTGGCGATCAGCAAGAAAGTCGTCGAACGCCACAGTGGCCGCATCTGGGTGGAATCCGCGCCGGGGAAAGGGTCCACCTTCTTTTTCTCCATTCCAGCGGGAGGATCCAAGACATGAACACACGGCGAAACAGCGACCCGATCGAAATCCTGTTGGTCGAGGACGATCCGGGCGATGTGCTCCTGACGATGGAGGCGCTCAACCATGTGACCGTGGCGGAAGACGGGGTCGAAGCCATGGCCGCCCTGCGCCGGCAGAGTCCGTACGCCCAGGCCCCCTTCCCCGATCTTATCCTGCTCGACCTGAACCTGCCCCGGAAAGATGGCCGCGCGGTGCTGAGTGAAATTAAGGCTGACCCTGACCTGAAACGCATCCCCGTCGTTGTGCTCACGACGTCACAAGACGAGCGGGACGTCCTTCAGGTCTATAACACGCACGCGAACTGCTACCTCAGCAAGCCGGTGGACTTGAAACAGTTCTTGTCGGTCGTGGAAGCCATCGATCGTTTCTGGTTCTCCCTTGTGAGATTGCCGCCTAATCGGTGGCACTGAAAGGAGCGCGAGCGAGTGAGCGACACCCCGCCCATGGCGAATACAAGGGCCGAGGCCGTCAGAATCCTGCTGGTGGAGGACGACGACGGCAATGCGCTGCTCCTGCAAACGATGTTGTCACGCGAGCGGCCCGGGGCGTTCGACATCCGGCGCGCCGACAGCCTTTCCGCGGCGCTTCAGGCGGTCGCCCAAGAGGGAATGGATGTCGTGCTTTTGGACCTTGGATTGCCCGATAGCCGGGGACTCGCCACGTTCGTCCGCCTGCATGAGGCAGCGGCCCGGACGCCGATCATCGTGCTGAGCGGCCTGGACGACGAGACGCTGGCCACCACGGCCGTCCAGCAAGGCGCCCAGGACTACATCGTCAAGGGTCGGGAGGACGGCGCGTCGCTGGCGCGGGCGATCCGCTACGCGATCGAACGGTGCCGCGCGCAGCAAGCGTTGCGGGATCTCAACGCCGAACTGGAACGGCGGGTGCGCGAGCGCACGGCCAGCCTGGAGCAAGCCCTCGCGGCCCTGCGCAAGAGCGAGGACCAAGTTCTTCAGACCCAGAAACTCGAGAGTCTGGGGCTGCTCGCCGGCGGCATTGCGCACGACTTCAACAACCTGCTGACGGCCATTCTCGGAAACACGGAGATTGCCCTGATGGACCTCGCGCCGGCGTCGCCCGCGCGGGAGAACCTGCGGGAAATCGAAAAGGCCGCGCGCCAGGCCGCCGATCTGTGCCGCCAGATGCTCGCCTACTCCGGGAAGGGCCGCTTCGTTATCCAAACGCTCGATCTTCGAGCCTTGATCACGGAAATGAAGCCCATGCTGGAAATGGCGATCTCCGGAAAGGCGTCCCTCCGCTACGACTTCTCCGCCGCCCTTCCGGCGATCGAGGCCGATGCCACCCAAATGCGGCAGGTGATTATGAATCTGGTCATCAACGCCTCCGAAGCAATCGGCGAACGAAACGGCGTTATCTCAATCATGATCGCCTCCCTGGAATGCGACCGCGCGACGCTGGCCGACACGCTCATCCCCGATCCTGCGGCTGACGGAACGTACGTCTGCCTGGAAGTGGCGGATACGGGTTCCGGAATGGACGAAGCGGTGAAGACGCGCCTTTTCGATCCCTTCTTCACGACCAAGTTCGCGGGCCGCGGACTCGGGTTGCCCGCCGTGCTGGGTATTGTGCGCGGCCACAAGGGGTCCGTCAAGGTCCTCAGCGAAAAAGGCAAGGGAACGACGATCCGGTTGTTGTTCCCGGCGGCTGAACGACCGGCGGATCGCCTGGCCGAAACGGGAGGCGAGAGTGACGGGTGGAAAGGGACGGGAACCGTGCTGCTCGCCGACGACGAGGAAACCGTGCGAACGGTCGGCAAACGGCTTCTGGAGAGGCTGGGATTCCGTGTGATGACCGCGGCGGACGGCCGCGAAGCCCTGGATTTGTTTCGCCGGACGGAGTTGGAGCAAAGGGAGCGCATCGCGTGCGTGTTTTTGGATCTGACCATGCCGCACATGGATGGACAGGAAACGTTTCAGGAACTTCGCCGCCTGCGGCACGACGTTCCGGTCATCCTCGCCAGCGGGTTCAGCGAACAGGACGTGACGCGGAAATTTGCAGGGAAGGGCCTCACGGGTTTCGTTCCGAAACCGTATCGGATGAAGGACTTGTCGGTCCAACTGCGGGCCGCCCTGGCCCAAGGACACTGACTCGCGTCTTGAAGACGCAGGAAAGAACGCACGATGAAGGATGAACACGACAGGGGCGGGCCGCCATCCGGTTCGACTCGGGTTCTGCTCGTTGAGGACGACGACGGCGATGCCCTGCTCTTGCAGCGGCTGTTGTCGGGCCAGCGGCACGGATCGTTCGACATCCGGGGCGCCGGCAGTCTTTCCGCGGCGCTTCAGGCGGCCGCCCAAGGGGGAATTGACGTCGTGCTTCTGGATCTTGGATTGCCCGACAGCCGGGGGCTCGACACGTTCCTTCGCCTTCATGAGGCAGCGGCCCGGGCGCCGATTCTCGTGCTGAGCGGCCTGGACGACGAGGCGCTGGCCACCGCGGCGGTTCAACGAGGCGCCCAGGACTACATCGTCAAGGGTCGGGAAGACGGCGCATCGCTGGCGCGGGCGATCCGCTACGCCATCGAGCGGTGCCGCGCGCAGCAAGCGCTGGCCGAGGAGCACGATCTCCTGCGCAGTCTCATCGACAACATTCCGGATCAGGTCTATCTGAAGAATACAAGCAGCCGGTTCGTGTCCGTAAACCCCGCGACCGCCGCCTTCTTTGGCGTGGCCTCTCCCGACTCGATCATCGGAACATCCGATTTCGATTACTTTCCGCGCGAACTGGCCGAACAGTTCCAGGCCGAGGAGCAGGCGCTCTTGCGCCGCGATCGGCCCTGCGTCAACCGTGAGGCGGCGATCACGGACTCCGCCGGCGCCACGCGGTGGATGTTGACGACCAAAGTGCCCTTGCGCGACCCCGCCGGCAACATCACGGGCCTGCTGGGCATCAACCGCGACATCACGGCACGCAAGAAGGCCGAGAACGCCCTACGCCGGTTGAACGACGAACTGGAACAGCGCGTGGCCGAGCGGACGAGCGAGTTGCAAAAGGCGATGGCGCGTTTGGTGGAACACGACCGGAAAAGGGCAGAATTCGTTTCCTCGGTATCTCATGAATTGAGAACCCCGCTCACCTCGATGAAATTCGAGATCGCGAACCTGCTGGAGGGCGTGGTTGGCCCCGTGCCGGAGCCGGTGATCAAGTACTTGCACAGGATGGAGACGGATTGCCGGCGGATGGCCGATACCGTGGAGGATATTCTGGATCTCAGCCGCCTGGAGTCCAAAACGATGCGCGTTCACCGGGCCAAACATCGGTTCGACGCGATCGTTCGCCAGGGCGCGAGCGCGTTGAACGCCCAGGCGCAGACCAAAAACATTGAAATAGCGCTCGCGGTCGGACGGGGACTCGGCTTCGTGGAATGCGATTCGCACAAGATGATGCGGGCCATCATCAACCTGGTCGGCAATGCGATCAAATTCACGCCCAACGGGGGGCGGGTGGACATCGGTTTGCGTAGGGAAGCCGCTGTCCCTGACGCATTGGTGGTCGAAATCACCGACAACGGCATCGGCATCGCTCCGCAACACCTTGAGAGGGTGACCGAGAAGTATTACAGGGTGGGCGAAGACGTCAGTGGCACGGGACTGGGACTCTCCATTTCCAAGGAAATCGTGGAGCTTCATGGCGGCCAACTGGCCGTCCAGAGCCCGCCACCCGGAAGGGATCGAGGAACGAGGGTCTCCGTCAGCCTGCCCGCGGTGGAACCCCCGGCCATTCTGATCGCTCATGGCGATCGGCCGACGAGAGACTTGATCGAGGATCAACTGCGCGCCTATGGCTATCGCGTCATTCCCTGCTCAAGCGGGGATGACGCCCTTGACGTCGCGCGACGGTTAAAGCCCGACCTGGGAATCCTCCAGGTTTCGTCGCCCGACAGGGGCGAAGCGAACCTCGTCCTTCTCGTGAGAGCCGACGCGAATCTACGAACGATGTCCATCGTGGCCATGGCGAGTGGACCTGTGGCGCCGGGCACACGGGAGATACTGAGCGGACTCGGAATACCGATCGTGGCGGAACCGTGGCGTGAAGAGGATCTGGCGGACCGCGTCGAGGCGGCGATCAAAGGCCCGGCGGCGTCCAACGGGCCGGCCGCGTAGGCAGTACGAATCCAGCCGATCATCCGGACGACTCGAACTGCCGACCTACAAGCGGCCATCCGCCCGACTCTGAAGAACGTATACGTAGTACATGGAAATTGGCGGAAGGGGAGGGATTCGAACCCCCGGTGCCTTGCGGCACTCCGGTTTTCAAGACCGGCGCGTTAAACCGCTCTGCCACCCTTCCATTCGATCAAACCGCGCCCTCACGTTGTCCCGTCACATAATCACGGATGTCGCCTCACGCTTTCAAGAGTAAAGGTTACCGACCTGTTTATAGAAAGGTTACGCCGAAAGTCTCCGGGCCCAGCATCGAGTCCTCCCGTGCATTCATAAAAAAGGTGATAATAGTTCAACGCACTGTAGACGACGGATTCGCACTGCGGTAAAATAAGGCCGTGGGGAGAGATCAGGGCGGCCAAGCCAAGGCCGGCTTCCGGCCCAAGAAGAGTGAGGCAAGATGAGCCGCCCGTGATCGCGACCGGTTCGGGGTCTCCCCAGAGAGAAAGGGCGGCACTGAGCGAAAACGAGTTCGCCAGTGCCGCTCGCTTTTCATTCACGGACTGGCAGCCTCCGGACCCCTTAACGTAGGGCCTGTTCCCTGTTCTTGTCCCAGTCCACCGCCTGTGCTAGGTTCCCGGCTATGAGAAACGATTTTGAGGAAATTCTGGTGGTGGATCGAAGCCTCGTCGAACAACTCGGCATGTTCCAAGGCCTGACCCTGGACACGGACCAGTACCTCCCGGACCTCCTCAACCCGCGCCACTACCGCTTTGTCGCGCGCCACAAGGCGGAGGACGACGACCGCCTGAAGCAACTCATCCCCTATTTCCTCATCTGCCACGAAAGCAGGGTCTGGTGTTACGTGCGCGGCAAGAAATCAGGCGAAAGCAGACTCGTGGCCAAGGCTTCGATCGGAATCGGCGGGCACATCAACCATCTGGACGAGAACCTGTTCGAAGACATCTACAGTCGCGCCGCGATCCGAGAACTGGAGGAGGAAGTCATTCTGCCCCCTGGGTACACGCACCGCGTCGTCGCGCTTTTGAATGACGATCAGACCCCCGTGGGCCGCGTACACCTCGGCGTGATTCACGTGCTCCAAGCCCCCACCGCCGACGTGAAGGCCCGCGAAACGGTCATCACCGAATCGGGCTTCCGGACGCTGGCCGAACTCAACGCCCTGCGCGACCGCCTGGAAACCTGGTCGCAGATCTGCCTCGACAACATCGAGGGGCTGATGGCCAAGGGCAAGGGGACGTGAGAGCCCCGGCGGCGCGGCCAACCGCCTCTGTCTTTCAATTGTCGTCCGTCGAGACGTGCCGGTACTCTGGAAACCACAATCCTACGCAATACGTGTCTCGCCATCCCTATCTGATCAACTTTCGCCTGTCGGAACCAAGGGAAGTCCTCGTAAGGCAGAAAATATTCCTTGTCATTGACCAGCAACCAGAAACCGAAGCGGTCAATGTTCGTGACTTCAGCCTGCAAAATGCTTGCGGCAAGCGTCGAGAATGTCATGTCTTCTGTCCTCCGCCGTACTCTTCAACTCCGTCACCTGCGCCGGGGACAAGCCGTGATTCCTCGCGATCTCAACTGTCGGGTCCAACCCAAACTTGACCTCTCCATCGGGGCAAGACACGTGAACGTGAGGGCGCCGCTCTTCACGCGAGAAGAAAAAGAACCGGTACGGCTTCCACATGAATACCGTTGGACTCATGAAGGAATGCTAGCCTTTCCCACTTCGTCATTCAATTCTCTTGATCGAACGTTGCGCAGCCGGTGCGGGCTTTAGACCGTCGCCTCGCTGCGCGGGTTCTGCGATTTATGATGCCCACTTCAGTGCAAGTTTTTTGCCTGAGTGAGCGCATTCGCGCAGATACAAGTTGATCAAGTTCTGGTAGGGCACGCCGGTCTCCCCGGCCAGCGCCTTGAAATAGGTGATGACGTCGGTTCCCAAGCGCATCGTCACTTGCTTCCGAAAATACTTGGCGTAAGGATTGCGGACGGAGTCCGAAAAATCATATTCCTTTTTCATAGGATCTCCCATATTGCGCGTGTTCGTTCCGGGTCGCTTTGCGTGCCGAAATGATTCTGATGATTTGGTCATCTTGCCGGTAGACATGGCAAACCACCAGGATGCGAAGCAACGAACTGAACCCGAGGAGGATGAAGCGGTCTTCTCCATCCGAATGTTCAGGATCATGCTTCAACCTGGCATTCTCATCGGCAAACACCGATGACGCTTCTTCAAATGAGACGCCGTGCTTCCGCACATTGGCCTTCGCTTTTTCCTCGTCCCATGTGAACCTGATCTCATTCATATTGATAATATATTGCTGCTGGCATTATGCTTCAAGTCTTTCTTGATCGGCAGAACGTCAGCCTTCACGCGATGAGGAAGCCGCGCCAGGCGCGGGTTCCGAAGTCGTGTAAGGCTTGGTTGGAACACTTCTTTCTCCGGTTGCGATTCGCAAGATCGATGCACACTGCGCCGGCGATTATCAACGAAAGAGGGAGAACCCATGAACTCCGTTTGTGCAGTTCAAGCGGAGTATCTCATCCGCAGTCAGTTGTCTACAGAGACTCATTCTCGCGTCTGCGTGATTTGGGTGCGCCGGTTTGAGCGGGAAACCGCCCAGGTGCCGGACGCGACTCGGGACGAGCGTTTGCTTCTCTTTCTTTCCGCACTTGAACGGGAACACGTGGAGGACTGGAAGCGGGACCAGGCCCGCAAGGCCGTTACAGCGTGGTTCGGTTGGTTGGATCGAAAGCAAAAGGAACTTCCGCCCCCGAAAGTAGAATGGGCGGCCGATGGGTCCGTGACGCCAGCCGCCGCACTTGCCGCCTTGCAGCACACGCTCAGGTTGCGCCGCTACTCCTACCGAACGGAACAAACTTACCTCGACTGGGTCCGCCGGTTCTTCGTCGCCACCCGATGTGTTTATCGTTGATTCCCCCAAAAGAAAGATGAGCCATGTGGAATTGATGAAGGATGATCGCGAAATGGGGCTGTGAACCGTTCATGACTGCAGTGCTTTGTTCCGGCAGGCGATCCGGGCACGGGTCATGCGTTCGCGCAGGCCGCCTTCCTTGAGAAACTCCTCTTCCAACCGACGGAGTTGTTGGTCGATGAGGTAATCTGGTCCACGGTGCGGTCACCCCGCGCCAGGAACTTATGGGCAAACCGGAAGGTAATGTCATAAACCACCTCGGCCTTCTGGAAAGAGAGCAGGGTCTGGTAGTCGCCGCGGGGCGGGAGAATGGGATGGGACTCCTGGGAACCATGGGAAGTCTGCGCTTCATCATTCCCAGAACTCCTATTCTTCCCAGACGCCATCATGGTGTGGAAAGCACACTGTCGCTTACTTATATTAAAGCTAAGTCATTAAATATAAGTCACACCAGAAGCGCCGCAGGCCAGCCCGAGCCGTCACTCCCCCTCGCTCAGGGCCTTGAAGTAGTCCGAGACCAACTCGCGATAGCGCGGAGGCGCTTCGTCTGCCGCGGGGGCCAGGCGGTCCTCGACGGTATCGCCTTGATCGTCCCCGCGACCGAGACTGGTTTCCGCGATCTCCCCGCCCAACTCGGCCTCGGTCCGCTTGAGCGCGCCGACGGCCTTGCGCTGCAACTCCTTGACCTCCCGCATCGGCTTGCCCGCCGCCAGCGCGTCCTCGGCCTGGCGCATGCGGTATGCGGCGTCATCGAGCGAACCGGTGCGGATGTGGCGCAGGCTGGCCGTGGCGTAAAGGGCGTCGGCCTCTTGCCGCAGCATGGCCTGGCGGCCCAGTTCCGACGGCCGTTTCGAGTCCGCGTCCCGGCGCGGCCCCTGGCCGGACAGGCCGAGTTTCTCGGCGAATCCGGACAACTTGCCGCCGCCCGTGGCCACGGCCTCCGAGTGGCCTTCCTCCTTGACCTGGCCGGCCTGCGACGAGTCGCGCGTCATCCGATGCTCGATGTTCTTGTCGCCCTCGTTGATCTTGCCGGACCCGGCCACGACCTCGCCGTCCGACATGCCTTCCCGCCCCACGAGCGACCGGCCGTCCTGGTCCTTATGCTCCGGCCGCTCGTTGCCGGATTTCCCCTTGGCGGAGTAGTCGGTGAACTCGCCCTCGGCGATCCCCCACCCCGCCGGCAAGTCGGCCGTGCCCTGATTCCCGACGGAGTCGTCCGACTCGCGCTCGATCGCCTCCTGCTGCTCCAATAAATCGCCGATAATGTCTTCCAGGTGGTCCGGCAGTTCGGTGGACGCGATCTTCGGCAGTTCCTGCTGGTCGAACGTCTCCGTGTTCCGCTGCACGTTATCCGGCTTGGCGACCAGCCACATCTCCATGTCGTCCATCCGCTTCCCGGCTTTCTCCAGCGCGTCCAGGATCCAGTCTTCCTTCTGCAGCCCCAACTCGGTGGCGGGGCTGGCGTCGGACCCGGCCACCTGTTTCATCTCCTCGTAGATCTTGCTGATGTCCTCGACGACTTCGTTGGCGACCGGCAGTTCGGGGAGCACGTGCAGATCGTTGGCCAGCTTCGCCAAGGCCTCCTGCATGTTCGCTTTGATCTCCGCGTTCTCCCCGGCCAAGTCAGCCATGTCGCTTGGGGACGACCGGTCCTTCTGAGCCTCCAGCGCGCGGAGCGAGGCCGTCACGTTCGACTCGACGTTCACGATCTTGTCCAACGTCCGCCGCGCTTCCTGGACGGTGTTCTTCATGTCCTCGATCTTCTTCAGCGAGGTTCCAGCCCGCCACTTATCGAGCAGATCCCGCACTTCCTTCAGGCTGGCCAAGGCGCGCGTTTCGAACGGCGCGGCAGCCGCCAACTGTCCCGTCTCCAGTTGTTCGGACGCATTCAACATGTCCTTTCGGATGGCCTTGGCCTCGGCCTTGTCCGCGGCTTGCTTCGCGACCTCGGCGAATTCCACGTCCGGCCCGGAGTGCCGGAGCGTCTCGTCGCGGCAAGCGCGGATGAACTCGGCAAGGTCCGAGGCCAGACCATCCTGCCGCCGGATAACCTGCGCCGGCACGGGGATCGCTTTTTCAATACCGGCCCGCGTGATATCGAGCACCTCGTTCTGACCCTTCACCAGCGCCTCGATCAGGCCCAGGAGCGCGCCGGCCGTCCGGCTCTGCCCGATCTCCGCGAGGCCGGACTCGATCCGCTCCAGGACGCGCAAGATATCCGTCTCCTGCTCGATGGCCCGGCCGGACAGCGTACGCCGGTCCGCCGCCGCGAGCCGCGCGACGCGGTCCAGCGTCTCGATAACGTCGGCCATCGGCCCTTCGTACGTCCGCCGGAGCGTGGTCGTCGCCGTGCCCAGCGGTCTGGACGCGTCCGACAAAAGCGTGTCGGTCATCCGCCGGACCGTCGTCTGGTTCGTCTGCGCCATCCGCCAGGGCGGCGTGTCGGCGGTGGCCGCGACCGCGTCCAGCCGCCGGGTTTCTTCCAAGTTGGTTCGCTGAAGGGCAATGATTTTGGACAATACGGCGGCGGCCTCCGCGGATTTCTTGAGTTCCTCGACAAGGCCCGCCCCGGTCTTCAAATCGAAGAGGATCAGAGGCGAGACGCTCACGTGCGGCGATACAGATGGCCCCTGATCTTGTAGGGCTTGCGCTCGCGCGATGCCGCCTTGTGGCCGGCGCGCCGCAAGCGGCGGCCCTACAGAGACAGAGGGACAGGGCTCGCCAGAGCCTGCGTTATCCGTGACCACCAGGCGGAAGGCCGTGCCCGGTTCGACGTCCGCCGATTCGCCCGTCCAAATCGCCGACAGCACGCGGTTCGCCGGCGTCCACTCGCGCAACACGGCCACGGGGGCGGACTCGGCTCCCGCGCGGGCCACGCGCTCAAGGCGCACTTTTCCGAGTCCATAGTCGTCGGACGCCTCGAACTCGATTCGCGGCGCGCCGCCCGGCTCCAGAATGACGCGCTCCACCGGCGCCATCACGCGAACGACCGGCGGCTTGTCGGGCACCATATCCACGCCCACGCTGGCGGCGATCTCGGCGCCGTCCTGGTCCGTGGCCGTGACGCGCAGCAGCCGCGCGGTCTCGATCGAGATCGAGCCATGCAGGGCTTCGCCATTGCGCACCGGCATCAGGGCGTGTTCCGGTCCGGAGTCTTCCGAAATCCCGCCCTTGGCGAGCGGCCGGTTGGCGGTCACGTCGAACTCGACCCAGGCGAGCTCCGGGATTCGAAGCCGGGCCGCGAGCGCGTCGGTGGCGAACGGCGAAAGCCCCGTGTAGGCCGGCGGAAGAACCTTGGCCTTGAGGCTCTGGAACGCGAGAGGCGGCCGCACCGTAACGGTGTACTTCGGCGAAGCCCTGGCGTCGCCCGCGCGAACCCGGTACACGAACGGCTCGCTGACTTTCGGCGCGCGCCAGGAGAACTCCTCCGCGCCGCCGCCCGCCAGCGTCCCTATCTGGCGGAGCGTGGCCTCGCCGTCCGACGGGCGGAGTTCCAGAAGTATCCTCTGTCCGGCCCGGCCCGACGCGCGGCACGTAATCGCGAGCGGATCGCCTTGCGTGACGACCGCATCGCCGGGCGACACGTTCAGCAACACGGCGAGCGAGGGCACGCGCAGCTCGGCGAACGGGTTGAGGACGCGCTGAACGGCAACACTCCAGGCGGGCCCGAGCCACAGCCACGGCAGCAGGAGCAGCGCGACGGCAACGCCTAGAACGGCCAGCGCCCGCCGGAGGCCCCGCCGCTCCAGAAGTTTCCCGAGATCGAGCTGAGTCCAATTCGGGATGGGCGTTCCAAGGTACGCCGCGACCACGGCGGAGGTATTGCGCTCCGTTTCGAACTGAACGCGGTTGATGAGGTGGTTGTCCAGTTCGGGAAAACGCTCCTCCACCCAAGCGGCCATCGAAACCGCCGAACGCCGCCGCACCAAGGCCCGTAAAGTCCGGATCGCCCCGGCGACGGCGACGGCGGCCGCCAGGCTCCAGAGCACGAGGCGGCCGGCCTGGTCGCACTGCAGGAACCAGTCGCAGACCGCGCCAGCCCACACGGCCAGAAGCCCGGCGCCAAGCGATGCCACGGCCCAGGCGGCCGCCTCGCGGCGGTTGAGGCGGGTCGCGAGGCGGGCTAAAGTTCTCTGGATGGACTCGTCCATAGGATGTTACTCAGGGCCTATCCGACAGCACGCGCGGCGACAGATGAAGCGGACCCAACCTGTAGGGCGGGAACGGTTGAAAACCTTCCCGCCGTGAGCCTGTGCGGCGCGAAGGTCTGCGACCCTTCGCGCCCTACAGAGAGGAACCCATCTCGGCCGACCCCCTGTGGCCACGCCGCTCCGTCAGCGTGTCGTGCGCCGGACGAGTCCGCGGAGGTGTCTTCCACCGGCTCAATCCGGACATCGTCCACAAAAAGGTCCCCCTCGGAACCGGCAATCGCCACGATATGAACGACGAGGAATTGAATCTCCTTCAAACTTTGGCGCGCCAGTTCGCTCGGGTTCGGCGAGGGGAAAGTCATGGACGCCTGTTTCCATTCCCGTCCGGCCGGGGACGTCTCCCCGGCCTGCTCCGCTCCGAAATAGAGCAAGCTGAACCGGTAACATTTCCTCAACTCGTGCAGTTCCGGATCGGGATGCGGTTTGACGCGCGGACTCCAGCGATAACCTTCGAGCAGGATGCGGCACTGCGGGCCCGTGCCGCGCACCCAGGCGCTGAACCGGAACTTGCCGTTGATATCCACCGGGATCGGCTTGCTGTTCACCTGCACGCCCTGGCCCGGCACGTTGAGAATGGCGTCCGTGCCGTGGAGCCGCAGGACGGTCGTCCGCGCACCGTCTTTGTCCACGACGGAAACACGCGTGTGATTCTCCGCGTACCAGCTTTCCCCGGGCCGGTCGTAGCGGTATTTCCAACCGGCCAGCCGGTCGGCCGGGTCGTCGAAGCTGCCGTTCCGCACGAGGTTGGTGGCGCCAACGGCGGGGGAGACGGAGAGAGCGAAGACCAAAGCAAACAGAATAAGCCGGCCATTGCGTCCCCCACTCTGTAGGGCGCGAATGGTCGCAGACCTTCGCGCCGCAATCGTCGGCGGGAAGGTCCCGCAGTAGCGGAACCATTCCCGCCCTACAAAGCCCTCCGGTCTCCCTTGTTTCATCCCAAGTTCCTCATCTTTCTCGCAATCCATTCCAGGGCCAGCAAGCCCAATAGACACACCAGCACGGGCACACTATGCCACTGCGACGCGAAAGTCACACGCTGTTCTTCGCGTGTCTCGATCTTGAGTTCGCCCAGCACGTCGCCCAGTTCGTCCGGTCCGCAGAACTTGCCGCCGGAGGCCGCCAAGGCGCGCAGCACCGTTTCATTAATCGGCAGCGGCGCGGTCTCGGGCGTGAACGACTTGACCTGCAACGAGAACGGCGCCGAATCCACCTTGGTCCCGCCGATCTCCGCCTGGGCCGTGGCGCGATAAATCCCCGGCGCCTGCGGCGTGAAGTCCACGGAATACAACGGCAACCCCGGCTTCCGCTTGTCAGCCGCCTGCCTGCTCATGCGGAACGGCAGCCGCCGCCCCTCGGGCGTTTCGATCTCGCAGACCACCGCAATGTCCGGCGCGGGCCCGGCTTTCTTGCCCAGGCTGATCCGGGCCTTGAGCGCCACGGTCTCGCCGGCCATCGCTTGGGCCGCGTCGGCGAATAGATCCACGTCGAAGGCGTCGAGTGTCGTGGGCGACGGCGATAGCCACTCGATCATCCGCGACCAGAACCGGCTGTAGGGCCGGTCCGCGCCCGGCGTCAGTTGCCACCGCCAGAACGAGTCCGTGAGTATGGCCACCACCTTGCCCTCGCCGTAGTTCTGGCTGACCACAAGCGGCTCCGCGCCGTC
>Ga0182021_10006688_pt1 | contig 13682 bp, 14 predicted proteins | sample 612E3MmetaG_FD_120493 | JGI IMG/M metagenome (GOLD analysis project Ga0182021, IMG submission 120493) | Permafrost microbial communities from Stordalen Mire, Sweden - 612E3M metaG (Illumina Assembly) | ecosystem: Environmental > Terrestrial > Soil > Wetlands > Permafrost | place: Sweden...
GAAACTACCAATGATATCGTTGCTCTCCTGGACGAAGGGTCTGTGCCCTGTTCCGAGTTCAGCATGTCGCCTCCAAAACCAATCTACGCATTACCCCACGCCTCCTACAAAGGTGAAATTTACGGATTGAAACAGACTACGATTGAGCCCAGCCTCGGCTGGAGCGCATTGCCGGGCATCAATTTAGTGATCTGAAACGGCGCATCTCCCGTTTGCGCAGACGACTTGAGCATCCATTTTCAATTTCGGTATCCACTCCGTAACTTTGCGCCGAATTTCTTCGCGACGTTTGGGTAACAACCCCCGAATATAATGTGCGTCGGCTATAAACCACAACCCGTGGAAGCCCCTCATCTCCTCAATAGCTTCCTCATCACTTACCCCTTCAATAAGCACCCTGTAAGCGGCAACCATCACACCAGCCCGATTCTTTCCATAACGACAGTGGACATAGACCGGCTTCGGCTGCTGACTAACAATCGCGAGGAAATGGGCGACGTGATCATCTACAACCGATGGAGCCAATATTGGGAGCGGCTCCCAATCATGTATACGAAAGACACCCACCTCGTAGTTATTAGCGTCATCGACGGTGGCGCGACCAAAGGTGTGCTTGCTATCAAGGGTTAGCTCAAGGCTCACAATTGTTCGAACACCCCGCTGAATGAGCCACGCGACACCGTTTTTGTTTGGCCTGGCCCCACGCCAAAGCACATTTGGCGTTACCACACAGAAATGTTTGATTGGAGAGCCGAGATTGTTCGAGCACTCGCCAGCGATACCCTGTTTTGATACAGATGCACAGCTACACATCGAGAACGCTAAAAGGAGCGTGAAGGTGAGACTACATCTACGAGCAAAGCTCAACGAGCGAATATCTATCTCCATATTGATGCCCAACTTATTTCTTAACATTATTCTATGTCCTATCAGAATTATAGTTTGACAAAGAGAAGTGTCAAGGTATATCGGCTGGATAAACTTCTCCTAAAATACTTACTACGCCGTGTTAAGGTGTATGGGAGGGTATCAACCGCAATCTGGCTGATATATGAGTTTGTTATGCTGGCTGGCCATAACATCTCTCCTTCACGATCAACAGCACGCTGATTCCTTCATTGGTTACCAGTTGTAAGTTCGAAGTTTAACGGAGACCTTAAAAGTCTCGACTACAGGAAGGAGGGGGAACCTTCCCGGAACGAGCCTCAAGAGAAATCCGACCGACCCGTGCTTGGGTACGGGTGCCCCGCCGCCCGGGCGAAGGAGACGAGGTGAGCGTGTCCTGCAATGGATTCCCACCGTGGTTCTTCTCGTGGGAATCCATTCAGCGAGCACTGCGAGCAAGGGGGCGAGTAAGCCCCCGTGATAGCAGGACCCTCGACATTGCTCGTAGAGTGGCTATACATGGGGTGGCGTAGTCCTACCATTAGCGACACGGGCTCGGGGAGAAAGCGAGATTGCCGCGTCACCCTTCGGGTTCCTCGCAATGACCTCGGTATCAAACGTGTCCACAAGTCAGAGGCTTTCTTGTGGCCGAGCGGAGGAAACAGCGTGCAAGGCCTGATCGCCGTTGCTGCTGGCTTACCGAAACGCCGTAGCCGATAAGCGCGCGCCATCCGAACGGACGCAGATGAGGCCGTTCTTGTCCGTCCGCAGGACGGGTATAGAGAGCGCGGCGAGGCGATCCAGGGCCTCTCGGCTTGGCAGCTCTTTGGAACCCGCCCCCGCACTCAGAACGGCGAGCTGCGGCTTCACGGCGAGGAGAAAAGGGAGGGTGCTGGAGAATCGGCTCCCGTGATGAGGGACCTTCAGCACGTCCGATCTCAGGGCCGGATCGGAGAGAACGAGACCATCTTCTATCTCCCCGCCGATATCGCCTGGGAGCAGGAATTTATGAAGGCCGTACTGAATCTGAAGGACCAGGGATGCGTTGTTGGGATCGTCAAAGAAGCTATCCCTGGCGGGATGGAGGACGCGGACGACACAATTCCCTTCCGAAGAGGCCTTATCGCCCTTCTTCCACAGCTCAAGGGGTATGCCTCTTTCCCTGATGATGTGCAGGGCCTGTTGCTGCTTTCCGTCCACGGGGAATAAATAGCCCGTCACGAAGGCGCCGACCCGAAAATTCTTGAGGATGTAAAGGAGGCCCCCCAGATGGTCCAGATGTGGGTGGGTATTGATCACATAATCGAGGGTCAGCGTCTTCCGTGAGAGAAGGTATGGAGTTATCACCTGCTTGCCTATGTCGGCATCGCCCTGAAAGAAACCACCTCCGTCAATCAGTATCCTTCGCCCTCCGGGGGCTTCGATGAAGATTGAGTCGCCGCTCCCTACGTCAATAAAGTGGATACGAAGATCTCTGTTGTAACGCATCTCATACACGAGATACGCCTGTAGCAGGCAGAGGGGCACAACGATGAGGAGAAGGGATGCCGCCACGACCCGCTTGCGGCAATAGAGAAGCGACAGGATAAGCCCGTAGTAGAGAAGCACCTCCGTGAGGTCGGGCCGGATGAGGGGGTAGAGGTACCCGAAATCGAGAAATGTGAGAGCCCCAAGGGTAGCGTGGATGATCTCGCCGCTTGGAATGAGGATATACCGGCCATAAGGAAGGGCCATGCCGATCAGTCCCCCTGCGGTGGCCACAATGCCGATAAGGGGGATGGCAACCAGGTTGTGGAGGACAGAGAAGGGGTTGATGCCGTAAAAATAGTAGAGGACAATGGGGACGGTGCCGAGGGTGGCGGCGGCGGTTGAGAGGATTGTGGAGAGGGACCAGACAAGGACCTTCATCCTTACCTTTAGTATCGAGGGGTAGAGTTTTTCGACGAAGAGGACAATAAAGAGGAGGCTCATGAAGGTCAGTTGAAATGAGGGCGTGAAGAGAGAATGGGGATAGATAAGGAGGATAACGAGTGCTGAAAAGGCCATGGTATTGAGCGCGTGACGCCCCCGTTCAAAGAAGAGGGCGGTCATAAAGATGACGAGCATAATGGTGGCCCGGATGACGGAGACCCCGGCCCCGGCAATAAGCATGAAGAGAAAGGGAAAAGGGATCGCGAGGAGGGCAGCGTATCTGGTATCCCGACCGGAGAGCCTCAGGTAGCGGCTCCTGCGAAGTAGTGCCCTTGCAATGAAGAAGAAAAAGCCGGAGATGATGCCGACATTAAAGCCGGAGATGGCAAGGAGGTGGGAGGTGCCGGTGTGGAGAAAAAGATTATTCTTTTCCGGATCGAGGGAGGTCCTGTCGCCGATGGTCAGGGCCTTCAGTACGTCCGTGTGTCTCGCCCCCGAGGTTTCAATATTCTTCCTGAAGTAATTTCGCAGGTCCCCCACGAGACTGGCGCCCGGCTTGATGAGGAGGACCTTTCCTCTTATCTCGTAATTGATTCCTTCAAGGCGTCGAAGCTGTTTCCATGACCCCACGTAGGGGTTCTTGAAGGAGGGATTGAGATCCCTCATTGTTCCGAGAATGAGGAGTTTCTGATTGATCTCAAGGGGAATGTCCGAGGGAAAGGCGACGCGGATACCGTCCCACGCCGCAGGTTTGGTAATGCCCAGGATCTTCACCCAGGGTGAGGTCTCCACGACAACGCCTTCGTAGACGGTCTCTGCCGGGTCAGGATCAGGTTGCAGTCTCCCCTGTTGCAGATACCCGAGACGGGCCATGCCCACGAGGGAAAAACATACGAGTATCAGGACCGTAGCGAGGTTGCTGAGGCGCGTCTTCGATAGGAAAAAGGGTACGAGGCCTGCCAGAACAAGGGCCGCAACAGATACGGGGATGAAGGGGAGGGAATACCGGGCCTGGAGGTAGATGCCTGCGATGAAGAGGAGAACGGCTAGGACAAACAAGCGTCCTGTATACCCTGCAGGTAGGAACGCACGTTTTCCTCGGTGAAGAGCAAGCCTGCCCAGTCTCTCATGTAGATTGAGGTCACCCTGTCCGGATTCTCGCAATCGACTGTATTATAGTTTGTCCGATAAGTCTCGCCGTAGACGACCGGGACATTGTGTCTGAATTCACTTGACATTCCGTAAACTATAAATATATAAAGGATATAAGTCAAGCAGAGGTAGAGCGTACTGGAAGCAAAAAGCCCGATCAATATTGGTGTGAGGATTAAGGGCATTCGAGAGACGAAGAACATGTCTCTTCGGGTCCTCGGAAAGAAAAGCGGCGTTTCGGCCAATGCACTCAGCCTTATCGAGAGAAGCAAGACATCCCCTACCGTCTCCACTCTCATGGCCATTGCCCGGGCCTTTGGTGTGAGGATCACCGAGTTCTTTTCCGGCGAGGGGAACGACAAGGGGGATTTTGTGGTGTTCAGAGGGTCAGGGGGGACGCAGGATTCTGCTATAGAGGCCATGGCCACGAATCTCAAAAGTCAAAACCTGAACCCCCTTCTTCTCAGGATGACGTCCAATCAAAAATTCAGGAAGAACCTTTGTTTCCATCCAGGGGACGAGTTCGTCTACTGCCTCTCCGGTCAGATCGAATGTCAGGTAGGTGCGGAAAAGATTGTCCTGGCCCAGGGTGACGCCGTCACCTACAAGGGAGAGATCCCCCACCGGATCCGGAATCTTGCACCGGCCGGGAGCAACGCCCTCGTTGTTTTCGAGGTTGGTCGCCTGTAACGATAGCAGAAAGTGTTGAGCGATGAGCAATGAGTGAAGAATGACCACTCAAACCAATTGAACTAATCTAACCAATTGAACCAATAAAACGGTCACTACTTCAGGAGGTCCTTCATTTTAGCGATCTCCGCGCGTACTGCATCCGCCCGTTCGCCCTGGGGTTCCACCCTCAGGAAGCCCTCCCAGGCTGCGATGGCCCCCTTCAAATCCTTCTTGTCGTTCGCAAGAACCACGCCTATATTGTACCTGCTGTTCTTGTGTGCCGGGTCCTGCCGGGCGGCTTCCCTGAACTCCTTCAGTGCCCTGTCATAATCCCCGATACTCCTGCACATGATACCCAGGTCGGTCCTCACGTCGGCATTCTTTGGGTCGATAGCGAGGGAGCGCTCGTAGGCGTCGATTGCCTTTTTGTACTGCCGGGCGTCAAAGTAGGCGTTACCCAGCGCTTCAAGGAGTTTGGCGTTCTTGGGTTCCCTTTCGATGGCCTTCTCCAACTCCCGTATCTGTTGCCCCGTGGGTGCGCCTGTCTGCGGGGGCGCAACAGTCGGGCCGTGGTCCGGGGTAGGGCCCTGATCCCTCACGGAGAAACGGATGCCGGTTACGGCCCCTATGATGAAGCCGAGGAGGAAGGCGATAACGATCAGTAGAACGGCCCGATCCCTGCGCATTGAGTTAGTATAATCTTCTTAGCCGGTCCGTGGCAATGTATTGTGGAAGAACCGAAATATTTCTTGACAACTTGAATGATATTTAATAAGTTAAAAATTACTTACTGCGCGGACAGCCAATGGAGATCGGAAAAAAGATACGGGAGCTGAGAGAAAAGAAAGCGTACACCATGAAGCGGCTTGCCCAGCTCGTCGAGTGCACCCCCTCGCTGATCTCCCAACTGGAGCGTGGCAAGGCCGATCCTTCCATATCAACCCTCAAAAAAATCGCAAGGGCACTGAACGTCAACATCGTCGACTTCTTTATGTCACTTGAAGAAACGGATGACGTGGTGACAAAGGTGGATGAGAGGGTGGTCATACAGTTGAACAGATGGGATGCAAAGATCCAGTCCCTTATCAAGAGTGTCGGCCAGAAGAGGATGCAGCCCTTCTACACGGTGATTAAGCCGGGGGGCGGTTCTCACGGCATGTATTCCCATGATGGAGAGGAGTTCGGGATTGTGCTCAAAGGGGAACTGCAAATGACCATACAGGACAGAGTGTACACGGTGGGAAAAGATGAAAGCTTTTACTTTTCCTCACAGGCGCCGCACAATTGGGGGAATAAGGGAAAAGAGGAGACGGTCGTCATATGGGTGATCACGCCGCCCACCTTTTAGAGATAGCGACGAACAATGAGGAAGGAACGGCGGGTTTGAAGCCGGTTATCGGATAAGAAGGAGGAGCCCATGGCCCTGGTACCTGAAGTCAGCACACAGTACGGAAAGCTGAAACTATTCATAAACGGAAAGTGGGTCAAGCCTGGGACGAAACAGTATTTTGAGACAACCAATCCGGCAACGGACGGGGTGATCGCCGAAGGGCCTATCGCATCCAGGGACGATGTGGAGGCGGCCATTACTGCAGCCCACGAGGCCTTCAAGAAGTGGAGGAATGTCCCCTTCAGGGACAGGGCGAAGGCGGTCTTCACCATGCGGGAAAAGTTTATTCAGAGGTCTGAATATCTCTCCCGCATTCTTGTGCAGGACCACGGCTGCACCATAGACGAAGGACGGGGCACCCATGCGAGGGTTGCTGAGAACATCGAGGCGGCGGGGGCAAGCATGTTCGGCTACTACAGAGGCGAGCATGTGGACCAGCTTGCCACGGGCATCGACTGTTATCAGATCAAGGAGCCGGTGGGAGTTTTTCTGATCATTACCCCCGGCAACATCCCTACCCACGCCTGGTCTTCCTTCGTGCCCTATGCCATAGCGTGCGGCTGCACTGTTATTGTGAAGCCGAGCCGCCAGGTGCCTGTATCGTCGGACGCAGTTTTCAAGGTGACGGAAGAGGTCGGGCTTCCTCCCGGCGTGGTCAATCTCATCCATACGGGGCCCGACAGGGAATTGAACAAGGTGATCCTGTCTGATCCGAGGGTGAAGGGCGTAGGTCTTATCGGCTCTACCAGGGTGGCAAAGGAGCTTTTCGAGCTGTGCGGGGAGTATGGGAAGCGTTCCTCGCTGAACGGGAACGGCAAGAATTATATAGCCGTCATGCCGGATGCCTCCGTGGGCAATGTCGTCAACTATTTGCTGAGAGGCTGTTTCGGCATGTCGGGGCAGCGCTGCCTCGGCTCCGACAACGTGGCCATTATCGGCGACGACAAGCGGTATAAAGAGGTCAAGGAGGCCTTCATTGCCGCGTCAAAGGCCATGAAGATAGGCTACGGTCTTGATGAATCGGTGGAGTTGGGTCCCGTCACTACCAGGCAGGGAAAGGAGAAGGTGGAAGAGTTCATCCAGTCGGGTCTCAGATCAGGGGCAAAGCTGCTCCTCGATGGCCGTAAGGTCAAGGTGAAGGGGTACGAGAAGGGCTATTTCCTCGGGCCCACCATCTTCGAAGGGGTTACGACAGACATGTACGTGGCACAGGAAGAGGCCTTTGGTCCCCTGGCGAACCTGATGCGGGCAAAGGACCTTGATGAGGTAATCGGATGGATGAATGCGACCAACTACGGTCACTCGGCGTGCATCATCACTGAGAGCGGCAAGGCAGCGCGGAAGTTCATCAGGGAGTGCGAGGTAGGGAACGTGGGCGTCAATGCGGGTATTCCGCAGCCCTATGCCTTTTTTGGTCTCGGCTCCAAGAAGGACTCCTTCTACGGCATGTCCAAGTCGAGGATGGATTCGGTGAAACTTTTCCTGGACGAGAAGACGGTGACGTTGCGGTGGGTGTAAGAATAGACAAGTGATGAGCGAAAAGTGAAAAGTGTTGAGGGTTGATTAATCGGATGGCAGATGCCAAAATGGAGAAACGTGAGAGACGGTGCCGGTTATCCGGCGCAGAAAAACATTAAGGAGGCTTGTATGAAATTCTTAAAACTTGTCCTGCTCGCATGTGTCATGATTGGACTCGTTGTTCCCAGTATTTCCCTTGCTCAAACAGCTAAATTCAAGATAGGATGCGCCCTTCCGTTAACCGGGGTGTTCGGGAGAGACGGAAACCTGGTGAAGGATGCCTACACCTTCTGGGCGGAGACGATAAACGCCAAGGGAGGCATTACGGTGAAAGGGAAGAAATATCCCATCGAGCTGCTCTTCTTCGACGACAAGAGCGACAAGGCGGAGAGCGCAAAGCTCGTGGAGAGACTGGCCACCCTCGAAAAGGTTGATCTGATCCTCGGCGGTTTCGGCAGCGACTCGGTTTTTGCGGCCAGCGCCATCTCAGAGAAGTACAAGTACCCTATGATCTCGGGCGGGGCGAGCTCCAACAAGCTCTTCGAAAGAGGCTTCAAGTATTACTTCTCGACCCTTGGAAAGGCAACGGAAGAGGTGAGGGGATGCGTTGAGATCGTCCAAATGATCAGCCCGAAGCCGAAGACGGCTGCCATCATCGGGTCCGATATTCTCTTCACGTCGCTGGCGTGCGAAGGCTTCAAACAATATGCAGCGAAAGAGGGGATAGAGGTCGTCTACTTTGAGCTCTTCCCCCTGAGCCTTGACGACTATAACTCGCTTCTCTTCAAGGTGAAGCAGAAGAACCCCGACATAGTTCTCGTTGGCTCCCACCTCAAGGTTGCACTCAACGTAACGAAGGCCCTGAAAGAGGTTGATTTCATGCCGAAACTGGTGGCCTTCAGCTACGGTCCTACTGTTCCCGATTTCGTGAAATCCCTGGGCAAGGATTCGGAGTACGTAGTAGCCGCGGCAGAGTGGGCACCGAACCTTCCCTACAAGGATACTATTTTCGGCACGGCAAAGCAGTTGAATGATAACTACTTCAAGAAGTTCGGAAGATATCCGGATTACGTGGAGGTTGCTTCCATCGGTGGCGCCCTTGTGCAGCAATGGTCGATTGAGAAGCTCGGTATCGTTCCTCCCGTGAAAGAGGCGGACAGGGTCAAACTTATGGAAGAGCTTCACAAGGTAGATGCCATGACTGTCTACGGAAGAATAAAGTTCGCGCCGGATGGTGCGAACGTCGATCACCCGCCGATCGCGGTCCAGGTGCAGAACGGGAAGCTGACCACCGTCTTCCCCAAGGACGCCGCAGAAAAGCCGGTGCTCTATCCTGCAAAGCCGTGGAAGGAGAGAAAGTAGTCTGAATGGCACTCTTTATTCAAGCCCTCGTGACCGGCCTCCTTATGGGGGGTGTTTACGCTGCCTACTCGAGCGGTTTCTCGCTCATCTTCGGTGTTATGAACATCGTAAACATCTTCCATGGGGAGCTGATCATGATCGGCGCCTTCACCACCTACTGGCTTTACAGCCTTTACGGCATCGACCCCTTCCTTACACTTCCCATCTCCATGCTTACCGTGGCGGTCCTCGGCTATATTATTCAGAGGGTCTTGATTAACAGGGTGGTGGAAGCACCGCCCATGATCTCCTACCTCTGCACATTCGGTGTCCATCTGATTCTCGCCAATCTTGCCCTTCTGCTGTGGAGCGCCGATTTTCGGACCGTCACCACCTCTTACTCAGGAGTCGGCTTTTCCATCGGGCCCATAACCATACCTATAGCCAGGCTCGTCACCTTCATCATTGCCATTCTGACTACCTTCGGCATCTACTGGTTCCTGGAGAAGGCCAGGTATGGAAAGGCAATCAGGGCAGCAAGCCAGGACAAGGAAATGGCTCGTCTTGTCGGTATCGACATAAAAAAGGTCTATGCCCTTACGTTTGCCCTCGGCGCCGCCATTACGGGCCTGGCAGGAGGTCTCATCTCCACTTATTTCGTCATCTACCCGCAGATGGGTCTGCCCTACACGATTATTGCCTTTTGTGTGGTTGTACTCGGAGGCATGGGTTACATTCCTGGGGCTCTCATCGGGGGTCTGCTGCTCGGGGTTATCCAGGCCCTGACGGCCACGTACCTCAACTCCGGCCTTTCCGTTGCCATTACCTTCATCCTGCTTTTCATTGTTCTTGTGCTGAAGCCACAGGGAATTGTGGGGAAGGGAATCGTGGAATGAAAAAATACGGCGTCTGGATTATTGTTTTTGTTTGTCTGGTGTTCCTGCCCCTCCTTAAACTGGAGGGGTATTATTACAGGACCCTCTGCGGAATTCTTCTGTGGGTCGGTCTCGCCTCCGCATGGAATATCACTTCCGGTTTTACGGGTTATATTGATTTCGGCGCTGTCGGCTATTTCGGCATCGGCAACTACGCGACGGCCCTGCTCATGACCAAGGCGGGCATACCCTTCTTCGCGGCCCTCGTCATTAGCGGCCTCATCTCAACTTTCATCGCCGTCTTCATTGGAAGATATACAATGAAGCTGCGGGGCGTCTACTTCGGCATCGCCACCCTTGCCTTTGCGGAGGCGGTCAAACAGATTGTCCTTGAATTCGACAGGACCTTCAAGGTGACGGTTTTTGAGGGAAGCCATGGCATTACTCTTCCCATCGCCCATGACGAGGCCTTTTTCTATTACACTTTTCTGGTTGTTGTTGCCGGCATCGTCCTTACTGCCTTTATGATTGACAGGAACAAGTTCGGCTATGCACTGAAGGCCATCAAGGAAGCCGAGGGTTCCGCAGAGCTGGCCGGTATCAACACAGGCAGGTACAAGGTGTCGGCCTATGCCCTCACCGCATTCCTCATCGGGATTCTCGGCGGCATTAATGCCTATTGGCTTACCTATATCAGCCCTCTGGATGTCTTTAGCGTCATCCATACAATCCATATGATCATCATGGCCCTCTTCGGCGGTATCGGGACCGTCTTTGGCCCGGTTATCGGCGCTTTTGTGCTGAGTATCGCCAACGAGGTGATCGGAGCAAAGTTCCTCTATACCTACCTGCTTATGCTCGGTGTCATCCTCCTGCTGGTCGTCATCTTTCTGCCTCAGGGTTTTATCGGACTACTCTCTCTCAGGAGGTTCAAGAAGTGAGTCTGCTCGCAATACGGAATCTCCTGAAAACCTTTGGTGCACTTAGGGCCCTGAATGATGTTACCTTCGACGTGGGGGAGGGAGAGATCCTCGGTATCATAGGTCCCAACGGAGCCGGCAAAACGACCCTCTTTAACGTGATCGTCGGCCTCTACCGGCCTGACGGGGGTGACATTCTCTTCCGGGACAAAAGCGTAAAGAATCTTCTCCCCCACCAGATCTGTCGTGTCGGAATCACGAAGACCTCTCAGGTTGTCCATCCTTTCCTTACCCTCTCTGTGAAGGAAAATGTTCTGGTAGCCCTCATGTTCGGCCGGAACCTCACGAAAAGGGAATCAGAGATCAAGGCAGATGAGATCCTGGAATTTCTCAATATCAATGACGTGAAGGATATGCCGTCCACGGCAATTTCCCTTGCGAAGAGGCGGCGTCTGGAACTCGCTCGCGCCCTGGGAACAGGGGCCGAGATTATCCTCATGGACGAAAACCTGGCAGGACTTAACCCCAGGGAACTGGAAGAGGGGATGGAGATCATAAGAGAGCTGAAAAGGAAGGGGAAAACGCTCGTGGTGGTTGAACATATCATGCGGGCCATCATGGGGGTTTGTGAAAGGCTGATCGTTCTGAGTTACGGCGAGAAAATTGCCGAGGGTCTTCCCATTGAGGTGTGCAGCGACGACACTGTTATTACGGCGTACCTGGGTGAGAAGATATGCTCAGTATAAAGAATGTTGACGCTTTTTACGGAGACGTGCAAGCGCTCTTCGACATCAACGTGACGGTCGGAGACGGGGAACTCGTCTCCATCATCGGGCCGAATAGCGCAGGTAAATCAACCCTGTTAAAGGCAGTACTGGGTCTTGTGAAGGCAGCAAAGAGCAGCCCGGAGGGCGGAATCTTCTTTGAGGGACAGGACCTGATGGGAGTGAATACGGAAAAGATTATAGTCCGAGGCATCTCTGTCGTGCCTGAGGGGGCCCGTGTCTTTCCGGACATGAGTGTTTATGACAATCTTTTTTTAGGCGGATACACGAAGCCTGATACAATAGGGCAAATGATAGAAGAGGTCTTTGAGTTGTTTCCGCGGTTGAAGGAGCGGTCTCATCAGCAGGCAAAAACGATGAGCGGCGGGGAGAGACAGATGCTCTGTATCGGAAGGGCCCTTATGAGCAGCCCCAAGCTCATTCTCTTCGACGAGCCCTCCCTTGGACTTCAGCCCTCAATCGTGCTCCAGATTTTCGACATAATCAAAAAGATCCATGAAAAGGGCGTTGCCATCCTTCTTGTGGAACAGAACGTGTACCACACTCTGACCATTACTGAAAGGACCTATGTCCTTGAACACGGCAGGATAGCGCTTGAGGGTAGGAGTGATGTTCTCATCGGTGATGATTATATCAAGACGTCGTATCTGGCGATCTGAAAGCAGCAATGAGCAACGAGCGATGAGGTGAAAGTGAAGAAACCTTCCCGGCCGATCTTATCACCCGGCGCTCATTTATTTCCGCCCCTAGAAAAGTCGGAGCGCGGCCATGAAGAAGATCGACTTTACGCTTAACGGCAGGTGGGTGGAAGCGGAGGTCCGGGACAACGAGACCCTGCTGGAGATGCTGCGGGAGCGCTTCCACATCACCAGCGTCAAGGAGGGTTGCTCCATAGGCGAATGCGGTGTCTGCACCGTCCTTATTGACGACGCTCCGGTCTATTCCTGTCTCGCTCTCGCTACGCGGGCCGGCAGACGCCACGTAAAGACTGTGGAGTACCTCGCAGAGCGTGGATCTCTCCATCCCCTTCAGGAATCGTTCATCTCCCAGGCAGCCGTGCAGTGCGGATACTGCACGCCGGGGATGCTCCTGGTTGCGTACAGCTTGCTTTTGAAGAACCCGGAACCGGACGAGGAGGAAATAAGAGAGGCAATAAGTGGGAACCTGTGCCGATGCACGGGATATGTCCAGATAGTTGAGGCCATACAGGATGCTGCCCGAGTTCTCAAGCATAGCGCCTAGGACGCGGCAGGAGGCGGTTGAATCCCTCGGCCGTCTCGAGGATGCGGCCGTCCTTGCCGGCGGGACCGATCTCCTCGTCCGGATGAAGAGGGGTGAGACGCACCGTCATGTCATCGACGTAAGCCGTATCACCGAATTGATGAGGCTTACCGAAGAGGACTGGGATGAGAGCTTCCTTAGAGTGGGAGCGGGCTTGACCCACGCGCGCCTCTGTACTGACCCCCTTGTGGATCAATGCGCGAGGAGCCTTTTTGTCGCAGCAGGTCTCATCGGGTCGCCTCAGATCAGGAACGCGGGCACCATCGGTGGTAATCTCGTGAATGCCTCGCCTGCCGCAGACTCCATTGCGCCCCTGCTCATCCACAATGCCCGGCTCGTTCTCGAGTCAACAGAGGGAGAGAGGTTCGAGGACCTTGAGCGATTTATCGTAGCCCCCTACAAGACGACCATCGGGCAGAAGGAGCTACTCACCTCCATCGTTATCGAATCGTTGAAGGGTTACGAGGAAGGTTACAGGCGCGTGGCCAAGAGGGCGGGTTGGGCCATCTCGCGCCTCTCCGTGGCCTGGGCCATCCACCAAAGTCATGGAAGATTTGAGGATGTACGGCTCGCCATCGGCAGTTGCACGCCTATCCCTTTCAGGGCCCGTGCCGTAGAGGCTTTCCTGCGAGGGCAGAAGAGGGAAAAGACGGTGACGGGTGAGGCAGTGAGGCTCGTCCTTGAGGAGATACGCAGAATAACGGGAGAGCGGCCTTCCTTTGTGTATAAGCTGCCGGTGTTGCGGGACCTCCTGGTTTCGATTTTCGGGGGATAGGATATGTTTGTCGGGAGAGACCTTGACAGGATTGACGCCGTAGCGAAGGTGCTTGGTCACGCACAATTTGCCGCCGACATGCGCATGGACGGCATGCTCTTCGGGTGCCTCTTGAGGAGCGCGAGGCCCCATGCGGCCATCAGGGGCATTGACGCAGGAGAGGCCCTTTCCATGGCA
>Ga0182021_10006689_pt1 | contig 13677 bp, 12 predicted proteins | sample 612E3MmetaG_FD_120493 | JGI IMG/M metagenome (GOLD analysis project Ga0182021, IMG submission 120493) | Permafrost microbial communities from Stordalen Mire, Sweden - 612E3M metaG (Illumina Assembly) | ecosystem: Environmental > Terrestrial > Soil > Wetlands > Permafrost | place: Sweden...
AGGAGTAAGCGTATGCCGTTAAATACTAACGCGGTTGAGCAATTGGCTGAATGGTGTCTCAGGGATGATTCTCTGGTTGATGTCAGAGCCACTGCCCGTCGGGATTTCTTTGGCTATGATGAACCGGGTGAAGCCCACTATATAGAAGGTGCTGGTGACATTACCAGCCGGGAAAGGCGCTTTCTAGGCTGGTTTGTCCTGACCTTCAAATTACCGGACGGAAGAAGCCCCGCAGAGGTTGCTGCAACTGCTATTTTCGGTGGCAGTGACCTGACTTCTGCAATTGATGCGATCAAGGGGTCTCGTTGTATTCTGGCGATGGTAGCCATGGTTAATCCGGGGAGAGGCTTGATTCTGAGACTGGAAGGTGAAGAATTCACTATTGATAATCGCCAGTTAAGCCGGCTCCTCAGCCGGGATGACGCTCTGTATGCCCATATTATACCAGACGGACGGCGAGGCTGGCTTATCGGCCCCGGTTGGCTGCAGTGGCCTATGCGCATCATGCCTGGTATGCAGGCAGTGTTGAAGAAATTTCAGCTTAGCCCGATAGACCTGGAGAGGCTACTGCAGCAAAGGAAAGATCCGTCTGTGGACCGTCCGAAAATGGAACTACCACGTGATACTTCTTTTAAAGCCGCGGTGGCTAGGATGACGAATGAGGCCAAGGCTGAGGATCGAACAAATCTCGTTATGACCATGGTTCAGTGGAAGAAACTGATACTCTCGCATATGAAATCAAGCCAAATCAATGATTTCAGCAAAGACATTGTAAAGCGGGTTGGAAAAGTTAATTCGATAGATGAACTCAACAAATGGTTGGGGCTGGCGATGAATATCTGGAATAACACACCACAGCCGGACCATGGCGGTAAATCACCGTTTGAAATAAGTAGAGAATATGATACCCAGTCCGGTGGTTAGTTCGTCGTCTTTTACTTAAAGATGAAATGTTATACGAGATTTCTGACTTAGCTAGACCAGCCTTTCAGGTTCCGCTATATGAATGACATTCCTGCACCCTTCAGGTCCTTTGTCGTAATTAGTACAACCGTAGAATGCCCCTTTGTCTGTCTTATTTCTTTTTACAATCATATAACCGTCTTTACACTTGGGACATTTGAAAATATCTTTTAGAACCCTGCGGTCATTTGTCATGAAATCACATACTTCAGTCTCGTTGGTGCACGAATAGAGATCCAGTCCGTAGCTCTTGTTAAACTCGTACTTGAGAGGAAAGCCACATTCAGGTGCCATTTGCATTAGACCTTTTGATTTGCTTTTAATGCGCTATATGGTAATCAGTAGAAATAAATCTACTGACATGTTGACAATCAACATCATTTTGTTTATAATACTGATGAGATATTAAAGTAGGCTGCAGCGTCCCTTTTTATCTTAATAGTAGAAAAGGAGGTGTACCATGAGCAAGCCAGGTGGGCATGGCGGTAATTCACACAGCCGAAATGATCAAAGATCTAATGTTCATAATCCCAATAGCTCTGATCACAAAGCTGCTGCTGACAACCGAAGTAACCAGATGAACCCGAACAACTCGGTTCACAACAATTCGCAGCAAAACAAAGATAAATAACGACAACTAATTCAGTCCATACAGAAAGGAGAGAGTGTTATGACACCCGTAAAACAAGGGAAATATGAGTTTAAAAAAGATAGTCTAATCAGCGTCCGCAAACAGATGGGCCTTTCACAGGGTAAAATGGCAGATCTATTAGGGGTGCCTGCTAACACTCTCTCCCGCTGGGAGTTAGGAAGCACGACTCCAGATGCCAAACATCTCGCCGCTTTCTATTCGGTAGCAAAAGAACATGGGATAACTCCTGCATTCTTTGGATTACAGGGCAATGTAAAACCTTTTCAATATAATCTTATCGTTATTTGGGACTTCCAAACTACCGGTTCTCCCGCCCTCTGGGTTCAGTATGCCCACGATACGATCATGTCAGAGCTTAAAAAACGTTTTGGTGGGATGATCCCCATATTTAAAGCTTTTACGCATCCGACGCAAGCTGAGGCTGCTAAAGTGTTGAAAAGTTTGGATTGGCGCATAACCGAGGAGGAAAACGAAGCTTTCGATTATATCGTTGAAGATGCCAAAAGCGATTCAGGGCATAATCCAGAAAGCACGGTTCTTGTTTTAATAAGTTCGGACAATGGTTTTGCAGACTTGATTGAAGAGTTGAAAAGCAAAGGCGTACAGGTATTTGTTATCTCCCCTCAGACCTATAATAACAAGCTCGTTGAGAAGGTTGGTCCAGCCAATAGCATTCCGTGGTATCCGGTTTATTCAGAGCAGCCAAAACGTCCTCTGAAAGGTGTTCCGGGACTGAATTATTGGGTGAACCCACCTTTGGGCTAACCGAACAAAGCGTTCAACTTCCATTTTAGCCTCATCTGATAGACGGGTGTATTTTGCTGTTATTTTCTAGAGATACAAGCAAAGAATGCAGTTCCGAGTGTGGCAGCGGTCTGGGTGATATCTGAAAACCATCTGAGTTATATGCATTACTTTATATCATAATTCTTTAAAAAATCTGTAGCCGTAACTACATCTACAACATTTTTAATATTTTTGAACCTTTGAAAATGCGTGTCCTTACTTACAGCTATTATTCTCTCTCCAACAGTAAATATCGTGTGAGCATGAATCGTATCAAATCCAGGCATCCGATGTTTCAGCGCAGTATTTACAATATTTGCAACAAGCAAGTCGATATCAAAATATTCACGACGTGCCCAGGTTTTATGTGCTGGCTCGGGATTGATAAGGAAGATTGGTATTTGAGGATTATAGACAAGGTCAAAAAGTGTACTTTTTGCCTTGTCCTCTGTCACCTTGCGCGCTATAAGTTCAGCTATTTCAATAAGGGTAAACTTAGACGTTAAAAATCTAAATTGATTAAACTCATTGGAGGATATCTTGCCTAATAATATTGCGCATTGTTTGTCCTCTTGATCAGCCATCATAACTTTGCCTGCAAAAATGCTCGTATCCAAATAAACCGACTGGAGCGAATCCTCTTTACTCATTTTCTTTTCCTAGGTTTATATGTTTTCTTTCTTAGAGCAGATGCAGAGACTCTCTTCTTAGACGTAGGTTTATTCTTTGGTTGTGGGCTTCGCTTTTTTAACAATTCAGCACCTCCTCATCGTAATTTCAATGCAGATTTATGGTGTCTTTTTACTATGTTGCTGTGATCGTAATTTTAATAGATTGCGGATCCCCAAGTTCTTTAACCTGCGCTTTCGTTAAATAAATGGTCATCGGACGATCCCCTTTATCTTCTTTGTATCTCCATGTACCGGGTGTCTCCCTCTCTTTAGAAAGTATGATCTCCACTTCTGCTTCCTCCTCTAGCTTTTCTTCTTGGTCATTCAATCCTATTTCCTCGGTGGAGTTAATTATAGATATATAGTTGAATCCCTGAATTAGCCTATCTTAAAAAATCCGTTTTGTATCGCCTGTGGGAACTGAAACTTTTTTAAGGCCTTGCCAAAAGAAACAATCATAATATCACTAGATATTCCGACAACTTTGCCTTGTCCAAATATATTATGGGTCAATACTGAACCAACTTTGATGCCGGAGTAGTCGATCTTTGGTTTGTTTCTTTCCCCGTCAGATATAGGTGCGTTTTGTCTTACTCTAATGTTAGCGTTAGTTGTTGGTTTTATTGGTGGGATAGGTATTCTATTTTTGTCGGTTCTGAATACCTCTGTACTTTTCTTATTCTCTGGACGTCCGATTGGCTCTTGTGGAGTTTCGTCTTCATCTTCGTCATTGGCATCATCTTCATAGGGCTTGTCTGGCATATCATTAGCAATGACTGGAGGGGCTTCCAATGATGCCTGCTGTAGAGTGAACATGTAATCGTAATTGCTAACGACGGTGTCCCATAGACCAACATCCTCTCCTTTATGCTTGTCGATACCTGTATATGAGAGACTCGAATCCTCATAACGCTTGAACTTATATATGGCATCATTCATTAGTGGCCCATTAAACACACCAAGCGAAACAAGCAGCTCAAAGTCCTTCACGCTCAGGCCGGTGACTTTTTTAAACAACCCCGGTTCCAACTGGGTGATGACATCTTTCAGTGAACGCTCACGATAATCAGTCAGGTACATGAACACCGGGATGCGAGTGGCAAATTTTATCAGTTTCGTCTGTATCTCTTTACGTTTGGACTTATATTCTTTTTCCTCTTCAGTAAGCTCCTTCTTTTCTCGCGGTGTGAGCTTTTCTCCGCCTTCCTTCTTAGCTTTTTTAACTGCTTCGGATTTATTGATAATGGTCTCGATATCGGTATTTAGACTGCGAAAGCCCTCGATACTCATGAGCGCTTGCATCGCAGCTTCATTTGCCATAAGCCGAGTCAAGGTATCGTTATCAACATTAACAAGCAATGCACTCTCCCACCGCTTGGCAAGTAGAGTTGCTGATGTTCCCGCCATGGTGATATCGAGGATTTCTTCGGCATTAATCTGGCGCATTGTGCTGCCATCATAAGCCAAGACGGGTAGAAAATTAATAAACTCACCGACTTTCTTTTCGGGATTACTCTCGTTGACGTTTAGACGACAGCTATAATCAGCGATTTGTTTCAGAGCGCGGTCAAGGGCAAAGTCAAACACATAGCATTCGTGCTTCATGATTTCTCGACTTCCCACGCCCATATCGATTTCCCAGGGGCTTTGTACTCGGAAAGCAGCCTGGAAATATGTTTCAGGACTGGAAAGGTTACGTAGCATGAATATGCCTGTCCACGGTCTGATCGTCACTCCCGTCGTCAGCTTACCGCAAGAAAGGGTGATTGTCTTTGATTTTAGCGGGTCTTCCATCGATTTCCGTACAGGTGGCAACGCTTCAAGCCCTATGCCCGCTCCTGCCCCAGCACAGACGTTGATTGTATAGTCATGATAAAAAGTATTCTGTCTTTGCATTAATAGGTTCTTCATCGCAAAACAAGAAGCGACATTCGGCAAAAACCAGAGCGTGTGCGTAAGTACGTTTAAAAGCCGTACATCCGCGTATGGCATTGGTGGCCTTCCTGAGCCGAGTTTCAAATCGTCAGTTGTCGTCGGCAAGTGAGAGCCACGAATAAGGTCAAGCCATTTCTGCACCTCGTCCTCATAAACGAACTTTGCCTCTTTACCCTTGCCTTCCGCGGAGAAAAACACGTTCAGATCAAACTCGTTAAACTCGCCCTGCATAGCAATCTTACGGATGTTGTCGGGAATTTTGTATGTCATCATAACCATGCGAGGTAAAGCGGCATATGGATTGCCGGGGGCGTCTCCCCAGTTCTCTTTAGCCCGCTGCTCATCAGAGTATGTCCAATTGTAAATCTGGTCTTCTATGAATTCTCCTGAATTGATTGCGCGGAATGGTGTGCCGGAAAGATACAGATAATGAGAGGCGCTAATGGGTAAAAATGTTTCGTTATAGGCGTTGTCGGCCTCATCCCTTTTGTATTTTTCAATGTCCAGAGAATCATAGGCGTCTTCGTCTTCCTGCTCAAACAGTTTTTTTGCATTTTCTCGCCATGCGCCGAAGTGATACTCATCGAAAATGACAATATCCCAGTTGGTCGAATGTACCCACTCGTTCTTTGCCTTTATACCACCATTCTCATTTGTGCCGAGGTAATCCTGAAAAGAACCGAAGCAAACAATAGGCTTTTCCTTATCCGTATCCTCATATGTTAGTTCCCCGGTGCGGGTGATGAGCTGCCAGCCTTCAAAATCGATATGAGTCTTGAGGTCTTCTTCCCAGGCATCTTCTACCGCTGGTTTAAAGGTCAGAATTAGTATCTTAGTCATGCCCATGCGCTTAGCCAGTTGATAGGCGGCGAAGGTCTTTCCAAAGCGCATTTTAGCGTTCCACAGGAACTTCGGCGTGCGGTCGGGGGACTCTACATGCGCGGATTTGTAGTATTCAATCGTCTTCCTTACTGCTTCTTCCTGCTCTGGCCGCATACTAAAATCGTGGGTACGATTTTCGATATTGCTTGTCCGCGTTCTAACAGCAAGGATTGCTGATCTTAAATCGTTAACACTACAACGGTACCATTCTCCACCAACACCACTCACCATTTTTTTGCGAAGTTTCCGATGTACATCATGGTCTGTAAAAGTGGAACCGTCGGGATACATAGCGGACTCGGAGAGCAGTATTCTATAAGGCACTTTTCCATCGGGACGCTTCGTAGGATACTGCTGTCCTACACGTTTTTCTACGTCGATGGCGGTATAGCCTATTTTCAGTAATCCTTTATACTCTGGGTTGCTGTCTTCATAGGCATATATCTTCGGACGATATTCCGGTCGCTGTGGGAAGAAATCCTTAGTCACCATCACTTTCACCACTCGTTGATTCCATTGGGCGGATCATAGATTCAATAAATGCTATTTCCTCATCAGTGAGGCCATATTTGGCATAGAGATCTTCGTCAGTCCAAGGCTTTGAGAAGTTCTGAACAGGAACAAAAGCAAAATTAGCTTTTGAAAGGTGCTGTGTCGAGGTAAGTTGAGCGACCAAAAATCTTACAAAATTGGTTCTCAAATAGCCGAATAAGTTGTCCGCATAAGTTTTGTCATCAAAGCAATCAATGACTAAATATGTTTCCGTACATACAGTCTTTGGTGGCAGAATCTCCATTGTAGAGAATATTCTACGACGTCCATCTTTATCTGGTCTGCCCGCATGGTCATAAGTAAGATATGACATGATGACTTTCCACTTATCTATCCATTCAATGCCACTTGAGATTCCTGAACGCATATATTTTCCTGTGCCGCCGCTATATCTAAGCGAAATATCCCCTTTTTCTGTCGGCTTTGCATATGTCCGCAGCCCAAACGGCTTTTGTGAACTAACCAGTGTATCATAAAAAGTCTTATCTGTTTTTCGCACCTTCGCAATAATAGGTAACGCTTGGCTATATCTAATAAACATATTATGCTCATTGAGCTTGCGGATGGAAACAAAAGATTTTCCGTTGTATATGTTTGTTATTTTGCAATTACCCTTGTGATCTCTATCCCACAGAAAATAGCAAATGCCACCAGCAATATCTACTCCAGGAAAGCAATCATTTGAATCTGTATAGTCAATCAGATAGCGCAGACTTTCGTCATTCAGCATTTCTGATCTAAAGCCATCTAACCCACGCCCTCCAGAATACCAGCGAGCGGGAATTATCATCGCTAAGAACCGTGGATTTAGTTTTTTGGCCTGTTGAACAAAGAGGTGATATAGGGGTGTCGCACTTGCCTTTTGGCCCCCATCGCTCAACTGATATGGTGGATTCCCTATAATCACATCAAATTTCATTTTGAATATATCCTCCGTTTTTGTGGTATGTATCAATTCATAAGCGTGCGTTTCAAGACTATCATCACGATCGTATTGCGTTTTAGAAGCTCCGCAGAATGCACATCTACTTTTTACCCATCTGTGTTTAATTTTCTTGAAGCGGATGTTCCCGCTAGGATTATCGAAAGAGGAGACAGAGTATTTTCCGTTCGGATACTTGGAACAATACACACTACGACGGGAAAGTAAACTGGTTAACTCGGTAATAGCAATGCCATAGAGTTGGTTCTGGTAAATATGGTCTATGCGCTGCGGCAAATCCGGAATCTGGTCTTCCAAACCGGTTAATAAACGTTTGGCTATCTCACGCAAAAATACTCCTGATTTACAAGCAGGGTCTAAAAACTTTGCATTTTTGTCTTTCCACAAATCTGAAGGCAGCATATCCAGTATTTGATTGACGATGGCTGGTGGCGTAAATACTTCATCGCTGGAAAGGTTGGCCAGGCAGGACAACACGTCCGGGTTATATGTCATTTTGTAAAAGTCATCAGGCATACTGAACCTTCCTATAATCAACCAGAGGGTACTCACGAATCGGCTTTGGAATAAACGCCTTTACCTCCTCGTCATATTCCCAGCCTGTCATATCAAGAGACATTTGCACTGTATGTCCATCAAGCAATTCATCCAACCGGAAATCACGCCGTTTAATCGTATTCCCGGTTACTATCGCCCATTCTGAAAAGATAATCGGCTCTCCATCTGAAGCTTTCATTGTTAGGGCATCGCCACAAAGGATATTACGCTTCAATATGAACTTCACTGCCCCACGGCACTCATCGCTTGCATCTCCTTTGCAGTTCAAGACATATTCTTTATCAAACATTTCATATAACCGCTTACGGCACTCGGCAGCATTATCCGGCAGAATTTCTACACCGTATATGCTGGTCACAGCCACTACGGCATATTTTTCATAATCTGGCGGATTTTTGCCGTAGCGGGTTTTTACTATTGCCAGCTTGCGTCGTAGTATCTCGGCAAGAAAATTACCATCTCCGCAGGCGGGTTCCAAAAAGCGAGAATCTATACGTTCTGTTTCCTGTTTCACTAAATCGAGCATGGCGTCAACCTCACGCTCATTGGTAAAGACCTCGCCATGGTCATTAACACGTTCTTTCGATTTTACCTGTTTTGTCATATATCTACTTTTTCAGTCTCTTGTGCCTAGATTTCGGTTTATTTTGAAGTCTGACATTTGGCCTCCTGAGCTAGCCCGATTGTATCATCGCTTACGCATTATGGCAAGTTTGTAGCCTATTATGTTGATAGAATAATATGTAAAGCATATAATAATTGCCAACAGTATCGACCTGTATCTGAAGCCTTCTTGTTTCTAACTCGATACTTTTTAGCATTTGATGAGGACTATAGCTGATGAATCAATATGGGTCTAATTTCTATGAATAATAAAGATCCGGAAATTATTTTCGAAATAGGACAGTTATACCGGAATCGAATCGGTTTGTATCGAGTTTTGAAGATAATGGGCGATAAAATATATATTGAATATCTCGATACCGGAAAATTCGATAATCTATCCATAGATCTTCAAAAAAGAATTATCGCTAATTTAACACGGGAGCAGGAAATCCCAGGGATAATTGATAAAGATAGGGAGACATTTTTTGCCTTCGTTGATGAGTGTAATAATAATTACCGCTCAGGCCATGATCTGGGTTTATACAAAAAGATTATAGATAAACATAGAAACAGTAACGGGATTGATCCTCTTCTGGATAGTGATGACTTTTTCATTTTAGTGTGGGACACACTAGAAGCTTGGAATATGAATCAGAGAGGTGCTCAATTAACCTCTGTCGAAAAACTTAGAGAGTCGATCAGATCACACCGTTCGATATTACGAAGTCTTTATTTTGATAAATTATATACAATTGTAGACCCACAAATTGATGCAAGTATCAGCAAGCGGCTTCATGATTTGTTCTGCGGACTTCAAGTAATGGAGTCTAGGAGGAGGATCGTTGGTGTCTCTAAAACAATACATTTCTTGTTACCAGATTTAGTTATTCCTATAGACGGGGCTTATACTCTTCCGTATTTTTTCGGATATAACAAATACGATACCTCCGATGAATCTGAATTCTATACGTTCGAATACATTTTCCAAGAAACATATAAGATTGCAAGGAGATTAAATTTAACGAACGCTGATGTTAATTCTAACAAATGGAACACTTCAGTTCCCAAGTTAATTGATGACGCCATTATCGGATGTTTTAAAAGATATGGTTTGTAAACTAGTTTGTGATGGAAGACAAAATATACAATGGGTTAAATAATGAATAATAATCGAAGCTTGGTTTTTATTAGTCATGCTAATACTGAAGATAACGAATTCTCAAGATGGCTATCTCTTCAGTTAGCTAAAAATGGCTATAGAACTTGGTGTGATTTAACCCGTTTACTGGGTGGAGAAGATTTCTGGTCAGATATTGAGAATACAATAAGAGACAAGGCATGCAAGTTCGTTTATGTACTTTCTCGTACTTCGAATCACAAGCCAGGGCCACTCCAAGAACTCCATCTTGCTGATGGTGTTGCAAAGAAGGAAGGACTCTCAGACTTTATAATCCCTCTAATAATCGATGATTTGCCCGTCAGCGAGTTCAATATCCAAGTCGCCCGCAGGAATGCTATTGACTTTAGCAGAGGTTGGGCTGCCGGTCTGCTGCAGTTACTGGAAAAGTTGGAGAAAGAGAATATCCAGAAGGATCCAGGATTTACACCTGATAGCGTAGCTTCATGGTGGAAGACTCAATTTGCAACCGAATGTAAAATAATAAACGGGCACGATGAATATTTGTCTAATATTTTCCCTATCACCGAACTACCGCAAACTTTATTTGCTCATGCATTAAAACCCAGTTTCACCTTTCTTTCGAAGCCCACACGATATCCTTATCATCGGCACGAAAGTTTGCTATTGTCATTCGCGACGGCATCAGATTTGGAACAATGTTTTGGAATATCTGGGTGCATTTCAAACTCTCGTGAGATCTCATTAGGGGAGTTTGTCCGGGATAAGAATCCATTAAATATGCGAGAGTCAAACGCTAAAAATATCATTATGGACTTATTAAGACAAGCTTGGGAGAATTCTATTGATGATCTTGGGATGCTGAAATACGAACTAACACAGAGGAACATTACAGCGTATTTCAAGAACGATTTTTTACAAAACAACCGAGTGAAGATATCCGGCATCTCCGAAAAAGACACCTCCCGGAATATAGTCGGGTATGAAACACGTAAAGATTGGAGTGGTAATATTCTTGGTAAGAGATATTGGCACTATTCGTTACAATTTAGACCCACATTTACTCCAGTCATGGCATTTACTGCGATTTCTCATGTGCTATTTTCCTACGATGGCCACAATATCCTGGAGAACAAGAACTTAATCCAACGGCTACGAAGAAGTAAATGCCGCGATTGGTGGAACTCCGAATGGAGAGATCGAGTCATCGGGACAGTGCAATGGATAGCTTCGGGGCAAGATGATATTTATTTTGCGTTAGGATCGAAGACTATCGTAAAAATAGGGAGCAAGCCTCTGTCGTTAATGAGCGATGTGTCTTATATTGAACCGACGTCAAAGATTGTGATATTTGAGGACGAGGAAGATGATGAAGAGGTTACTGAATAAATCATGAAGCTAATCTATCTCCCAGAACCAGAATTATTATTCGGACACAACCAGTCAGTCGAGGATCCAAGAGACGGGCTCTCGTTATTTGGGCCTCTGGATCAAGGAAAGCCGTACGGAATAAGATCTGGAGTTATCGGAACACCCAGAGGGATACAATTATTCAAAGATTGGTTAGTAAAGATCCAAAACCCTATAGGCAAAGATTTGGAAGTTGCTCGTCCAGTCTATCCGGGTTTCGAAGCGATATTCGGTATTCCTTGGAATCCAAAACCGGCTCTAGAAGTTGAGATTCCTGATGCCGCCATAAAACGGACAATCTATTTGGACGACAAATACTTACGAGTTTACAGGACAGTAGAACTCTTCGAGGAACGAATAATAAGTACGATCAAGCAAGAGGATTCAACTGTTGATATTTGGTTTGTGATAATACCTGATGATGTCTATAAATATGGTCGACCCTTATCTCAGGTCGCTCCCACCCAGCGTATAGAAGCGACAGCCAAGCTCAAACCAAGCTATGCGAAGAAGCTTATAACTCAACAACCACTATTCCCTGAAGATAAACAAGCTGCTAAACCCTATCACTATGATGTAAATTTTCATAATCAGCTTAAGGCGAAACTGCTCGAATATAATGTCCCAATACAAATAATCCGGGAAGGGACTCTAATAGATATAAAATATACCTCTCCGGTTTTCAATGCCGAACGAAACCTGAAATCTGCGAGCGCAAGATCCGCAGCTATTGCATGGAATTTAAGCACCACTACTTTTTACAAAGCCGGAGGACGACCTTGGAAATTATCTGGAATCAGAGAGGGTGTCTGCTATATCGGATTAGCATTTAAAAGAGATGAGAAATCACCAGACCCCCGCTCATCTTGCTGTGCGGCTCAGATGTTTCTTGACTCGGGGGATGGCGTTGTATTTAAAGGAGCAGTAGGCCCTTGGTATAAAATGAAACGGGGTGACTACCATCTAACACAAAAGGCTGCTAAAGAGTTAATCCAAATGGGTATTAGCTCGTATAAAGAGAAGACAGGAAGATCTCCAACCGAAGTGTTTCTCCATGGGAAAATCAGATTCGATTATAATGAATGGCTAGGCTTTCAGGAAGGGAATACTGCTAATACCAGATTAGTAGGAGTCAGGATACGGGAGAATGATGATCTGAGGCTGTATCGGAATTCTGAATATCCCACATTACGTGGTATGTCTTTAATAGAGGATGAAAAAACTGCGCATCTGTGGACTAGGGGATTTGTTCCCCGGCTTCAAACTTTTGCAGGAAAAGAGGTTCCAAGACCATTATCAATTGAGATATGCCGTGGCGATTCAGATATTTCCGTTGTTCTCAAGGACATTCTGGCATTAACAAAGCTGAATTATAATACCTGCATATACGCGGATGGGCCTCCAGTAACGCTTAAGTTCGCCGATGCTGTTGGTGAAATCTTAACAGCTGGCCCAATGAAGACAGTTCCCCCGCTCTCTTTTAAGTTCTATATTTAATGCGATAGCGAGGGGTGCCATGCATCAGAGAATAGGCTCCTGAAGAGTTCCGGAAATTTGCGTACAAAGACACCGGGAGGGTGGTTAACAGTTCCAGTGTGGCCTGTCTAGTCGTGCCGCTTGCCGTGACGCTCCCGGTGAACGGTACCGGCCGTAACCAGGTATGGTCGCTCGTGGGAGGGGTAGTCGGCTGACTTAACCGAACAGAATCGGACACTATCGGACGGGGTTTCAGGCTCAGCCTTCGAAGACCGATGCTCTTTAAGTTGAACAATTATGACATCTATTACCCTATTCAATGTCTGACTTGTTATTCGAACTGCGATAAAAAGGTTCTTTTACGGAATTGATTCATTCTCGGCGTTCACAGATGGAATCTGGCAGCCTTTTTCATCTGTCGAAATAAATGCAAGAGTGAGGTCACATTTGCTTGGTTTGTTACCCAACAAAATAACAGCAAATATTTTATCCTTTCTTATTATCCACCCCCATTTTTATCTTTGGCAACGCTCCTATCTCTACATACTTCGCCAGGTGTAAAAGAAGTGGTGCTTAGAAACTTCCGTATGCGATGGCTAACTTTTGACGCCGACACCCAATTATCCCCTGTTATTGATGGCACGCTGGATAGTTTCATAACACCTACCCGTAGTTTTGCGAATCTCGTAGACCGAATAACCCTTATCATGGAGCCGCAGTATTTGCCTTTTCTCCCAGTCTGAAATCTCCTTTGAATTCTGGCGGCATTCCAGTTTTACTTTGTGTCTCCTCCAGTACGCATAATCTTTCTCGCTTAGCTTCCTTTCGTTGAGCCGGTCGTATCCTATCCGCAGCAGCCTTTTCGGTAAGGTGGCAAGCGTAGCGATGGCATCAAGCCGGGCATCGCTATTCCCACCTTGCGAAATAATGACTTGGCAATCATCGAAAGAACAAAATTTCCGGCTCTCATACCATTTCCGGAAGCGGTACTTTCTTAACTCGTTACGCGCTACGCCCCATAAATAGGCAGGGTTATCATTTCTCTGTTTGACACGCATCAGGGCGATGATTATATCCTGCTCAACATCGTCTCTGTCGTAGGGTG
>Ga0182021_10006690_pt1 | contig 13676 bp, 8 predicted proteins | sample 612E3MmetaG_FD_120493 | JGI IMG/M metagenome (GOLD analysis project Ga0182021, IMG submission 120493) | Permafrost microbial communities from Stordalen Mire, Sweden - 612E3M metaG (Illumina Assembly) | ecosystem: Environmental > Terrestrial > Soil > Wetlands > Permafrost | place: Sweden...
AGCGCGTTCGCCAATGCATCGGAATACGTCGTAAGCAGGATCCGAGCGTCGGGATGCGTACGCGCCAGGAAGACCGCTCGGTGTAAGGCAACGATCGTCTTTCCAGTACCGGCAGATCCAGACACGCGTGCCGGACCGGTGAAGTCGAACTCGACGAGTTCGCGCTGGGCCGGGTGGAGAAACACCGTCCATTTCTCCCAAGGAGAGTCGAGCGCCCGCTCGAGCTCCTCGACGTCGTGCATGACGCGGAATCGCCGCTGAGCGTCGGGGTGCGCGAACGGGTCAGTTCCGGCGGGCACTGGCGTCGGAACCAGCGGCGTTCCGCCCGTGGCGAGCTCCAGGAGCGCCTCGGCGGCCTCATCGGGCAGATGGTCGGCAAGCGCGAGTATCGATTCGTCTGTCGCCTGCCGGACGTCGTCCATCCACTCGGGCGGAACTCCGTACTGCAACAGCTGCTCGTCCTGGAGATCGGCAAAGAGCGCCAGACGCTTCGGAGCAGGCACCTCGGCATCGACGTAAACGGGCACGACCACTTCCTGCACCCTCTCCCTGACCTCGATGAGCTGGGCTGCGCCTGTGGTCGGATGGGTGACGAGCCGGCGGCGCTCGGCCCAGTGGTACGCCTTGTCGTGGTGATCGACGTAACAGAGGACGAGGGTCGACTCGCTCTTGTGGACGATTAGACGGAGGTCGCGCCCACCGCGCACCGACCAGAAGTTCTGATCTTTCGCGCGGTCGATCCGATGAAGCTGAATGCTCGGCTGTGCCGGGTTCACTTGCAGGTCGAACGCCGTGGTCTTGACTGCCTTCTGCTCCTCGGCCGTGAGGCGCGCGAGGCTGTCGGTGAACGTGTCGGCGATGCGGAACTGCATCAATCGACCCGGAAGACCTTCATCACCTCATCGCCGAGATGGTTGATCACCCTCACCGCGATCCGTCCGGTCTCCGGTTTGTCGAACGGCCGTGAGGTGTCGCTGTTCAGCGTCGCCCAGGCTTCGGCATCGATCTCGGCTTTCAGCGTGGTCTTGAGAGCGCCGTACGGATCGTTCGCGCCAAGGAAATAGGCGTGACGGACGAAGAAGCTCTCCTCGTTGTAGTCGGTGTCAATGAACCAGCAGGCGATCCCGTCGGTGCTGTCACTTCTCACCTCGCCGGTGCTTGGATCGAAGACGTCCACGCCGAACAGCCTCACTCGGGCCTTGCCATCTTCGGCGGGCAGGATCTTGATGTCGGGCTCGCCGAAGATGACGAATAGGTTGCCTTTGCCGGTGTTCTTGAGATCGTCGGCCATGTGCAAATCGGCGTTCATGCGCGCCTTGAGCACCGGGATGCGACCGAGCTTGTTGAACTCGGTAGCTAGCGCCTCGTAGTTGAAGGCGCAGGCGATCAGCACGTCGAAACCGCCGTCGCCGGCCTCGCGGGCTGCGGCGACGAGATCGGGACGTTGGACGGTACCGAACTCTGGGCCGATGAAGATGGCGGCGCGCCTCTCGATCTCGCCTTCCCGGTAACGACCTTCGGCGCAGACGAAGTCGCCAGGCCAAGGGGTGAGGGCGGTGAAGGTGATCCTGTCCTCCTTGTGCGCCTGCTGTACGCCAGCGGTCTTGAGGTTCTCGAGGATCATCTTCGTGAAGGACTGCTCCGCATCTGAGCCGAGGGCTACGTCCTTCAGGGGATCGATGAGCTCGTCGTTCTCATCCACGCCCAGTACGCGATGTGGGCTCAGGCTCTCGACGGTGAAGGGACCGGCGACGCGCACTGTCTTCTTGTCCTCGTAGGGCTTGTCGTAGAGGTACTCGAACTCGGCCTTCGCAGCGATGGACTTATCGATTTCCTGCTGACGAGCTACGCGGTTCTCCCACCAGTCGGTGTGCAGCTTCTTCGCCACATCTGGCCATTCGGCGTCGGCCTCACGCGGAATCTCCCACTCCTGCCAAGTCATCTCGAGCGCGGCGTTCAATGACTCGCGCAGCGGCTCCAGTTTCGCCTTCCATTTCTCCCAGATGACGTCGATCTCTGTGTTGTTGGCGATGGAGTTGAGCGTGATGTGCGGCACGCGCTCATAGACGAAGCCGTGGCGGATGCTCCCCCCGACTGGTTGGGAACTCGGGACGGTACCCGTGATCTCGGCCTCCTTGAGCTGACCGTCGCGGGAATCAGCGAGGAAATAGAACGGATAGCGCGCACCCATGACGCGGGCACGAGCCAGAGCCAGAGCCACGCGTGAGGTATCCAGCGTGATCCAGCGGCGCCCCCATTGTTCTGCAATGGTGGCGGTAGTCCCGGACCCACAGGTTGGATCGAGCACAAGGTCGCCGGGGTCTGTGGTCATCAAGATACAGCGTTGGACGACTTTGGGAGACGTTTGAACGACGTATATCTTGTCCGTCGTTAGCCCAGCCATCGCGGTGTCCATCCACACGTTTCTCAGTGGGTCGCCGGGCGCTTCGCCAATAAACAGCTTGTACATCAGAGAGTTGCCGCTAATGACTAGCCGCGATGTGGCATTGGCAATCAATGGCAGTCGATCCGGATCGACGCTCCAGTGTCTGTTGACACCGGGGTGAAGTACTCGACCGAGGATCTCCACAGGCACAGTTCGAGGACCGGCGTCTTGAGAATTGCATGGAGCAAGGCGAAATCTCCTGTGACCATCTGGAAGCAGTGACGGATTGGCAACCTCATCCGCGGAGAGTTTGCGATACGTACCACCTTCGTTGGAATCGACATAGCAGTAATCTCTGTCGAAGTTCTTACCCTCGCTTTTCTCGGATAACAAACCTCGTGTCTTTACGCGAGTGATGTCCTTAGCAAACCATAGTAGGTGGTCCGTAACTGTTTCTATTTTTGTTGCAGAACTACCGCCTGATTTCTGAAATACAATGGTCCCACAGTGGTTCTCGTCGCCGAACACCTCATCCATCAACGCTCGGACGCGGTGGGCATTCTCATCTCCGATCTGCACGAAGATGGACCCGGATTCCGTCAACAAGTCACGAGCCACTGTTAGCCGATCACGCAAATAGGTCAGGTAGCTGTGGATTCCGTCTCGCCAGGTGTCGCGGAAGGCTTTGACCTGCTCCGGCTCGCGGGTGATGTGACCGGCTTTGCCGTCCGTAACGGTGCGGCTAGTCGTGGACCACTGGAAGTTGCTATTGAACTTGATGCCGTAGGGCGGGTCGAGGTAAATGCACTGCACTTTGCCGCGCAGGCCTTCGCGCTCGGCGAGACTCGCCATCACCTGGAGTGAGTCTCCGAGGATCATGCGGTTCGTCCAGTTCTGTTCGTGCTGGTAGAAGTCGGTCCTGTCGGTGCCTTCGGCGAAACCGTTGAAGTCGGCGAACAGGTCGATCTGCTCGTACTGATCGCGCGCCCCGACGCGGGGCTCCGATTCGCGGATGAGGTCGTCGATCAGCACCTTGGGGTGCACCTTCTCCTGGATGTAGAGCGGTGGCGCGTGGACGACGAGGTCGCTCCAGTCCTGTACGTCCTTGCCGCGCCAGACGAGCTGCGGATCGAGGTCGCGGTTGCGGCGCTCGTACGCCAACCGCACCGGCGCCTGATCGGCCTCCTTCACGACCGACTGGTACTCGGCAGTCGGGATGTTCGTACGGGTGTCCTCGACGTGCTTGAACGTCTCGACCGTCTTGGGCACCGATCTCTTTCTAGCCATCCCTACGCCTCCTGAGCCTCAGATTGCGCGGCGATCGAATCGATCGTTTCGCTTATCGTGCTTTCGACCCTGGCATCGAAGCCCACTTCGATCTGAAAAACGTCGGTGAACTCGACGAACGCCCAGCGCCCGTACTGGGCGGTGTGATTTACGGCGGGAACCCAGTAGGTCTCCATGGTCGCCTTCTTCACCTTCGCGTCCTCCCGTCTGTAACCCTTGATCTCGACGACGAGGTGCAGGAGATCATCATCGCCGTGCCCGTCATCCACGAGCACGATAAAGTCCGGGATGTACGTTCGGCTTTCCGAGCCATAGCGGTAGGGCACCTCGAGACCGAGGTTGTGATTCTTGACGTAGGCCCGGACCTTCGGGTGGGCTTCCGCTACGCGACAGAACTCGGCTTCCCAGTCGCTGTCGAGGATCACCCAATTGACCTGACAGCGGCGAGCGTCGGTCTTCCAGCGGTCGGTCCTCGATGTGTTGAAGCTGACGTGGGCGGTGGAACCGGTGGGGTTGTAGGGGTCGAGCACGGCCGTAATTGGCCTCTGCCCGACGTACGCCCGCGTGATCGCGGCCACGATCTTCTCGCAGGCCATATCCGCCAGCATCTTGTACTTCAGCTGGGCGGGATACGCCCCGCCCTTGCAGACGAGATACCCGTCGAGCCATTCCTTCGCGATCCGTTTGAGCTGCCCGAACAGGTTCAGCCGCGGCTCGCCGTTCTCATCGGGCCACTTGTTCAGGACAAGGTATGAGACGAGCTCGTAAAGCACCTGCGAAGGTCGAACGTCGGCGGTGTGCGCCAGCGTGAGATCGACCTGCTCGCCGATAATCGCGGAGTTCCGCGTGGTCGTTGCGCCGACGAGGTCCGGTGTGAGTTCCAGTCGCGAGTCCTCGTTGAACTGGGCGGTGAGTCGCTCGTCGGGCAGTTCGACCCTGTAGCCCATGACGCGGGGGAAGCGGATCTCCAGCGCGTCCCGCTCCGGGCGCACCGCCCGGACGTTGATCGTCTCGCGCGGGGGCTGCGGTGGAGCGACGACGGGCTTGGCGGTGAAGTCAAACGGGATCCCGAGGATGTCAGCGTACTCGACGTTGAAGAGGCCTTCGTCGTTGAGCTCGTAAGACTGGCGACGAAGCGCGCGCCCGACGACTTGCTCGCACAAGAGCTGCGTCCCGAACGCGCGGATGCCAAGGACGTGCGTGACCGTGTTCGCGTCCCAGCCCTCAGTGAGCATCGATACTGAGACGACACAGCGGATCGACTCGCCCAGCTGACCGGCCTTGCCAACCGTGTTCATGACCTCGCGTAAGAGATCCTGGTCGGTGATGTTCTCGCCCTGCTGCCGGTCGCCCGTTCGCTCGATGATCTCGCGGCGGAATCGATCGATCTCATCGACGGCCATCTTGCGGAAGCCACCGTCCAACACTTCACCGGACTCGAGCTGCTCGCTGTCGATCAGGATCGTGTTCGGGCGCGCGAAAGGAGTGCCATTCTCATCGAAGTTGCGGAACAGCGCCAGTCGACCGGGCACCGGGGTGGTCGAACCATCGTTGTTGGCGCGATTGAATCCGGAGATGAAGTCGTACACGAGCTTCGATATCGCGGTGTTCTGACAGACGACGATGAAGCAAGGCGGCGCGGGGGTACCGGCCTGTTGCCAGAGCTGAAATGTCTTGTCGTAATGGCCGTAGAGCGCATCGAGCGCAGACTGAAGCTGTGGCGGCAGGCTGAGGGGATCGAGATTCTCGTTCTTCCCACGACCCTTCTTCGGCATCTTCTTGCCGATGTGATCCCAAAGGTTGCGGAACATCGGCATCTCGTTTCCTGGGATGTTGTCGGCGATCGGAACGCGTGGCAGCTTCACGATCCCGCACTCGATCGCGTCCATGAGCGAGAAGTCACTGAGCGTCCACGGGAAAAGCGTCCCCTCGACGTACCCTGAGCCGCTGAGGAAGAACGGGGTTGCCGACAGATCGACGACACGCTGAAGGCCGAGGTGGCGTTTGACCGCTTCGAGACCGGAGATCCAGACGCGCGCGGCCTCCGTGTTCCTCTCGGCCTCCTTCTTCTCGTCGCCCTTGAGGAGTTCGTCTTCGTCGGGGTTGGGCTTCTCCCGATAACAGTGGTGGGCCTCGTCGTTAAACGCGAGGATGTTCTTCATGCCCATCAGGTCGCCCATGACTCGCTGAATCATCTGGCCTTCGGTCTCGAGCGTGTCCAGTTCGGCGCCGTGGCCCTGAAGTAGCCGGCGCCCACCTGAGGACAGCTCGATCCGCTGCCGGCGCTTGAAGGCGTGGTAGTTCGTGATGACGATCTTCGCGCTACCGAGATCGCTCAGCATGTCGGGCGGCACGAGCTCCCTGTCCTTGTAGTAGCTATCGGGATCGTTGGGCTGAAGGACGCGCAGACGATCCTTGATCGTCAGGCCAGGGGTCACGACGAGGAAGCCGCGCGTGAACATCTTGCTCTGAGGTCGCCGGACAGCATTGACCGTCTGCCAGGCGATGAGCATTGCCATCACCGTTGTCTTGCCGGCGCCAGTTGCCAGCTTCAGCGCTACTCGCACCAGATCGGGGTTCGCATCGTTGTTTGCGTTGGCGAGGTGGTCGAGAATCCCCTTCGCGCGTTTGCCCGCCTGCGGAGCTACCTCGGTGAGCCAGATGATCGTTTCGACAGCCTCGATCTGACAGAAGAACGGGCGAATACTTTCGAACCTGTTATGCCGCCAGTGCTGCAGCAGTCGGGCCGTCTCGGGAGTCACCTGCCACTGATTCGGATTTGGCAGGCTCCGCCACTCCTCTACCAGAGAGCGAGCCCGGTTGATGATCGACGTCGGGTCGTATTGCTGCGCCTGCGTTGAGATTTCGGCGTCGTCGCTGGGGATTAGCACCTGCTGCACCAGAGCGCTCTTACGCTTCCGTGGCTTGGGAATGGGAGTAACGAAATCTGCCGGACGCCGTTTTCCGATCAGACCCTGAGTCGGCTGACCCTGATCGTCGAGCTCCCAGTGCCGCGTGGGCACCTCGTACGGCGAATTCAGGATCGGCCGTTCGAAGAAAGCGTCGGTTACGGTTGGTGTGCCAGCGTCAGTCAATGCGTGACCTCAAGTCAGACTAAGTGCTCCGAGTCAACTCTACGGGCGAATGCGGAGCGGTTCCAGCTGAACCACTAAGCCACCCCTGTGGTTCGAGCCTCCGCCAGACGGGGATCGGCTACCTCATCGCCCCAGACCTCCCAGCCCTCCCGTCGCTGTCGAGCGAAGAGCTCTAGGTACGGCCCCGGTGAAGCTTTCTCAACGAGCGCGTAGAACTCTGCCGGCTTCGCGCTGTGCCGGCCACGGCGCGCCTCGAACCAGTTCCGGTGGTTCGGGCTGGTTATTAGGTGTCCACGGACACCGAAGATGATGTGTTCGGTCGAGATGCGCCAGTAGGTACCGAGGCCGAGGCCTGGCTTGATCCACGTGAGGAGGCTCACGAAGCGGAAGCCCCACGCCTGACAGATCGCGATGCCATCAGGGATCTTGGTAACCGGCGTCCAGAGGTAGAGGTGGCTATCCGGGGCGGCTCTGTCACTGACAGGAAGAGACGCGATCTCCTCGGTTGGCATCGTGGGGTAGTGATCCGCAGCTAAGCCGTCGCCCCAGTCGTGTTCGTAGCGATAGGGAGGGTCAGCGACGATCGTTCTCCACGTGCCGATGGGCAAAGGCGGAGGTTCCTTGACCGTCCTCCCCGTCCTCGTTCTTGCACGCCACTCTCGGATCACCCGTCGCGCTTCTGCGACGGTCAACGGGGAGATGATCGAGGCGAGCGAGTGCTGGTCGGCTGCCTCGAGCGGCGCGAGCGCGCGCAGGTGTGAAAGGGAGAGATGTGCCTCCGGAGGCACATTCCCATGGACGGTTGCGGCTTCGAGGTAGCCGTACGCGGTTCGTCTGGCGATCCCGAAGCGCTCGGTGACATAGCCGTCAAACGTCGCATGCGTAGCTCGGTAAAGACGGCCCTGCTGGATCTCGAGAAGAGCCCGCGCGACCTCGAGGAATTGTTCGAGCCCTTCTCGTATGACCGCCTCCAGGTGAGCGAGCCGGTTACTCTCGACACGCGTAAGTGGACGCGGCTCTGAAGATGCAGCGATGTCCAGTGCTGGCATTGGTCGATTGTCCTCCACAGATCAGACGCGAATTCGTGACCCTACCGCGTGCTCGTCCCCAAGCTGGTCGAGATGTCCTTAGATCCGCTCTCGATCTCGTCTGCTCCCGATCCGGAGATCTGGGAGCTCAAGCAGACCGCCGCCGTCGGCTTCTGCGAACGACCGATCATCCTCGCTGGATACGAACCCGGCTCCTCCTCGCCGTCGAGGACGATTGCGGTTCGTTGTCGCTCCCGCCGTGCGTCCGACTGTGTCCCTTGCGCGCGAGCGTTCCAGCTCGACTGCCGCCGGTTGCTGAGGCTCGGCTTTGTGCCGGAACGCCGGGTACTGCCGGACGTCCGATGGTGGTGGCTGACTTTGACCGCTCCGGGGATCGACCTCACGGGTGCCCCGGTGCACGCGGCACGTCTTCGGGTCAGCGCTCGAGGAAGGGAGTATCACCTTCCTTGTAGGCCCTCAGCCTGCCGGATCTGCGGCGGACGACCCTCGTGCTTGCATCGTCACCGAGCGGGAGACGGCAGAGCCGGATCACCGGTTGAGGGACACGAAGACTGCTTTCGTTACTGGGCGCTGGTGCGGTGGAACGCACTAACGCCTGAGTTGTGGAACCAGACTGTGCAGCACCTCCGTAACGAGCTACGAACACGGGGGCGGCACGTCGGGATACCTTGGACGCTGCAATTCGCCAAGGTTGTTCAGTGGCAGGCGAGGGGTGCGGTACACGTGCATGCGCTCCTTCGCACAACAGCCTCGGCTCCCTCGATCCGCCGTGCGGTCTCCGACACCACTACTCAGGGTTGGGGGTGGGGTGGCAACGTGGATTTGCAGCCACTCGCCGTTGCGGGACAAGAAACGTCGCCCGAAGCGGCCAGCGCGATCCTCCGGCGGATTTCGTACATCTGCCGATATGCGACTCAGGACACGACCGCTTTACTAAAGACGCCACTCGACTCTCCACTTGAAGCCCATCTGTGGAAACTCCGAGAGCAGGCTCGAGACCTCGCACTCGAACGGGGACAAAAGCGAGTTGAACGCGTAGCTGACGGATTCGGGTACGGCGGAGACATCCTCACCCACTCCCGCGCCTGGGGCTCGTCGTTCAGTCGACTGCGCGACGAACGCGCCCAGTTCGTCGGGATCGAGCGCGAACTCGATCGGCTCGAGTGGCGGTTCGCAGAAGTTGGATGGACGACGGGGGGCAAAGCTGAGGCAGTGACTCGTCCGGACGCAGACGTGAAGCCGCGCTCGTGGCAATCGGTGACTCGGATGCCGCCGCTTATCCAGCATCTGCCTTTCGATCCCCAGGACATCCGGCTTCTGAGATCGTCAGGAGCTTTCTAGCTGCGCCGACTACTGGTAGTGGAGAAATGGGGTGCGCGCGCGCCCGGCACCGTTAGGTGTAAGGGCAAGCGCGCGCCCCACGGCGCCGCCAAGGGCGGCGCCCTTGGATACAGATAGAGAGTTTCGTCACGACACCGGAAGTGCGTCTCGGGCTGTGCCTCCATGCGGTGTTCGCTCTCCGTAAGCGAAAAACCAGCGTGCGCGACTCCGTATCGGGCTTACTCGACGAGTAAACGAATTCTCACGAAAGGAATAAAAATGCTCGTCTTTGATCCCACACTCGTTCGACGCTTCATCCTGCTTAGCCGGCCTCTACCTATGACGGACTTCAATACGAAGGTACCAGTCATCGACGAGAACGGAGCACAGGTATTCCGAGTCCAAGTTCTCGTTGTCCGGCAAGACGGGCGACCTGCCGTCATCGCGGTGAAGGTACCCGCCGCACCACAAACGCTAGAGGAGGGTCTTCCGGTGACCTTCGATGGCCTCATCGGCATCTTGTACGAGCGAGACGGACGCCAAGGCGTCAGCTTCCGCGCCAGCAAGGTGAGTCCGGCCTCGAATGCGGGGGCGAAGTAGCGATGGATGTCGTTCTCATTGTTGCCTTGCCCGAATGGCTCGCGCACGCGCTCGCGGCAGCGTGGCCAGAAAAGCAGCCGGATCTAACCCGCGTAATCGAGGAGTGGTCGATGTTTCCAAGACCAATCGACGCGGCCATTGAAGACGCAGAGTTCCTGCTAAAGGACGCGGACTGGATTCCGGCCGCGAGAACGACAGTGAGCGCTTCTGTGCTTCGACTTATCCGACAGGCGACAGACGACCCACGACTCGTCCGAGCAATCGAGGGCTCCCGAAGCTGTCACTGGCTGGCGGAACCTCGCCCAGACAATCCCGTGAAAGGACTCAGGCCACGAGCAGTACCAATCGTTCTGGGCCTCGCTGCGGTAAGCGGGATCACCCAGTCAATCGGCACAGCGACGCCGCGCGCTGTGGTCAATACGTTCGGAAGAGCCATAAGCGAGCGGAGGGCATTACTGGCTTCTCCCCCGCCTGTCTCGTAGTCCTCGCGGTGCGCTCCCAGCCCCCTTACCCAGACCGGGGGGCTGGTGGGCGCCGGCTGAATTGCATGGCGCATGGGACGGACCACACGTTCCGGGTGTGTCGAGTTCCACCCCCAGCTCCCAACCCTCCCCCGCGCTAGGGACCAAACCCGCCAATTCCCATGGCGAGCAGGAGACGCCCCACCTTCAGGGTGTGTCGAGTTCCACCCCCAGCTCCCAATCCTCCCCCGCGCTCGCGCTGAATAAATACGCCACAGACGCGAAACGTCTAGCGAAGCTCGAAAAGGTGGTTGAGAAGGGTCTTCAGGTCACTCTGAAGATGGCTTCGGCACTTTGGGAAATCCACTCGAAACGGCTCTATCGAACGACGAGCCACCGAACGTTCGAGGGCTATGTGTACGCGCGGTTTGGATTCGGAACGTCGCACGCTTACAACCTCGTATACGCGGGCGAGATAATGGAGGTGCTCGCCAAAGTGGTGCCCCCAGCGTTGCTTCCGAAGAACGAACAACAGGCGCGGGCGCTTCGGCCGCTATTCGTCGCTAAAGGCGAGAAAGCACTGCAGGAATTCTGGCGCGACTGGAGTCCTAAGCACGCAAATGACTTCACCGGCGCAGCGATCAAGGAAGCCGTCCGCAAGCTTCTAAAGAAAACTGCCCCGAAGCCCATCAAGCTGCCGAGCAGCCCGAAGTCAGTCGTGGGCGCCTTATACAACCTCGGCCCTCACCTACTCTTTTGCGGGGACTGCGCGGACGCCCGCGTGCTCGCAACACTTCTGCTCGGAGTAATCATCGACGTCCTCTGGACAGACCCCCCGTACGGCGTGGGCTACGGGCGCAAAATCGAGGGAGACCAGAAGGCCGGTCTCCTGCAGCGTCTCACGTTGCAACTCCAGGCGATTGACCGTCAACTCGGCCCGAATACGCCCTTCTACATCTGCTCACCCTCTGGTTCGCTGGGAACGGACTTCTGCTTGGCACTCCGAGCCGTGAAGTGGCATCACCACGAAACGCTCATCTGGAAGAAGCAGTCGTTCGTGCTCGGACGCTCGGACTATCACTACGAGCATGAGCCCATCCTTTATGGGTGGACATCGGGGACTGGCGACGCTCGGCGCATAAGCCGCACTGCGGAGTGCCGGTGGTTCGGTGGCGACAACGAGGCCAGTGTCTTCGAAGTCGACCGGCCCACTGCCAGCCCAGAGCACCCGATGATGAAGCCGCCTGAGCTCATCGAGATGATGCTCAAGAACAGCTGTCCGCCAGGCGGCGCTGTACTTGACCCCTTCGCGGGCTCCGGATCGACCTTGGTGGCCTGCCACCGGTTGGGGATGAGAGCCTTCCTCGTAGAGAAAGATCCGGGCTACTGCGATGTCATCAGAGACATTTGGAAGCAGCTCCGATGAACCAGGCTTGGTTCACAACTTCTCAGCTCTGCGCCCGGTTGCAGATGTCGGCTAAGGAGATCAAAACGATGCGCGAGCGGCACGGTCTTCCCTATATGTGCGCTGGAAAGGGATACCGCTATCCAGTGGCTGGTGTCATTGAGTGGGAGAGCGAGCGCACGTTCGCCTCTCGCCCGTCGGAAATAACAGCGCACACACGGGGGGCAGGCCGCCCTCGTAGCCGTGGCCCGGCTCGTCGGTCGCCTCAATGGTCGAACGGTAGAAACCTACTTCGCACTGGTTAGCCCAGCTTCGACTTGAGCCAGACGTGCCAATCAGCGTGTCCCGGAGTCACTCAGTCGATGAGCTGTTCGAGGTAGCCAACCATCCGCCGAGATCGTTCAAGTTCTCGGTCGTGGCGCACCTGCGCCTCCCAGATCCGGGCGCGATTTGCGGTCGTACGCAAGCCCGGTGGAACCTCCCCGTCAGCCGTGGCGTGCGCGAGTTCATCACAGGCCGCAACGAGTGCTTCCTTGGCCTTCTCCTCGAGGATCGCGTAAGCCGGACTGGCGACGGACTGGAGGTGCGCGCGCAGCCGGTCGAGCGTGACTCGCCGCGCGCGTTCGATCTGTTTGTTCGGGTGCATGCCTTGGAGGTCGGTGACAGGGTTCTCGTAGGCGCGGATGTACCACTGGAGGCTGGTGGTGAAGTGCTTGTGCCCGACATGCGTCAGCAGTTCGGCTTCACTCCACCTGGCATATCCATAGGAAGACGCAGCGGCGCCTCGGAATCGGTGTGGGGTGATATGGCCATACCGCCCGTCTTGCTCAATGCCCGCACGCCTCAATGCCGGCTCCCACACATCGTCGCGCCAGTTGTCGATGTCGCGGATGCCATCCCAGCTATTCGCGGGAAAGAGTCGCGCCGAGAGATCGTCAGGTGTCGGATGCTCTGTTTCTACGTAAAGTCGAGCGAGCTTCGCAATCTCAGGGAATAGTTCGGGCGATCGCCGCCCGCTACCGCCCTTCAGACCTTTGGTGTGGCGGTGTCGTCCCTTCCCCGAGACGGCCTTCGTGACCTTCATTCGACTCAACGGCGATCCGTCTTCGTGGAAAAGATCTGAGAGGCGGAAGAGGACGATCTCCTGCTGCCGAAGCGCCTCCGTACCTATGAGTTCCGCCCAGAGCACATCTCCGAGGGTCGGGGTCATCCAAGCGGTAAGGCAGACATGCTCGATCTCGAGAGCGAACTCCACTTCCTCCTTGAACTCCCGCTCCGGCGCTCGCACGAAGCGCATCGGATTGTCGGCTGCGGCGACCCACTCCCATTCGATCGCGTCACCTAGCACGCTCTTTGCGACGCTGATCGCGTATTCGATCGTGGCAACACCGGCGTTGTCCTCTTGCAGAGCAGTTATCCACTGCCTCCCGATCTCTGTGCCGCGCTTCGCAAGCTCGTCGAGAGAAATCCCACCGAGGTACGGACGCACCCAATTTTTGAATGAGTAGTGATAGTTGGCTCGGGTGTTCGCAGGCCGTTTCCGAAGAGCCCGCTTTTCCCATTCCTCGTCCCAGAAGTACCCGAGAGTAGTGAGCGCGCCGCGCTGGAACGCTGGAGCCGTCCTAAGGCGTAGACGCTGTGTCAGATCAAGTTGTGCGTCACCGAGTAGGCGACGACCTTCCTTGGCCGCGTACTCGAGCCGTTTATTATCAGTGCGGCCTGCCGGTGAGTCGTGCCAGACCTCTTCCACCGTTACAGGCGGTGTGCCAGCCGAAGGGCGGTAACGCAACCGCGACTGGTACTGCCCACGCCGCTTCGCGTAACGCGTCTCTACCCATCCTGCCAGCCGAGGCTCAGTCGCTGCCACGGTCTAACCATACACGGTTTTACGCTCCCTGTCTGCTCCCAGAAAAGTGTAATTCCCTGCAAATCAGACTGTGAGAGTCATCTTTACGAGTGAAGTGCTCTACCAGCTGAGCTACGTCGGCAGCGACCAAGAGGATACCGCCCGGGCACTAGTCCTGAAGCCGCCGAAAGTCATCATGCCCCGAAGGGGCGGACTTTTGGCGGCAG
>Ga0182021_10006691_pt1 | contig 13676 bp, 21 predicted proteins | sample 612E3MmetaG_FD_120493 | JGI IMG/M metagenome (GOLD analysis project Ga0182021, IMG submission 120493) | Permafrost microbial communities from Stordalen Mire, Sweden - 612E3M metaG (Illumina Assembly) | ecosystem: Environmental > Terrestrial > Soil > Wetlands > Permafrost | place: Sweden...
GCACTGGCGGTGGTAGTGGTGCTGTAGGTGGTGCTGGTGCATCAGGTAATGGTGAAACTGGTACGGGTGCTTATTATACTCCTTCAGCATGGGGTAGTGGTGATCTTATGAAAACTAAAGGCAAAGCACCTGTAAAAACAAAACCACAATGGAAAGGTGGTACTATTATTCAGGAAAGTAATTATTTAATTGAAACTGAAGGTTTTGAAAAATATATTCAAGTACTAAATGAAGACAATTCAAATTTTAATAATAAACTAGGTCAAGTATATCAAGCAACACATTCAAAAAGCAATAAAGGATTGGGTGTTAGTGAATTACAACAATCACCTGAACGTGATGGAAAAATAAGAGAGATAGAAGATAATACGATGTTATTTCTTGGACAAGACCTTCAGCATAGTCCAGATAGTGATGTTGAAATTTTTCATCAAGATATGACAGAACCACATACACTAATACCACATCCTGATAATAAAATTCCACAAATGCAAACAGATGGTATTGTTCAATCGATGCCAAGAACTCCAGTTGGAGTATGGGATAAAATAAAAGCAGGTAATGGCAAACAAACACCAGAAATTACAGATATTGAAAAGAAATCAGATGACGGATATGGTGATTTAGGTAATATGCCAAATGCTGATCTCAATATAATTAAAACAGATATTAACACAGAAAAATTAGATAATCCTAATCTTAGACCAATGGAAGAATCAAAAGAAATTAAAGAAGTTGCAAAATCAAAAAGCCAGCAACAATTATTCGGTATGGCACATGCTGTACAAAAAGGCGAATTAAGTCCAAGTAAAGTTGGCGGTGCAGTGAAAAAAATTGCAAAAGATGTAAGTCCTGAAGATGTTGAAGATTTTGCTTCAACAAAACATAAAGGTTTACCAGAAAAAGTAAAAAAAGTTGATGAAACTGAAGAGTCAATTATTGGTGACAAACAAAATTCTATGTCAAATAAATCAACACCAACTAGTACTCAGGGTGGCAATGTTCCTATGGGAATGAATGATGCTGGTGGTAGTAGCATGAACGAAAGTGATATAAAATTATTAGAAGAATTAGATAACGAATTGAAAGCATATTCAATTCATCATAAAAAATTAATGAAAATGAGTGAAGATAAAAAACCATCATCTTTGATACTAAAAGATCGTCTTGGTGATGAAAACAAAGCAAATTTTAAAAAAGATTTGCAAAATAGCGATACAAAAGAAATTATCGATATTGAAAAAGAATTAGAGTGGAAAGATCAGCAAACAGAAGTTGGTAAAAATCCTGATAAATTAGGTGAAGAAATCGAAAATGAAGAAATTAAAGCAACTGATGCAAAAAGTGGTGAAGCACTTAAAAATGTTGGCAATTCAACTAATTTTAAAGGTGATGAAATACCAAAACGTAACATGACTACTGAAGAACAAGAAGAAGTTAATATGTATCGTAATGGTCAGCATAGTTGGGTTTATGATAACAAACCAGACGAAGCATTTGAAAAACGTATGAAAGCTGATATGGGTGACAAGATTTATGATATGAGAGAAAAGCAACTTGATTTTAAAGGTAAAGCACCTATGTATAATAAAGTTGCAACACCTGTTCAGGATACAAAAGCAGTAAGAGTAGAATTTGATAAAGAGAAAACTGGCTGGAACGAAAGAGTTGGTCTTAAAGAATCTATGGTTACAGGCAGATATCTTGATGCATTGAATAAAAGACGTTTAGTTGACTTTAAATTAAATGAAGTTAAAATAGTTAGCGCAGATAAACTCAATGAAAATTTTTTCGAACTTGATTTTACTGGTCTTGGTAATACATATGACAGCAAAACCATTAATAATAAAGTTGTTATTAATGAAGCAGTTGTTAGTGTAATGAATGAAAATAAATTCTTTACTGATGGTAAAACAATATTTGCAGTAAAAAATCCTGTCCAAAAATTGAATGAAAATGGACAAGTGGGTCAAAAACCTGTAATAAATGAACAATTCGAAAAAATGAAACATTTAACCGATTATAAACCAAGTTCATTTACAGATACTAAAGGCACTAAAGAAAAAAGAGGATTTTAATATAATGTGTTAATGGCAAAATATTGTTAGTCAATATAAAAAATTATCATTAAATTTGTGGAGTATTAAGCAATTAGTACTCCACTTTTTTATGAAAGTATTTATATGAAAAGAAGATTAATGGTTAAAACAATATCACAGGAAAGATTAAATAATTTGAATTGTGTCCTTGGACTTGACTGTTCAAGATATCAAAAAGACATTACATGGAGTCTTGCGAAAGCAGCAGGAATTCAATTTGCATTTGTAAAAATTACTGAAGGTACAATTGGACACGAAGATAATATTTATAATGTAAAGGCAAGAGTTCTTGATGCTCAAAAAAATGGTGTAAAAATTGGTTACTATCATTTTGCCCGACCGGGCGATGTCAGTGTTCCTGAAGATGATGCAAATACTGAAGTACAAAATGTTTTAAATCATATTAATCTTTTACCAACTGCTGAGTTACCATTTATTTTGGATATTGAAGCATATTCAAATACAGATATCTGGATTAACAAAATAGATCATATGAATAGATTTATTACTACATTTATTCAGAAAATGAATGAACAAAATATTCGTGTTATTTTATATTCATATAAAAGTTTTATTGATTCTAATACTTCTTCAATATTTGGTTTACAGCCATTATGGATAGCATCTTATTTGAATAATCCCGAAATTAATTTGCCTTTAATTCCACTTGGTTGGAGTGAATGGAAAATTTGGCAATTCACGGAACAAGGACAGATTAATGGATATGTTGGTGACATTAGTTTAAATATAATGAAAAAAGGTTATTTTAACATATTTTAAATGAGCAATGACGGTAAAAAATATCAAATAATTAAGGATAGAGTTGAAATATTTAAAGATTTCACATTAAATCTTTTATATTATATTCAAAAATATTATCTTGATAAAGAGTCTTTAAGTAAAGATCAAGATGTTTATAATCATTATTCTTGGTGTTTTAAAAAAGTATGTGATGAATTTTTATTGGAAGAAATTGATTTTACAAAAAATGAAAATTTAAAACAATATTTTTATGATTATTATTATCATCAATTTTATAAAATTGATAAAGAGAATATAAATCAGAACACTTCATTAGAATATTATGAAAGATTTTGGAAAAGTATATTCGAAGTTAATAGCAACAAAAATAAAAATATTTTAAATATTCTCGTTGAAATATATAATATATACGATAAATCAATTAATTTACAAGAAAAGAATATTTTAGAAATTGTTTAAAAACTCTTGCATATTGTATTTATATTCACTATTTTTACAAATTAAAAATAATTTTATTAAATAAAAAAAACATGGCAGTAAATTTAAAGGTTGATCTTATCAACGAACTTGTTAAACAAAAATATTTTGCTGAATTAGAATTAGGTCGTCTTGCTGGAGACCCTAACATGAATTATGAAGAAAAAATTTACTTGATGCAAATAAAACTTAAAAAGATTGCTCTTTTGAACGGAGAAATTACATTGGGTAATCAATATTTTCCAGACCCTGCACCAGCAGTTCCTGATCAAGCACCGACAGAAAATTCGTCAGCACAACCAAAAACACAACTACTCCCGGGTCAAACACATGGAGAATGATAAAATATGACAATATTATCTGAAAAAACATATCAGTTTTTATTTATTTCTTCCATCATTTTTATGATTTATATCTTAGGTGATTTAACTATAAAAATATATGGAAGATTTGTTTTGAAACAAGAAGATGTTACTTTTATATTAAATAATACAGAAAAAATAATGCTTTGGGCATCAATAGCGATGTTTTTTACATATATATTATAATTTAATGAAAACAATCGAATCAATATTAGACCCAATTAGTGGTCATTTAATTTCCATCAAAAGAAATCCAATGGAAGGGTGGTATGAAATGGAAATTGGCATACCAAAAGGTTGGGTTTTTAATGAAAACAAAGAAATTAAATGTGAAGTTCTTAGTGAAGAAGAAACTGGAAAATTAATAAAAATATCTCCAAAAAATCTTGATATTGTTATTGATGATTTAGTTGCATTTATCGTAATTATAATAGCAACTAATAAAAAAATTGCTGATAAAGAAAAAGAATTTACTGATAAGATGGCAGCAATGAGAAATATTTTGGAAAAAGAAGTTAAAGAATTTTATGAAGAACTTGATGAGATTAAAGAAAATTCATTTAAAAATCTTAATGCAGAATTTGAAAAGAGTTTGCGTCCCGAAAGCGATGAAAAAAAAAGACATAGAAGAACTAAATCTGAGATAGAAGCTGACTCAAGAGAAAAACTTATTAGTAATACTGATGGTAATACTGTAGTTACTAACAATACAAGCGGAGTGCAAAATCAATCTCCAATAAAAATAGACGTGTCTCGTAGTGCATAAATTTTTATGACATTTAATAAAAAAATATTATCAATTGATTCAGAAGATGATGACAAAGATTATAAAGCATTTTCTGAATATTTAGAAGAAGACACTAACAGAAAAAAGAATTTAAATGCTCGTGAAATTCAAAAAATTGCCGATAATCTTGTCGAAGAAATTGAAAGAAAAAAAAGAAATCAAGCAATTAAAAGTCAAAAATTAATACCTTACATTTTAAGACATTGTAATGAGAAGTATACCAAAGAAGAATTGTTAGATTATAGTTATAATGATGTACAAGACATTTATAATGAAATTAAATTTAAAAAACAATCACCAATCAAAAATTTTTTCCGTTTTATTTTTAATATTCCTTTGGATGTAAAATAATTTGAGTATATTTGCATTATTAATGTAATTTTTAACAATTAAAATAAAATTTATGGCACTATTTGATGATGTATTTAATCCGCAAAACATTTTTAACATGCTGTTTTTTAATGTTAAAGCAATTTTGATTTATCCTACACTCAAAGAATTAGAAGCAAAGAATCCTAAGATGTATGAACGATGGAAATATCTTTCAAAAGTCAAATATAATTTTGATTTGGATGTTATACATTCTCCTGCAAGTACAATGACAGACGAAACCATGATATATGGACAAAAAATATATGAAGATAATGCTATTCAATATCCCGAATTCAGTAAAATTATTACAATTACATATGCTATTGCATATAGCGAAAAAGGTGAGCTTAAAAGACAATTAAAAAGAATTACAAATGAAGATGAAGTTGTTGTTATTGAACAATTTATGTATTTATTGGATGAAAAATCAAAGGAAGATTCAAAATCATCACCACAAGTATTTTCAATATTATGTGGTCATAATATAATTAGTTATGATATTCCTCTTTTAATGAAAAGATATATGTTTCATAAAAAAGAATTTCAAACTGTTAAACATTTACCATATCTATTAAAAAGAGCATTTAATATTAAACCTTGGGAGTCTGGTATTATTGATACTGTTAATGTATGGAAATTTAATGGTTTTGATTATTCCCCATTAATGTTAATTGCAGATTTTCTTGGTTTGAAAAAAACAGTTGATTTATTACCGAATAACGAACTTAGTAAATATTATTGGGAAAATTTTAACGAAAAACCTATTGAAACTTTAGAATTTGTAGCATTACAATCAGCAACACAAACAAATCTGGTTATTCAACTCATAAATGAACTAAGACAAGTATAAATTTTATTTTTCATATTATACTTAGAAATAAAGTAAGTCATAACGATTTACTTTATTTTTTAGTATTTGTTAATTTTACTCGTTTTTATCGATTTTAAGCCTTATAATCACTTTAAGGTCTTCTGGTATATATTCCCAGAGATATTGACCAAATCCACTCCAAAAGCAGTTTTCCTGCAATAATTTGAGTTTATTATCAGTAGATAACTTATTCCAATAATCAAATGCCAATAAATCTGTTTTGGTATACATAAAGATAAATACAAAATATTCCAGATCAAATATTATTCAACCCAAGTTAATTCTTCATTAAATTTACTGTTTATAAAATCTGCATCATATAATTTATCAAATTCAGTTTCTGCCATATATGCTCTTTTCATTTTGCTTTCGCCATAAAGCATATAGTCAAACAAATCTACCATTGTATTAAAAAAAATGTACATGGTATTTTTTTGATGATAAATATATGGAAAACTTTCTTGAAATCCTTCATCATTATAATTTAAAAGAATACCTAACGTTCTGCTTCCATCAGAGTATTGTTCTTCGTGTACAGTTTTAAGATATGTTTTCATATTATTTACTTGTTAAAAAATCGGTTGATATTATACTATTATTAATTGAATGTTCTTTTAAAACAAATCTAATATAACTAATTGTTTCTTTATATGGCGGAATTCCATTATAATAAAGCACTGTGCCAATACCAGCATTATAACAAGCAAGAGTTAATTTCCATGAGTAACTATCAGGTTTACCTTTATTAATCCAATAATCATACATATTTTTTAATATATGCATGCCAATATAAATATTTTTTTCATTATTATCAAGTTTAAGAGTATCAAGTTGAAGTGCTTTATTATATAATTTATCTGTGCTTGGCATTACTTGCATAAAACCATATGCACCTCTACGTGACACAATTGTATCAACAAAATCCGATTCTTTATATACTAGTCTAAAAACCATTCTTGTTGGTAAATTAAGTTTTTTTGAAAGATCATACATATATTCAACATATTTAATATCAACGTAATCTGGAATTGTTATTTCAGATTCAGTTTCAATCTCTTGAATTAAATCCTTCAAATAAAATTCTCTTCCAATTCTTTTTATTTCATAGTTTTTAATGACATTATCTTCAATATCACTATATGACCTGTTGATAAAAAATGAAAAGAATACAAACATTAATAATAAAATAAATTTTTTCATAAATTTAATTTTTAGTAAGGTTATTTAATTGAAAATCAATTGTTTACAAGTCATATTTTTAACAAAATTAACTTGTATTAAATGAAAATGCCCAGAAATGTATGTTTTTCTGGGTATTGGAGAGATTAGTATATCTAAATTCTGAACAATGTTAATTTTTCGAGAATTAACATTCCGATGAGTATAATTAAAATTTATTGATATGTTCTTATTTTTTATCATTTATTTTTTATAAATACTTATAAATAAATTAAAAATTATTTAGTATCATGTTTATCGGGAAACAGATTGTATTCTAAACAACCTACGATTTGATATGCTTCAAGAATTAATTTTTGTGCTTTTTTAATTCTTTTACGTAGTTTCTTATGTTTTTCAAAAACAGGATGCTCAATCAATATATCTTCGATCATATTAGCAGCAATATGTGTCCTGTCGAGTGCTTCATGATAATAACCTGCATCGAGTTTTTTGATCTTTTTTGAGTTTTTCTTTTTGGACATAATATTTAAGAATTTAATTTTAATTTATATTCTCTTTTTTCAATCATTCTTTCAATTGTTTTTTCTGGCGAATATTGAAATAAATGTGATTCCCCAATACGTGTAAATCCACACTTTGCAGCAACTGAAAACAATTTATATTCATTTTTTTCAGTGTCTTTTTTTTCAAGCAGATCATTTAAACAATAATATTCAACCGATGGAATAAATTCAATTTCATTATAATTTTGAAGCGAAAGTTTAATTTCAACAATTTTTTGTTTAAAATAATATTCAGTATCAATCGGATTATTTTGAAGAGGCATTACCAGTGCAATAATTGTATTACCATTAGCGTAATGCTCCCTGTACAATAATTCAACCAATTCTTCGGTTAAACCAAATTTTCTGAATTCTGGACGAAGAATAAGATTATTAATAAAAACTATTTTATTAAATTTATTAATATTAATATCTTTATTTTCAATAACTTTTATTAATTCGTTGTAAATAATTTCATTTTTATGAGTTTTAATTAATTTATTAATGTTAGCATTAAATTTATTGCCCAATTCAATATTCCATGTTGAAAGTTCAAATTCACCCATAAGAAGTGGTGGTTTATATTCGGCTAATCTTATAAGAGATATTGTTCCACAATATTCAGTAATAAGACTTTCATCATCATTGACCAAATCAAAATTTTTATGATAACTAATAGTTTTAAAAGTTATATTATCCCAAATATTCCAATATTTTTTTTCAATGTTCATATATAAAAATTAAAAATAAGTAAAATAATTTAAAAATTGTAAAGATTAGTCCAAATCCTGTTCTTTCTGCATTCTAATCAATAAATGTATAAAATACTCTTCAATTTTATTAACTTCCAGATAATCTTTTGGTTCAAAATTTAAATCAATCCATTCAGTCCAATAAATTTGAATACCAAACCTGTCCATATCATTAATAAAATCATTAATTGTTTGGGGTAATGGTATTTGATATTTTACAACATCATGCGCTTTAAATGACTTTGCTTCTTTTGTTATTATGTAATTATTTACATAAAATTCTAAAACAATATTATTATCATCATAAATTTTATACCAAGTTCCCATATCTTTAATGTACCAACCTTCAAAAATTTTATTCTCACCCCTTAAGTAATCAATGTTGAAGGGTTGACTGAGAAATTTTTTAAATGTTTCACTTCCAATTGTTTGGATATATGGTACAACTTTTATCATTTTTTTAATTTAATGTCACAACCGATTATACGTAAATAATATCAAAAAGGTTACAAAAAAATGTAATATTTTATCGTAAAGTGTATTCTGATACTACCAAAACCATTATATTTTCAGGAAGTTTTCTATCTTTCAATTCACTTTTAATAATTGAATCAACTGCATACTACGTAAGTAACTCGCCAATCGTAAGCCATGTTCTGTCTTTTAATTCAAGTATAGTTTTTTCAGTATCAGAATCAATAAACTTAACTGTTAGTCTTGGTGTGTCTTTTTTATAATTTGGCATAATAAAAATTTTAAGGTAGTTTAATATTATATGTCTTTGATAAATACAATAATGCTTCAGCATTTCCTGTAGCATCATCTACTGGATTGTGACTATGAACCGTTATTCTATGTTTTTTCCATTTATAAAACATATCATGTTCAGCACCACAAAACAGGTCCCCGATTCTTCGGGAACTCCACCCGAACGGATTTTTACCATAATAAACATGAAAGTAGTAATTTATCCAACTGGCATCATAACCGTTATTGTCAGATATTAGTATTGGTTTGCCAACTGAATGCTTATTAAGCCAATCTGCAAAGGTTTTCATTACATATTCTGGTTCAGGAAAAGTGTTGTGCTCTTCACGACTGAAACCACTTACAGCAAGTGCATCTGGTATCCATTGATCGGATATTGGTTTCATTTGACCATAAAACTTAGTATCGAGTTCAGGTGTTAATTTAACCACACCAAAGCATACGATACTATGTTTGCCAATGATCTGTCCGTCTGACTCTACGTCTGTTACAAATAAACTCATTTTAAAAAATATTTACACATTATATAAAGTAGAATTGCTAATCCTGTCATATAAACACCTAATACATGTGCAGCAATTGAAATTCCGTCCTGACCACTGTTACCTTTAAATTCTTCAATAAAATTAATTTTAGGAAGTTCAAACATGAATATTATATATAAAATATAATATACCGCAAAACAGATTGTAAAATATATTGGATAAAGTATCCAACTTTCAATAAAGAGAAATATTTTCCACATATCTTATACTTTTAATGCCAGTTTCTGTAAGTTTGCTCTGAACATATCACGAGCAAAAATAAATAGTCCAAACTCATAAAGCAGGTGCATAATTGTCATTGCATAATGCCCGATAATAAGCAATATTGCAACAATTAGACCGAAAGTAAGTTTACTAACCCAACCATTGAATTTACCAAACATTTGTCCGATACGTTTCCAATGAATTTCTTCTTTTTTTAAAAAGATTTTCAATAAATTTGTTTTCATTAAAATGGTATTTTACGAATTAATGAATCAGGTATTAGAGCAAATTCTGTTGGAGGAATATGTAATATTGTTATTTTAGATAACCTTGGAAAACTGAAACCAGTCATCCAATTATTTGGTTTTACATCATAATATAATTTTTTTCTACTTACAAATGCAACCGAATCTGCAGAACTTTCAGTAAGATAAACATTGTCAAGAAAATAATAATCCTGATTCATGTTTTTATTAAAAACACCAATGTAAATAGTGTTTTTAACTGTATAAAACAATACCGTGACTGGTCTTTGTTTTTTTGTGGTATCTTTATAAAATTCTTTTGCATTATGTTTGCTATAGTAATCCCAATGTTTAAGAAAAGGAATTTTATTTTCAGGAAGTGTATCTTTAATATAAAATACTTTCATTGGTCTAACAAAAGTAATTTCAGTTTTAGTACTAAGATGACCACGGACAGAATAATTCAGTACAAGGGTGGCAACGAGTGCCACACCTGTACCGATTAATAAAACTAAATATCTGTTTTCCCAGAATTTGCTTTTGAAAAAGCAAAAAGAGATTATTACTGTTACAATAAATGATAAGATAAATGTTAACATAATTTTAATTTTTAGGTTAGACAATAAAACTATTTCTTTTCTTTTTCTTCTTCATCAAAGCCAGTCCATTCGATACCGGGGCACAAACCCGTATAGTCAGCATTGAAATATTCACCGAATACACCAGTACCGTTAGCCAGTCCACGACCAAATGCACATAATCCTTTCCACACCCACTTGCTGAGATTTATAATAACAATTTCTACAAGGAAAGTGTAAATTATAAAATATAATAGTTTCCAAAGTACATTAAGAATTACATAACCAATAGCAAGTCCAATATATTTTACTGGATACCAGATCAGGTAAATCAAAGGTTCAATATACCATATCTTTTTACCTTTTTTATACAAATTGATGATATTTTGTAACCAGCCACCAACAAATACCCCAAGAAAATACGAAAGACCAACAAAGGCAGCAACAGCTATTATAATGAGAAATACATACCAAATCTTAATACATGTATCAATTACAATCATTAAAACTAATGCAAAATATTCAACAAAGAAAAATGCTGCAATTAATAGAATTAAAGTAATTATTACTCCAGCAACTTGTTTTGTTCTTTTAATAAGAATTTTAGTATCACCTTTAAATGTGAATGCTTCACGAAGCGATGCAAAAAATTTATTACTTGCATCATAAAAAGGTTTCATACGAGCATCCCAAATTGCTTTATTTGCAATTCTTTTTTGTTCATAAACATATTCTCGTCTTTCCTGTTCTTCTCTTCTTAATGCTTCTACACCATTTTGTTTTTCACGAGCTTTTTTTACTTCATTACGCCATTCTTGCCATTTGTTTTCAATTTCATTTTTTCTTTCTTTATCAAATCTTGCACCAGCACCATATTTTTTATTAAGAAAATAATTAAAAAAAGTTTCATCCTGTGCATCAAAAAATAATTTTGCAGTTATTGGTAATTTTTGAGCATCTTTTCTATAACCATATTGACCATATTGAGAATTATATATATCATATGCTGTTATATCATCAATACTTGCAAGCCAAGCGTCAACTGATTTCTGTAGACACCAGACAAATCCTTTGGGAAATAGCAGAAAAGCATATTTAATTATTTTCCAAATGACAACAAATGTACATGTAAACAAAGAAAACAACATCAACCAAAAATATGGACAACCGTTCTGCATTGTTTCAGGTGTTGGAGTTTTCTTGCCGAGCACGAATTTTGTTACATTATAATGCCATGAATATTTGTCAACTCTCATGAGTTTTGGCTTGTCGGCATGTATTACATATCGTTCTTCACCTTCTTTAAGATAAAGAATATCCTTTTCGGCAACATCAGTCCCGCTTATGGTTTCAACTACCTTAATATAGTAGCCTTTACTGTCTTTATAAAGGAAACCTTTAAAATCAACAGCATTTGGTTTGTTGAATTCAACAACTTTGTTCAGTAATAATTCCAATTTTTCGTTTTTCATAAAAATAAAGTTATACATTGTTTTATATTAAAATTTTTAATATTTTTTCTTTAACGTTACTTTGTTTAATTCCTTCATTTGATCGTGTACACCATACAAAATTATCTGGCAACCAAGGTCTGAGATCAAGATCATCCACTGCAACATACTTTTCAATCTGATATTGATGAACATATTTCAATATTTCAAAACCACGACATACATCCAAATCTTTAAGATTTTTGAATTGTGTGCCCCAAAAATCTGGTGTTATATCAGTAATTATTGAGTTAACCCCATTATCTTTAAAAATTTCATTTAGTTCATTAATTTTAAATTGAAGTTTCCAATCACTGGAGAGTATTATTAAAGAATTGGTCTTTTCTATAATCTCATTTAATACTTTAACACACTTAGAATCAAAAGGACATGTCATATACTTTGGATGTAATTTTTTTGCAAAATGTTGTCTTGTAGTAACGAGAACTCCGTCTAAATCGATAAAGATGACTGGTTGTTTATTCATATTATTTTTCATATTTCCAAATATAATTTTTAAAAGTGTCTTCATGTTTAATATGATAAACCAATGTCGTGTAAGGACATAATAATTCAACGCTTACCTCTCTAACAGTATTCCAAGTTTTAATAAAATTCATATTTGTATTATATTGTGATACTTTTCTAAAACGGCATACTCGTTCCATATAATCAAGATTATTCAAATATATATTATATTTTCGTTTTAAATAATATTTAAATGTATTGTCTGAATATATGAAACTTAAAAATTTATACGTATCGGCATAAAGATACATTCTCCAAACATTTGATTTATTTTTAGTAACTCTATCAAAATATTTTGGTTTTATACCATAATTAATTAAAATATAATTTTTAATAAAATTTAATATCTCTTGTGTGCCAATTAAATTCATTATAAGTGCTTTTCCATTTAAACTAACTGACCCATCACCATCAAATAATCCTGCAATAAAATATGAATAATATTTTTCTTCAATATTTGGAAAATTAAGAATATTCGATTTATTTGATGTTACACCTAAATTAATAAGATTAGCAACAAAAAGTTCGTTTCCGATTTGAATACTATATCCAGTATATGTTTTGTTGGTTCGTTTATCGTAAGTAATAGATTTGGTTATTGCATGTTCAGCACCAATTGCTTCTTTAAATCCTTCAACCACTTCTAAGTCTTTTGATACCAAACTAACCTTATTATTGCTTTTTTTTATACAACCATCTGCACATATATATCCAAGCCAATATGCTTTATCAAGAGAATTTATTTTTTTGAAATAATCAATATTTAGTGCAAGATGACTCATATTTACTCTACTTTTTTTAAGACCATGAATATTATTTCTTTTTAAAATTAATCGAATACCACTTAATGATCTTTTAAAAATATAAGCAACTTCTTTTTCTGATTTAGTTTTATGTTGTTCAATAATTTCCATTTCCAATTCTTTCGATGCACGTTTTGTTGTCATTCAAATTTTTATTATATTGTCTATTATACGTAAACTCTTTTAAAAAGGTTACACTTTATTTGATAAATTTTTATTTTTCCAAATTTTTGAGCAATAACCAATTTGATATTCGCAGTCTGCAATAGGATGATGCTGTATTTTGTTAAAAGCAAATGGAAATTCAGC
>Ga0182021_10006692_pt1 | contig 13674 bp, 12 predicted proteins | sample 612E3MmetaG_FD_120493 | JGI IMG/M metagenome (GOLD analysis project Ga0182021, IMG submission 120493) | Permafrost microbial communities from Stordalen Mire, Sweden - 612E3M metaG (Illumina Assembly) | ecosystem: Environmental > Terrestrial > Soil > Wetlands > Permafrost | place: Sweden...
ACTCCATCCGAAAACCTGTACGGGATCGATCCCGCGTCGCGAAGATCCTCCAGCTTCTGGACCGCACGGGTTGAATCGATAGCCTGTCTCCATTCGGCCAAGAGCGGATGGTACTCGGAGGCGAATATTCCCGGCGTTCCAATCGCTTGGTGGTCCAACAGGTGACCTATTTCCAGAACCGTTGAGAGCTCCGCATGGTCTCCCCGAGGGTTCAGCCGAATGTCCAAGGGACGTCTGGTCGATTTGTCCCACCGATATTTTGCACTCTCTATCATTGCGGCATCGCTCACAACGGGAACGGTCCTCTCCAGTCCGGGGATCTTGTGCACCCGATTGATGGCGGCCACGGCCAAGCGAACGGGTCCAGCAGTGTCCGATGGAGGTGCGCCAATGACGCTACCCACGCCGACAAGATTCTCATTCACAGAACCAATCATCTCATCCGTCGCGATAATCCACTGGTGCCGGCAGTTCCACCCGCCGTCAGGAACACGTTCGGCAATTGGCCGTTGCCCATCTTCTCGATTTCGGCCAGCGACCCGAACCGCAACCCGGACGTGCCGAACAGGCCGCGCCTGAAGGCCTGCCCGGCCGTGGATTCCATCGCGGATCAACGACCTGGGGCAGGTGGTGGGGGGGCGGATCGTGCCGGCGATTTCGACTCGCACGCGTTTCTCTACAGCAGCGGCATGATGTATGACTTGAACGACCTGGTGACCAGTGGTCTTGCTACCGGCGCGGATCTGACAGATGCGGAGGCCATCAACAACCATGGCTGGATCGTTGCCCACGATGGGCACAGCGGAACGACGTACTTGTTGGAACCTACCGAATCCTCCCTGCCGAAACTGCGCCGACGGTTCTCATGCTCCTCGGGGCCGTCACCGTTTCCATAAGCCGGATCAGATTCCGGAGGTCCCGTTCCCACCGCGACAGAGAAACCCAGGTCCACCCAATCGACGGGCTCAAAATCTAGTGTGAGCCTAGGTGCCGGTCACGCGTACTCCACTTCCGCCCGCCGCACGCGAATCTCCACCGTCTGCTTGCCCAGGTATTGGTGGCGCGCTTCCAGGCGGATCGTGCCGGCGGCCTCCTTGGCCTTCACCCATACGGCGCCCGCGCCGCCGCTTAATGAGAATGGGTTCTCGCCCACGATTTCGCCCGGGCCGGTGAGGCTCAACTGAATCGCACCGGTGGCCAATGGGCGAAGATTACCGTACCGATCCGTCGCCGCCAACACTACCCGGGTAGCGTCGCGGCCATCGCCATCGAGTTCGGCGTCGTCGGGTTTCACCAGCAGGCGGTCGTCGGTGCCGGTGCCGGATAGCGTTCTGGTGGCCGCCAGTTTGCCTTGGATATAGCCCTCAATTTTGAGATCGCCCCACTGATCGAACGCGAGGTGGTCCAAACTCACCATAAAGGGCGGGTACTTCAAGTTCGGGTAGGTCTTGCGGTCGGGGTCGGCTTCGAGCAGCAGCCGGCCGTTGTAGTAGAGCTTCAGGTGATCGCAGTTGGAGCAGATGGGCACCACACCGGGACCCTCGGCGCTGGGCCGGTCGCCGCAGGAGTAGAAGAAGCCGGGTTCGATGACGACCTCCTCTTGCGGATCGCATTGCGACCGGTAGAACCCGGCGGCGGGCTTAGGCACCCGGAAGATGTCGCTCACGCCGTGGTAGCAGATGCGGTCGCCGGAACCGAAACAGCGGTGCGTGGCATAGTCGAAGGCGCACCAGGCGATGCCGCCGGCGTAGCGGGGGTCGCCCGCAAGTTGGTCGTGCACGCGCGCGTGGCGGGTCACATGCTCGGCCACATGGGTCACGTTGTCGAACCGCTTGGTGGAGAACATGTGGCCGTTGAATTCCGTATTCAGATAGGCGGGGTGGTTGGGCGGCCGCAACGGAAAGCCGAAATCGTTCATGGTGAAGACGTCTTCGAGCAGTTCGGAGTCATACAGGTAGCGTATGCCGCCGGTCTGCCGCGAATCGTCGAGCGAGTGCGCCAGCGCGTTGGTGCGCGTGTAGAAATCGTGATTGTCGACGGATTCGTTGATGCGCACGCCCCACAGCACGATCGACGGGTGGTTCCAGTCGCGACGGATCATGCGGGAGACATTATCCACCGCCGTATCCTGCCACGCTTTGTCGCCGATGTGCTGCCACCCTGGGATCTCTTCGAGCACCAGCAGGCCCGCCTCGTCGCAGGCGTCCAGAAACGCGGGCGATTGCGGATAGTGCGAAGTGCGCACGATGTTGCACTTCAATTCCTTGCGCAGCACCAGGGCGTCGCGCGCCTGCACCCGCGCCGGCATGGCGCCACCCGTGTAGGGAAACGTCTGGTGGCGGTTCAAGCCGCGCAACTTGACGTGCTGGCCGTTGAGATAGAAACCCTTGTCGGTGAAACGCGCTTCCCGAAATCCGATCCGCGTGCTGTAGGCATCGCCGTTGTCGAGCCGCGCCGTCACCTGGTAGAGCTTGGGCCGCTGCAAGTCCCAGAGTTGAATGTCGCCGAGGTTTTCGATAGTGACATCGTGGTACTCGGCAGCCGAATTCACCGTCACCGAGGCGGTCTTCACCACGCGATCCCCGTCGCGAAGCTCGGCCGTGATGACGAGCGGCTTGTCTATCGGCCCGTCCAGATAGCAGCGCACCAACACCGCGCGGTCGGTGGAAAGCGGGCGCACCGGCTTGGCGAACACCCCGGCCAGATGCGTCTGGGGCACCACTCGCAGTTCCACGTCGCGATAGATGCCGCCGAAGGTGAGGTAGTCGATGCTGCCGCCGAAGGGTGGGATGTCGGGCCGCTCGGTGGAATCCACCTCCACCGCCAGCAGGTTGTCGGCGCCCAGTTTCAGATACGGCGTCAACTCGAAGGAAAAGGGCGTGTATCCGCCGCGGTATTCCTCGAAGTGGTGGCCGTTGACGGTGACCTTGCTAGCCGTCATTACGCCGCCGAAATCGGCGAACACGCGCTTCCCCTGCCAGACCGCCGGCGCGCGGAAGTGGCGGCGATAGATGGAGACGAACTCGTAGGTCTGGTCGTCGAAGCTGTGCCAGGGCAGCTCGACGTTGGTATGCGGCAGCGCGACCCGCTGGAACTTCGAATCGTCGAACGCGGGTCCGTCGGTGCCGGGCGCCATCTTGCCGCCGAAGAGCCAGTTGCGATTCAGCGAATAGACCCGGCGGAGCGGAATGGCGGGTGCGGAATTCTGGGCGCGGCCCAGCGCGGCGGCGGCGCTGGTGGCCATGAGAAACGATCGACGGTTCATTTAGTCTCCTTACTTGCCCCGGTAGACTTTGACGCGCTGGATGGCGCGCTCGGCGAACGAAAGATGCGGTTGCGAAAGGAGCCGCACGCCGAAGCCCGACTGGTTCAAGGCCACGGCGTTGGCGAGGTCGCGGCGCAGGGTGGAATCGTCGCCGCCCAGATACCGCGTCACCACCCATTTGCCGTTCTCAATACGGCCCGCTTCCTGCTCGGCCAGCCCCACGAACCCGGGTCCCGGCGTTTCCAGCGAGAAGGTGACCTGCAGGTTGTCGCCGGCCATCAGAAACTCGTCCGGGCCGGTGGCCATGAAGATGCCGTAGCCCATAGTGTCGGGCACCACATCGAGACCCTTGAGCGTGTTGGTGTTGAAGCCGATGGGAACATCGGAGACGCTGCGCCGGCCCCATCCCCCCAGGGACACGTTCAGGATGTAGCCGCCGAGTTTGATCTGCGTATCCGGGTTATCCTTATTGAGCCACGCGCCGGCGATGGTGCCCTTGGTCTGGTGTTCCAGCACCTGCGGGGCGAGTTGCGTCAGCGTAGCGTAAGCCTGCGGCAGCGGGAGGTTTACGACATCCGGGGGCGCCGTCGACCCGGCATCGCCCGCCCGGAAAGTGGTCATGCGCTGCAATTCGCCGACGCCCATCATCGAATAGCCCACGGCTTTGTACTGGCCAATGGCATAGAACGCGTTGGCCGCTCCGTGGATGTCTCCGGCGCACTCGGGAATGAACAGCGGGTTGCCCGACCGGCTGTAGAGCGCGGCCAGCTCGGCGAAGTTGGCCGCGTAGATGTCCGGGCCCAGCATGTCGAGCTGCGGGGCGCCGGCGCGCCAGATATCGTGCATGTGAGCCTGGGGGCCGCCACCCGGATAATCGCCCGGCCCCTTGTCCGCCGGCGCATTGAGCCAGGCGTTGGCGAACATCGGCACGTTGTACTCGCGCTTGCCCGCCTCGGCCACCTTGCCGACGTAGCGGGAATAGTTCCAGCCCATGAAGATTTCGTCCGCCTTGCCGGGGCCTTTGCCGAACACCTCTTCCCACGTGCCGGACGTCTTGAAGCCGGCGGCCTCCCAGATTTTCCGGAATTCCGGCAGCAGGGTGTCCTTGTGCTTCTGGAGGTAATCCATGAACTCCCTGGGCACGGGTTTGGCGAATGCCTCGTTGGCGGCGGGCGAGCGGTCGCGCGAATCGCCCAGCAATCCGACCTCGTTCTCCACCTGCGCCATGATCACGCGGTGGTTCTTGTCCACCTCCTTGACATGCCGCATCAGCGCCGCGAAGGCCTTGGCATCCGCCTGCAGGTTGCTGTCGCTCAGCGTCGAGAGGATTTCCACGTTCTTGCCGTTCTGGATCTGGGCGCGTGGAAAGCGGTCGTAATCGGCCTTCACCCACGCCGGCGCGAAGTTCGACTCCCCGTTCTTCCAACTGCCGAACCACAGCCAGGTGAGCCGGAGATCGTTCTGGTTGGCGAGCTCGATGGCCGCGTCCACCAGGTGGAAGTCGAACTTGCCTTCCTGTGGCTCAATCCACCCCCACGCCACGGCCGTCAGCACGTTATTCAGGTGAACCTGCTTGGCCAGGATGGGGAAAATATGGCGCATGTAGTCGAGGTTCGAAGGCGCCGTATTGGCCAACTCGCCCGAAAGCGCCAGGAATGGCTTGCCATCCACAATCAACTGCGTCGCTTGGCCGCGCTTCTCCATACGGGAAGGGGCTTGAGAGTACGCCGCCGTCGCCAGCAGTGCGCACATGAGTAGAGTTTTCATCGCGGGAAAATGGTAACAAGTGGCGGCGGGGATATCAATGGCGATGCCATAGCGCGCCTTACCGGGCGCCGCGGCCCGCACCCGGGGGACGCGTTTGTTGCGGGTGTGTGGAGTTGTCATTCGTGACGTTGTAAGCTCTTCTTTTTCAATTGGTTGCTGCGGTTGCACAAGAGTTTTTGACGCATCTTTGGGGCCTTTTTTGCAAGATGCGTCTCCCGGATGGTCAAGGGGCGAGGCGCTGGCCTGGGTGGTTGTGGTTGGCGTCGGCTTCCCAGTGGTTGAGGACAGCGTGGAACGCGGGGGAGGCAGAGTACGACGGAACGAAGCCAAAACGCGCCGATTGGCCGCTGGGGACGCCGCGCCAGCGGAAACGGGCCGTTGCGGCTGGTCCACGCAGAATTCGGAACGAAGTCGATTTCGGATGACGACCAAAACGGATTCCCCCCTGTCCACAGTGTACGATGTGGCAGTAGAGTCAAATTCGTAAGTGATTGATTCGAATAAGATAATGTCTTGTGACGCGCTTTTCCAGCGCGTCAATCGCAAACTGAATCCAGACCGGGAAAGCTCTGCACCGTGCGTAGCGGCACCCGAAGGTTGTCCCGCGCCAACCGTGGCCGAAAGCAAACGATAGACTCTCCGCTCTCTGCCATCGTCCGCATCACCAGAGCCTGCATGCCGTAGAAATCCAGGCGTTACGGCGTGTCGCAGGCCTCCACGAAGAAGGGCCGCTCCGCGTCGATAATCTTGTCGACGCCGGCGTTGCAGGTCTTCGCTTGCGGCTCGATCCCGGTGCCGACCCCATTGCCGACCAGTTCGCCGGCCGCCTTCACTGAGTAAGGAAGGCGCGAAAAAAACGCCCGCAAGCGGGCGAGGCAGGCGGAACCGCCTGCCCCACCTCGGAAAATGCAGGACTTGTCGTGGTGGCGCAGGCGGTTCCGCCTGCGTAGCTGGATTCTTTCACGACTTCCAAGGATTGTTCCCGCTTCAAGTCATACGCTTGTCATGTATACGTGGATAGCGTACCATCGTCACGTAATGGCGGCGATGGAAAGTCCGATGGCGGCAGTCGAGACAGAAACCTTCCTGGCGAGCGCCACACGCCTCGGGGTTAGCGAGAAGGAACGCACCGCGTCGATTATCTACCTTGCCACTAACCCGGAAGTTGGCCGGGTTGTGCCCGAGACCGGCGGGGTCCGGAAACTCCGATGGGCGATTCCCGGAAGAGGCAAGTCCGGCGGCGCGCAAGACGATTGCAGCGATCAGAGTCGAACACAGCAGGAGGAAATAGCCGTTATGACAAAGGAATCCAAACCCAAGAAGCGGACGCCGAAGAGTACCGCCGCCGGCCGCTCCCTTCTAACCAGCCTCGACCAAGCCCTTGCCTACGCCAGAGGCGAGCACGTTCCAGGACTCCGCGTCACCCACGTCCGGGTAGATCGTCCCGCTCCGGTCGACCTGCCGGCTATTCGACAGAACCTCGGCCTCAGTCAGTCGCGGTTTGCGACGCGATTCGGATTCAGTGCCGCCACAATAAAAGACTGGGAACAGGGGCGAACGCGGCCAGATGGCCCGGCGCGCATTCTTCTAGCGGTCATCGCAACATTGCCCACTACCGCAGGACCTAATCATTCATCGCCATTCACGCAGAATCCGCAACTCCGCAGGCCAGTCCGAGAGCGCCAGGCACAGCCCTTGCAGGTCGGGATTCCCGGCGGCGATTGGCCTGTGCGTGCCGCGCAGCACGGCTCAACGAGCAGGTAAAACGCAACCATGCCGCTTTCCCGAGGATTTCATGTTTCGCCTTACGGCCCAGGAAGTGGGGGAGTTGAACCGGTCGCGATTTGCGACCGGTTCCCAGAAGCACCGCGACCCCCGCTTTCCGCCCTACGCCTTCACGGAGCACGGCGCCGTGATGTTAGCAAGCGTTTTAAACAGCACGGTGGCAGTTGAGGCGAGTATTCGTCAAAAGCCGAAGCAGGCGGGGCGCAGCTATGGAGCGCCAAAGCTTGTTAAGCTGAGGATGAACAGTTCAACTATTCAACAGCCATGTCCATCGTCACGGTCAAGAATAAATACCAGGTTGTCATCCCGCTGCGCGTCCGGGAGCAGATTGGCGTCGCGGTCGGCGACATCCTGGAGGCGAAGGTGGAGCGCGGGAAGATTACGCTCACGCCGAAGTCGGTGGTCGATCGCGCCATCGCCGAAGGGTTGGAGGACGTGCGGAAGGGGCGGGTGCGCGGTCCTTTCGACACGGTTGACGAGATGATCGATTCTCTCAAAGGGCGCAAGCGCCGCCCGGTTCCCAAAGCCTCCCGATGCAGATGACCTGGGCACACACGCGGCGTTCGGAGAACGATTACCGCGCCGCGCCGCCCGCAATTCAGAAGGCCTTTGATAAGCAAGCCCGATTACTGGCGGTGAACCTCAACCATCCCTCGCTGCATGCCAAAAAGTACGACAAAGCCGCAGACCTCTGGCAAGCGCGCGTGAACCGCGATTGGCGCTTCTATTTTCTGATCCGGAACGATACGTACCTAATCGTGACGATCACTCCGCACCCGAAGTAGAGCCCCGCAACTGCCCGCCTCACTGCCCTCCGCGACCGCGTCCCGGGCCGGGCTCCGCCGGGCGCGGCTCGAGCGGAATCTTGAAGTCGTCGGGCATCGGGACCGGGTGCGCGGGGTCGAACTTGCCGGCATCGTCCACGATGTATTTCGCCAGGCCAAGCTTGTTCTCCCGGATGCCTTCAACAATGCATCAGACCACCTTCGGCAGGAATGCGGTCTCCACCGCGTAACGCCGCGGATTGTCCGGATCCACCAGGACTTCGATTGTCTTTCCCGGAATGTAGTTCGTGGGATCGAACCAGATGTTGGCGCTGTGGAAAGTATGCACCTCGTTCCTGGCCGGATCGAGCCATTGGCACACGATGCGATAGGGACTCGCGCCATTGACCACCAGGGAGGTATCCAACTCCACGCGCGTGATCTCCGCCTGGATGCGGCGCCCGTTCTGCCGCAGCCATGCGTTCTTGCGATTGCCGACGCCCTTCCACAGCACTGCCCCTATTCCGAGTGACGAAAACAGCGCGCCCAGGCCGCACAAGATGATGGAAAGCATCCACACTTGCGCGAGAGACTTGATAAACGCGTGGTGCGGCTGGCGCGGATCGTAAAGAACGGTGACCGGCTCATTCACGCGATAGACAGGCGGGTTTGTACCGGTGTTCGAGATGAAAACGATCTCGTGGCCGTCGCTGGTGCGGAAGCGGATTCGCGGATAGTACGACCAGGAGACGCCGCCCCGGTCGCTGCTCGAGCCCTCCTGCCGGAGGTTTTCGGTCACCACCCCCGGCGCCTCGACGGCCGTCCGCAGGAACTCGCGCGTATGCTGGACGGAGAAAAAGCCGCCGGCCAGCAGCCCCAGGCCGACCACAAAGAATATGCCGAAAATCAGGCGTACGGTTTTCATTTAGATGCTCCCATGTCGCCGTCCTCGATTGGCAACGCATAGTATATATCCTGGCGCCTCGGCCCCCAAAACCAGACGCGGGCGGAAACTGGGCTACACTGGAACGTTTGGGTTGGGTTTCCTTTGATCGATCTGCACTCGCACACCAACGAATCCGACGGCTCCTGTTCGCCCTCGCGGTTAGTCCAGGAGGCGGCGCGCGCGGGCGTTGACGTCCTCGGCATTACCGATCACGACACCTTCGCCGGCTACGACCAGGCGCTGCCCGAGGCCCGTACCCAAGGCGTCGAACTGGTGTGCGGCATTGAGCTTTCCACCAAGCTGCACGGCCACTCGGTCCACCTGCTGGGGTATTTCCTGGGGAATGGCGGGCCGCGCGGGGTCCGCGACTGGGTGTTGGATATGCAAGCCTCGCGGCGCGAGCGCAACGTGCGGCTGGCCGCGCGGCTGCGGGAACTGGGGTTCGACATCACGCTGGAGGAAGCGCAGGCTCGCGGACGCGGCATGACCGGGCGGCCGCACTTCGCGCAGATCATGGTCGAGAAGGGGTACGTCGCCAATTACCGGCAGGCGTTCGACGACTACCTGGACGAATCCGCCAAGGGATACGTCTACCGTCACGAGCCGCCCTTCGCCGAGGCCGTGGAGCGGATTCTGAAGTCCGGCGGAATTGCCTCGCTGGCGCATCCGGTGCGCGTGAACGGCGACGTGGCGGCCATGATGCCGGAGCTGTGCGACGCCGGGTTGAACGCCATCGAGGCCTACCATAGCGACCACGGGGCCGAGGACACGGAGCTGTACCTCGGGCTGGCCAGGCGCTACGGCCTGATGGTGACGGGTGGCTCGGATTTCCACGGCACGCCTAAACCCGATGTGCTGCTAGGCACGGGGTACGCCGGGAATTTGCATGTACCCGACGATCTGCTGGAGAAGCTGCGGCAAGGTAAGACTCACGCTCCTCTGACGTAGCCCAGGGCAATCGTTTTGCCGAAGTGCGGGGAATAGACCGACGATGTGATCTCGGCCTCTTGGCCGTCCACCACTAGTTTGGCGCCGGGCGCCACGGGTTCCAAGCCGTCGATTTCCAGCCGCACCAGTTTCTTGTTCACGTGGCCTTGCGTGCGGATGCGCTCGACGATCTCCTGCCCCAGGTAACAGCCTTTCGTGAAACTCACGGCGTGCATCTGCTGCGTCTCCTGCGGCAGGGTTGTCTCGCGGATGTCTTCGCCATAGCGCGGCTTGCCGTTTTCGATGCGCACCACGCGGGCGTCTTCGGCGGTTGCGGCGCGCGCTCCGGCGGCTTCCAGTTGCCTCGCGATTCCCGCCATTTCCGCGGCCGCGCAGTAGATCCGGTATCCGGGCTGTCCGGTCAGGCTGAAAGGGGCCCTGGTGCAGCCGTCCGGGAGCGGCAGGGACTCCGCCAGCGGGCCTTCCACGCCAATGGCCGCCGTCTGGCTGGTGATATCTTCCAGCTCCACCTGGTCGGAGATAATGTAGCGGCAAATGAGCTGCTGGACCTTTTCGCGGAGGTCGGGCTCGGTATCGATCAGGAAGTGGTCCGCGAACGAGAGCAGGTTAAGGTCCGCCTGGATGCGGCCTTGCGGGTTTAGCAGAAACGCATAGCAGCCGGCGCCCGGCATCATCTTCTTGACTTCATTGCTGGTGATGTTGTGCAGCAGGCGCACGCGGTCGCGGCCTCGCACCGCGATCCGCCCGCGCGTAGAGAGATCCAGCCAGGCGGCCCCGGTGCGGAGTGCTTCGTAACCTTCGCTCATGGTTTCAGTTTCGCACTTGCGCGGAGAGGCCGGGCCCAGACGGCACCCCCAATCCGCCGCAGATTGAAAATCTGCCCCACATGGCGGCAAGCCGCAAACGGTATTGGCGATTCTCCGCTGCCGTGGCGGGCGCGTCCAAGGGCGGCAGGCGGATTGACAATCCGCCGCAGATTGAAAATCTGCCCCACAAACCTCAGAAGATGTGCTCCAGGTAGGCCGCGATGAAAATAATGGCCAAGCCCGAGATCGCCACGCTGGTCATCATCCGGGTGCGCCGCGGGTTGCCCGGCCGCGCGATCAGCAGCGCCACCGCGAATACGTGCAACGCCAGCAGCAGCTTGATGCCGAGCAGCGCCTGATAGATCGGCCGGTGGCCGGGATGTGTGAGGATGTTGTACACCCCCGAGACGATTAACCCGCAGATGGCGGCCAGAACCAATGGACGAAAAGCCACGGCGGCCCGATCGCCCAGCGCTTCGCGCTCGTCCTTCGCGAGCGTGGCGCTCACCGGCACCATCACCAGGCGCCCGTACAGAATTCCGCCAATCAGGGTCGTCAGAGAAGAAAAGTGCAGCCACTGCATAATCACGCCAAGCACGTCACCCATACCGTAGAGTATACAATCGGCGTATGATCCACGAAATCCTCCCGGTGGGAATGTTGCAATGCAACTGCTCGGTATTCGGCGATGAAGACAGCCGGGAGGCGCTCGTGGTGGACCCCGGGGACGATATTGCCCGCATCCTGGAAGTCGTTAAAAAACACGGGCTTACGGTGAAAGCCATTGTCATCACGCACGCCCACATCGATCATATCGGCGGCGCCCAAAAGCTGAAACAGGCCACCGGCGCACCGGTCTACATGAATCCCGACGACGCCGAATTGCAGGAAATGCTGGACGTCCAGGCGGGCTGGCTGGGGGTGCGCCCGCCGGAGCCGGTCGAAATCGACGCGCCCGCCCAGGACGGCGACAAGCTCGTGGTGGGCGGCACCGAGTTTCACGTGCTCCACACGCCCGGCCACACCCAGGGCAGCATCAGCCTGTGGATTCCCTCCCAGCACAAGCTGGTGGCCGGCGATACGCTGTTCCGCGAGAGCATCGGGCGCACCGACCTGCCCGGCGGAGACGGACGCCAGATTCTCAGGTCCATCCACGACAAGCTGTTGCCCCTGCCCGACGACACCCTGGTCATTCCAGGGCATGGAGACAACACCACCATCGGGCACGAGAAGCAATTCAACTATTTTCTGAAAAGGTGACCCGGGACAAGCTCAAGCAGGTCCTATCTTTGATAAGATCTTCGCATGTCCGATCCAAACGTCTATCCGCCCAGCCCGGAATTCGCGCTCCGCGCGCACGTGAAAGGAATGGAGGGGTACCGCGACCTGTACCAGCAGGCCGCCGACCAACCGGAGCAGTTCTGGGGCGACCTCGCCGAAAAGGAGCTGTTCTGGTTCGAGAAGTGGTCGCATGTGTTCGAATGGCATCCGCCGTTCGCGAAATGGTTCGTGGGCGGCAAGACCAACGTCTCCTATAACTGCCTGGACCGCCACCTGGCCACGCATCGCAAGAACAAAGTGGCCATCCTGTGGGAAGGCGAGCCGGGGGACCAGCGGCAGATCTCCTACCAGGAGCTGCACCGCCTGGTGTGCCGTTTCGCCAACGTGTTGAAAGGCCGCGGCCTCAAAGCCGGCGACCGCGCCATCGTCTACATGGGCATGGTTCCGGAGCTGCCGGTGGCGCTGCTGGCCTGCGCGCGGCTGGGAATCACCCACAGCGTGGTGTTCGGCGGATTCTCGGCGGAAGCCCTGAAGGCGCGCATACAGGACCTCGAAGCCCAGGTGGTGATTACGGCCGACGGCTCCTGGCGGCGCGGCAAGGAGGTGCGCCTCAAGGACGCCGTGGACGAATCCCTGGCCGGCTGCCCCAGCGTTCGCGACGTGATCGTGCTGAAACGCACCGGCAGCCCCGTCGTCATGCAGGAGGGCCGGGACCACTGGTGGCACGCGCTCGACGAGGGCGTCAGCGAAGACTGCCCGGCCGAGCCGCTCGATAGCGAGCATCCGCTCTACGTGCTTTATACCTCGGGCACCACCGGGAAGCCTAAGGGTATTGTCCACACTACCGCCGGCTACCTGCTGCAAGCCCACATGACCATGCAATGGGTCTTCGACCTGCGCGACGAAGACACCTACTGGTGCACGGCCGATATTGGCTGGGTCACCGGCCACAGCTACATCGTGTACGGGCCGCTTTCCGCCGGCGCCACCACCGTGATGTACGAAGGCGCGCCCGATTTTCCTCAGCCCGACCGCTTCTGGCGGCTGATCGAGAAATACCGGGTCAACATCTTCTATACTTCGCCAACCGCCATCCGCGCGTTCATCCGGCAGGGCGACCAGTGGCCCAACGGGCACGACATGTCCAGCCTGCGCCTGCTCGGTTCGGTGGGCGAGCCGATCAACCCGGCGGCCTGGGAATGGTACTACAAGACCATCGGGAAGGGGCGTTGCCCGATTGTGGACACCTGGTGGCAGACCGAGACCGGCGCCATCATGATCGCCCCCATGCCGGGCGCCGTGGCGCTGAAGCCCGGGTCGGGAACCCTGCCCCTGCCGGGGGTCCTGCCGGATGTGGTGGACCTGATGGGGAAGCCAGTCGAGGCCAACCAGGAAGGATTCCTCATCGTACGCCGGCCCTGGCCCAGCATGGCGCGCACCTTGTGGCGCGATCCAGAGCGCTACCGGCAGCAGTACTGGGAGCGCATCGACGGCGTCTACATGACGGGCGACGCCGCGCGCCGCGACCAGGACGGCTACTACTGGATTCTGGGCCGCGTGGACGATGTCATGAACGTCAGCGGGCACCGGCTCAGCACCATGGAAATCGAATCGGCCCTGGTGCGCCACCCGGCCGTGGCGGAAGCCGCGGTGGTGGGCAAGCCCCACGAGATCACCGGCCAGGCGGTGGCCTGCTTCGTCACCCTGAAAAAGGGCACTTGGAACCACCACGACGTGGCCGAGGAGCTGCGCCAGTGGGTGGCGCACGAGATTGGCAGCTTCGCCAAGCCCGAGCAGATCCGCTTCACCGACCTGCTCCCCAAGACCCGCAGCGGCAAAATCATGCGCCGCCTCCTGCGCGAAATCGTGACCTCCAACTCGGTGACGGGCGACGTAACCACCCTGGAAGATTTATCGGTGGTGACGCGCCTGGCGGCTCAGCACGACGAAGAGTAGGGCATCCAGCCCGCTCAGGCGGAACACCGCCAGTCTCCTAGTGGTCTGCGTCTGAAATCCTGAAGCATATTGCGAAGCCCAGTGGGGCAGGCAATCTTGCCTGCAGCCGCCTTTCCAGGCGGCTGGACCCGCTGGAAAGCGGGTCCGCGGGCTGGA
>Ga0182021_10006694_pt1 | contig 13672 bp, 11 predicted proteins | sample 612E3MmetaG_FD_120493 | JGI IMG/M metagenome (GOLD analysis project Ga0182021, IMG submission 120493) | Permafrost microbial communities from Stordalen Mire, Sweden - 612E3M metaG (Illumina Assembly) | ecosystem: Environmental > Terrestrial > Soil > Wetlands > Permafrost | place: Sweden...
GCGCGGTTGAAGAAACTGGTTTAATCACCGGAGGACACGGATGGACGCGGATTTTGGTGGGGCGAGCGTCCCCGCGAGCCGGTCTTTGCAGATGGCCACCTTCCGCCCGGCCACCGAAGCGCGGATTGTCCTAATGCCAAGCCGAGGTTCGGCCCGCAGCACGTCGCCAGGCAAAAAACCATAAAAATCACCCCAGCCGTCTCTCGTCATTCCACCCGCTGCGAGTTGGGACAACTCGCGCACCGCTGAAATCAGCCCAATTTTTCGCCGGGCTGGAGCGAATGGCCGGCGAGAAAGTGCTCCACCGCCAGACGCTTGCCGCCTTCGCGCTGCAATTCCAGAATCCGCAGCGCGTCCTGGCCGCAACCGACGACGAGGCCGGTTTTGTCCGCCGCCAAAATCTCCCCTGCTCTGCCAAATTTTTCGACGACTTCGGCTTTCCAGATTTTCAGGAGTTGCGGTTTGGCGACTGTCGCCTCGGCTCGCGGGGACGCCCGCCCCACCAGCGATTGGCTGGGCAGAAAGGTGAACGCGCCGGGCCACGGCGTGAAGGCGCGGAGGCGGTTCCAGATTTTTTGCGCGGGCAAGGACCAGTCAATCTGGCCGTCTTCCTTTTTGATTTTGGCGGCGTAGGTCGAGCCCGCCGCCGGCTGCGGCTGCGGCGAAATTTTCCCGGCGATGTAATCGGGAATCGTTTCGGCGAGCAGTTCCGCGCCGAGCTGCGCGAGGCGGTCGTGCAGGATCTGTGAATCGTCCGTGGCCAGGATCGGCGTGCGGCGCGTGGACAACACCGGCCCGGTGTCCAAGCCCGCGTCCATTTTCATGATCGTCACCCCGGTCTCCGGTTCGCCGTCGGCAATCGCCCACTGGATCGGCGCGGCTCCGCGATACTTCGGCAGGAGCGAGGTGTGGACATTGAGGCAGCCGTGCGGCGGCAGATCCAAAATCGTTTGCGGCAAAATCTGGCCATAGGCGACGACAACCAGCAAATCCGGCTGCCATCCGCGCAGTTCGCCGATGAATTTTTCATCGCGCGCCTTCAGCGGCTGGAGCACCGGCAAATTTAATTTCTCCGCTAGAACTTTCACCGGCGACGGCGTGAGCTTGAGGTCGCGGCCCTTGGGCTTGTCCGGCTGGGTGACGACGGCGACGACGGCAAACCGTCCGTCACGCGCGAGTTTTTCGAGGCTGGCGCAGGAGAGTTCCGCCGTGCCAAAGAAGATGATCCGCAACGGCGTCATGCCCGCTCACTCTCTGACTGCGAGGCGCAGGATGTCGGACAGCACCTTGGCGGGCGACTGGTCGGCGTTGATGTGGTGGACGAGCTGCGGTCCGTAAAAACCCAGCACCGGCAGGGTCTCCTTTTCATAGACGTGGAGGCGGTCGCGGATGACGTTCAGGTTGACGTCGTCAAGGCGGTTTTCCTTGAGAGCGCGGCGCTGGATGCGGTTGATCAGGTGTTCCTCGTTGCTGCTCTTGAGATAAAAAATGCCGGCGACGTCGAGCGTGTCGCGGAGAATTTCCGCCTGGCGCACATTGCGCGGGATGCCGTCGAGCACGAGCGTGTCCCGGTCGGGATGAAACTGGCCGTTCTTCTTGGAGGCGTCAATGAACTGCCGCCACAGCTCGATGGCCTGCTCGTCGGGCACCAACTGGCCGCGGCTGGAATAATCAATGAAAACCTTCCAGAGCGGGCTGTCCCCGCGCAGGTTGCGGAAGACGTCGCCGCATGCGCAGTGGAAAAAATTCGGGATGACGCCGAGAATCTTGCCCTGTGTGCCCTTGCCCACGCCGGGCGCGCCGAAGAGGAGGATGCTGCGGTATTTCATGCGGGCTTGGGAACCAGCTTGATTTCCTGGATGTCCGCGAACGGCACCACGACCTGGCCTGCGTGGACGGTTTCAAAAATGACATCCGTGGCCGTGACCTGCGCGATGCGCTCGACGGAAAACTCCTCCTTCAGCGTCCGGACCTCCATCGTGAATGTCTTCGCCTGGCCCTTCAGCTCGCCGATGAAGCCGGCGAATTTCGTCTCAATGAACCGCTTGTTAAACGTGAACTTGCCGCGCGCATAAACCTGCGGCCCGGCCGCTTTCTTCTGTTCCTCCTGCTTCCACGAGGCCTCGACGATCTGAATCTCCTCCGCCGGCTTGGCCGCCACGCCCGGGGCCGCCGCCCCTTCGGCGGACGCCTCGTCCGGTGAAACCTCCGTCGGCATCGGCAGCGCGAGGAACACGGCCGGGGCGATCACCGGCAGCACCGCCGACAGGCCGACCACCTGCGCCACGGGCCGCGCCCGGAACAACGCCACTTCAAAAGCCGCGAAAAGATTGGCCAAGTAGAGCACCAACAGGATGAGCAGCCCCACCGGCGACCGCAGCAGTCCGCCGAGTATAGACGGATGCGCCGGCCGTTCCAGCCGCGTGACGGGGCTGATTTTGATTTCCGCCTTCTGCGGACGCTGCGACGCGTCCGGCTCGATGAAGACTTCCACCAACGACCTGAGCTTGGGATTTTGCGCGAGTTGCTTGAGCGACTCCTGCGAGAACCGTCCCCACGGCAGGTTCGTATAAACGTCGCCCGCCGCGCGCAGCAGCAGACCGTTGTCGTCGGACTTCACAATGTCGCCGGTCAGCGACGCGCCGTCGGTCAGCGTCAACGTCTCCGCGCCCGGCGCCCAGACGGCGGCTCCCAGCCACAGGCAGAAAATGAAAAGGATTTTACGCACACCAAGTTTCTAGCAAAGGCCGCGTGGCGGCGAAAGCAAATTCAGCGCGCCAGCGGACACGATGCGAGCGGCGTGTGCAGGGCGCCCTCTGACGTGAGTTCGCTGCGGACAATTTCCACCTCCCCGGCCCGCCAGTCCCCAAAGCGCCGGTCGCGAAGAGCCGTGGCGCGTTCCAGCAATCTTTCAATCGCCCAACGATGCCCCGGCTTGAACCGTCCCAGCGTGATGTGGCCGGCAAATTTCCCCGGCTTCTCCGCCGGCGCGAAGGGCCGCACCGCCTCGTCCATCTGCCTGAATAATTCCGCCAATTGTCCACTGTCGTCGTCTGCCCCCGCCCAAACCACACGAGGCTTTTGCACACTCGGGAAAAATCCGACGCCGTGCGCGGACAGCCGCAGGGCCGGAAGACCGGCACAAACCGTGGACACGGATTTCTCCAGCGCCGCCACCTGCCCCGCCGGCACGTCGCCGAGATATTTCAGCGTGACGTGAAACTGCTCCGGCCGCGTCCAGCGAATGGCGCCCGGCGGGGAATTGCGCCGCAACTGGCCCTGGGCGCGTCCGATTTCCTTCTGCACGTCCGGCGGGACGGCGATGGCGATGAACAGGCGTAGGAACGCCGGCGATGGATTGTCGCTTGCCATGCTGCCGTTAATCTGGTGCCCGCGTCGCCGGAGTGCAAGTTTCGTCAGGCTTCAGACCGGCACCGGCATGGATGTGGTGCCCCCATTTGACTGGAACGCGAGTTGTCCCAACTCGCAGCGGTAGCGCCAGACCTGCGGAGCGGCGTTTATTCAGACGTGCCTCTGGTTGACGACGTCAAAATATTCTGCGGTCAAAGTTTTTATTCACCAGCCGCACCCGATTGGATGCGGCTTTTTTTTATCCGCATGGGAATAAACTGCGAACAAGAAAAACAAGTTTGGCTTGCCGCCGTTTTTCCAACGGCGATTCTATGCGGATGATTGATTCCGTTTCCGACCCCCTGCCGGGGGCCGCCAGCGCCGATGCTGGAACTGATTTTAAAAAATCGCGCCGCCAGAAAAGCGACCGCCGGCCACCGTCCGCCGCGACCACGCTCGACCGGCTGCCGCCGCACGCGCCGGAGGCGGAGCAAGGCGTGCTGGGCTGCGCGCTGCTGGACCCGAACCAGTGCATCGGTGAGTGCATCGAGAAGCTCAAGGACGACGGCAAGGCGGCCTTCTACGACCTGCGGCACCAGACGATTTACGAGACGCTGATGGAGATGTTCAACGCCCGGCAGGCGATTGACTTGATCACGGTGCAGCAGAATTTGAAGGACCGGCAACTGCTGGAACAGGTCGGCGGGATCGCCTATTTGAGCCAGTTGCAGGACGCGGTGCCGAGCGCGGCGAACCTGAGCTACTACCTCGACATTGTCCGGGAAAAATACCTGCTGCGGAAACTGATCCAGACCTGCACGGGCGTCGTCGGGCGCGTGTTTGACTACGAGGGCGACGTGGAGGCGCTGCTGGACGAGGTGGAGAAGGAGATTCTGCGCGTCAACGAATCGCGCGTGCAGAGCAACATGATCCCGATCAACAACCTGGTGCATGAGGCGATTGCGACGATCGAACATTACTTTGGCCGCCAGGGGCAACTGGGCGGAATCGCGACCGGCTTTGCCGACCTGGACAAGATGACGGACGGCCTGCACGGCGGGGAAATGATCATCATCGCGGCGCGGCCCTCGATGGGCAAAACCTCGCTGGCAATGAACATCGCGGAACATGTGGCGATGGATCTGAAGCTCCCGGTGGGCGTGTTCAGCCTGGAAATGAGCGCGGCGTCGCTGATCCTGCGCATGATGTGTTCGCTGGCGCGGGTGAACCTGCGGAGCATCCGCGAGGGCTTCATGAGCGAGTCGGATTTCCCGAAGCTGACGAACGCGGCGGGCCGGCTGTCGGCCTCGAAACTGTTCATTGACGACACGGCGGGGCTTTCCATCCTGCAGCTGCGGGCGCGGGCGCGGCGGCTGGCGCAGCAGCATGGCATCAAACTTTTTGTGATTGATTATTTGCAGCTGTTGAATTCTACTGCGCGCCGCGCCCAAGAAAACCGGCAGCAGGAAATCGCCGACATTTCGAGCGGCATCAAGGCGCTGGCGAAGGAATTGAACGTGCCGATCATTGTGCTGGCCCAGTTGAACCGCGAGCTGGAGAAGGACAAGAGCCGCAAGCCGCGGCTGAGCGACTTGCGCGAGTCGGGATCCATCGAGCAGGACGCGGATCTGGTGGGGCTGCTTTACAAGCCGGACGCAGGCGACGACGAAGACGGCGCCGCAGTGGAAAGCGACGGTTTGCCGGTGAACCTGTTAATCGCCAAGCAGCGCAACGGCCCAACGGGCGACGTGAACTTGACTTTTTTGAAACCATACACGCGCTTCGAAAGCGCGGCAAAATTCAGCGATGCCGACGTGCCGGCTGGCAGTTAAAACAATGAAATCCATCATTCGACCCCTGGGAGTTTCCATGATTTTGGGCTGCGCGACCGCCGCGTGGGCGCAGAGCACGGGACCCAAAATTGACCGCGTGGACATCAAGTTCGTCGGACCGGCGACGGTCAGCGAGCAGTTCATCCGCTCCAACCTCAAAACCAAGGCCGGCGCGAGCTACCAGCTCGGGGCGACCCAGGATGACGTCCATCTGCTTTACGGCACCGGACAGTTTTACAACATCCGCGTGGCGGTGGACCAGGCCGACGACGGCGGCGTGGTGCTGACCTACATCATCCAGGTGCGCCCGCGCATCACGGACATCAAGATCGAGGGCAACCACAAGCTGAGCGACTCGAAGCTGAAGAAAAAAATCACCCTAAAGACCGGCGAGGCGCTGGACGAGCAAAAGCTGTTCACCGACGTGCAGGAGATGAAGAAGCTGTATGAGAAATACGGCCTGGCCGACACGCAGGTGAAATATGTGTTGAACATCGAAGAGGCCGCCGGCCACGGCAGCGTCACCTTTCACATCGAGGAAAGCCCGAAGGTCAAGATCAAGGAAGTCGGCTTCCTCGGCGCGGCGGCGTTCCCGCAGAAGGAACTGCGCGGCGAAGTCAAGACCAAGCGGCGCTGGATGTTTTCCTGGCTGCTCGGCTCCGGCTATTTCCAGCAGGACGAATTCGACGGCGACCGCGAACGGCTGAATGAATTTTACCGCAACCACGGCTACCTCGACTTCGAGGTCAAGGACGTGAAACTCGACCACCCGACAACCAACACGCTGAACGTAAAATTTTACGTTTATGAAGGCCGCCAATACAAGGTCGGCGCGGTCAGCCTCACCGGCAGCAAAATTTTCACCGATGCGGAAATCCTCAACGGCCTCCATGCCGTCCACGATTACCAGCACTCCAAGGCCCGGCTCGGCACGCACGGCCTGCCGATGGACACCGGCGACACCTTCACGCCCGACGGCTTGAGCAAGGACACCGAGCTCATCGAGGATTTTTACGGCAGCAAAGGCTACATCGAAATCGCCCAGGGCCAGGCCCTGCGTGTCACCCGCGTGCCCAACGTCGAGAACAGCACGATGGACCTGGAGTTCGCGATCGACGACAGCCAGAAATCCCACGTCCAGAAAATCGAGATCCGCGGCAACCTCAAAACCAAGGACAAGGTGCTGCGCCGCGAACTGGCGATTTCCCCCGGCGACGTGATGGACATGGTGCGCGTCAAGGTCAGCAAACAGCGCCTCGAAGGCCTCCAGTATTTCAGCAAGGTGGACATCCGCCCCGAACCCACCGACCCGCCGATCCCCGGCCGCAAAAACCTCGTCGTCAACGTCGAGGAGCAGAACACCGGCAACTTCACCATCGGCGCCGGCTTCAGCTCCGTGGACGCGCTCGTCGGCTACGCGGAAGTTTCCCAGGGCAATTTTGATTTATTCCACCCGCCCTACTTCACCGGCGGCGGACAGAAGATCCGCCTGCGTGTCCAGCTCGGCACCCAGCGCCAGGACTACGAACTCTCGTTTGTCGAACCGTGGTTCCTCAACCGCAAACTGTCGCTGGGCGTTGACCTCTACCGCCACCAGTTGAATTTTGAAAGCCCCAACAACCTTTACGACGAGACCCGCACCGGCGCCAAGGTCAGCCTCACCCGCGCGCTCGGCAGTGACTTTTTGATTGGCAGCGTCCACTACACAGTGGAAGACGTGGGCATCTCGCTGAACAATTCCACCAACCTGGTCACCACCACCCCGAAAGCCATCCGGGACGAGGCGGGCGACCATTTGTATCAACGGCTGGGCGTCTCCCTGGCCTACGACACGCGCAACAGCACGCAACTGCCCAACCATGGCCAGCGCAGCGAACTTTCCGGCGAGTTCTCCACCGGCGACAAGAGTTATTACAAACTGGATCTGACCTCGTCGTGGTATTTCCCCGGCCTGTTCAAGGGCCACGTCATCGAGGCCGGCGGCCGGGCCGGTGCCGCCGACAGCCTCGAAGGCGGCGACGTGCCGTTCTACGACCGCTATTATCTCGGCGGCCTGTATTCGCTGCGCGGCTTCAAATTCCGCAACGTCGCGCCGCGCGACCCCACCACCCCCACCTCCGACGAGCCGATTGGCGGCGACACCTACTGGTTCGGCTCGCTCGAATACAGCGTCCCGATTTTTGAAAAGGACGGCGGCGTCAGCCTGCGGTTCGCCTTGTTCTACGACATCGGCGCGGTCAGCGCCTCACCCTATTCCATCGAGACCAGCTACAGCGACAACTGGGGCCTAGGCATGCGGCTAAACATCCCGCACCTCGGGCCGCTGCGGCTGGACTACGGTATTCCCATCACCCACGACAACTACAACAGCGGCAGCGGCCAGTTCCAGTTTGGCGTCGGTTACAGCCGTCCCTTTTAAGGCCGGAGCCGGGACACCGCGCACGGTGTCCCGGCCTTTTCACGCTGGAGAACAGCCGCCAACTTTGTGCTGGCTAATTAACAAAAAACTGTTTTCATCTCTGCCCATGAAAAATTTGCGCCCTCTCATCGTTGTCCTGTCGCTTTTGGCGGCCACCCTCACCGCCACCGCGCAGTCCAAGCAAGCCACTGTGGACATGAAAAAACTGTTCAACGGCTACTACAAGACCACGCTCGCCCAAGGGCTGCTGGAAAAAAGCAAGTCCGACCTCCGCAAAGACCTCAAGGAAATGGCCGACAACCTGGAGAAATCCCAGACCGATTACAAGCAGCTCCTCGACCAGGCCAACGACGCTGCCCTCTCCCCTGACGAACGCGAAAAACGCAAGTCGGCCGCCACCGCCAAGGCCCGTGAAATCAACAACTCCAAGGCCGCCTTTGAACAATACCAGCGCCAGGCCGAATCCAGCCTCGCCGACAAAAGCCAGCGCATGAGCGCCAACCTCGTCACCGAAATCCAGAAGGCCGTCGCCGACAAGGCCAAGGCTGGCGGCTACACCCTCGTCCTCAATTCCGCCACCACCGAAGTCGTCGTCTTCAGCGACATCAGCGCCGACCTCACCGAGCCGGTGTTGAAGCAACTCAACGCCGGGGCACCCATTGACGTCGCCAAACCCGCCGGCCTGCCGCTCACCATCAGCACCAATTTGCCGTAAGCAGCGTTTTATCTTAAATTCACGCTTGCTCCGAAGGCCGTGAACAGGTAAATTTCGCGCTCTTTTTTATAACTAATTGATTTATGCGACGCCCCAAAGGTATTAAGACCAGAAAATCCGTGGCCAAACGGTTCAAACTCACCGCCACCGGCAAAGCCACCTGCTTTCCAGCCGGCCGCCGCCACCTTGCCCAATCCAAAAACGCCAAACGCCGCCGCCGCCTCGGCAAGGCCAATGTTGTGGACAAGACCGACCTCTACCGCATCACCCAAAACTTGCCGTTCAGCCACTGAACGATTCACCCTTTAATTTTTAACGAACCATGCGTGTCACCAACTCCCCCGCCTCCCGCAAACGTCGCGGGAGAATGCTTACAGCCGCCAAGGGCTACCGCCTCAAGCGCTCAAAACTCTACCGCTACGCGTCCGACGCCGTTGACCACGGCCGCGTTTACGCCTACCGCGACCGCCGCACCAAGAAGCGCAATTACCGCTACCTCTGGCAGATTCGCATCAATGCCGCCGTCCGCGAAGTCGGCCTTACCTACAGCCGCTTCATGGAAGGCCTCAAGGCCGCCAAGTGCGCGCTCGACCGCAAGATCATCGCCGACCTCGCCGCGACCGACGCCGTCGCGTTTGGCGAACTGGTGAACGTTGCCAAGAACGCGTTGAAAGCCAAGCCCGCCGCCACCCTGGCCAAGGCCTGAGAATTTTCAAATCTCAATTCCAAATCAAACGGGCGGCCAGCAATGGCCGCCCGTTTTTTTGCCGGCATCGAAAGCCTGGCCCGCTCGTTTATGCCGGGCCTCCGGGGTGAAGCAGTTCCGAAATCAGGCGGATGATGCTTTCCGGGTTCAACGGTTTTTCCACGACTTTGCAGATGTTCGGATGTTCGGCCAATTGCGCTTCGGTGATGAGGTCGCCGCCAAAGCCGGTGGCGATGATCACGGGCAGATCAGGCCGGATTTCTTGTAATTTGCCGGCGAGTTCCAGCCCGTTCATGCCGGGCATGGTGAGGTCGGTCAAAACCAGATGGATGTCCGCCGGGCGCGTGATGAAATCTTTGAGCGCCCCGTGCGGATCAGCGTGGGCGGTCACTTTGTAACCCGCGCGGGCCAGCAGTTGTTTGAGGACTTTGATGATGGCCTGCTCGTCATCCACGATCAGGATATGCTCACCGTTGGACGGCGGCGGCGGCTGGATGGCGGGATTGTTTTCATTCACCGTCTCCATTCGCGCCGGGAGCAATACCTGGAACTCGGCGCCCTGGCCGGGCTCGCTCTGAACGAGAATGGCGCCACCGTGATTTTGCACGATGCCATGCACCACGGCCAGCCCCAGGCCGGTGCCCTTGCCGACGTCCCGGGTGGTGAAGAAGGGTTCAAAAATCCGCTTGAGATTTTCCGGGGAAATACCGCAGCCGGTGTCCCGGATGGAGAGCCGGACATAAAGGCCGGGCCGCAAATCAGCGTTGCGCTCGCAAAAAGCTTCATCCACCAGCACTTCGTCCAGACCGACCTCGATCAGGCCCTGATGGCCTTCCATGGCGTGCTGGGCGTTGACGCACAGATTCATGATGACCTGATGAATCTGCGTTGGATCCGCCAGCACCGGATGTGTGCGGTTGATTTTCTGAGACATCTGAATGGTGCTGGGCAACACGAAACGCAGCAATATCAGGGCTTCGTTCACGACCGACTGCAATTCACATATCTGCCGTTGCTGCTGCTGCTGCCGGCGGCTGAAGGTGAGGATTTGCTGGACGAGTTTTTTGGCGCGGTTGGCGGCCTTGAGCACTTCGCCGAGGTGTTCCTGCAAATCCGGACGGTCGGACATTTCCTCGCTGACGATGTCGCAATACGGGATGATGACGGCGAGGATGTTGTTGAAATCATGGGCGATGCCGCCGGCGAGCGTGCCGACGGCCTCCAATTTTTGCGACTGGTGCAACTGTTCCTCCAGCCGGCGTTTGTGCTCCTCGGCCTGGCGGCGCTCGGCGATTTCATGCTTGAGCTGTTTGTTGGAGCGGGTCAATTGTTCCGTGCGCTCGATCACCCGGCGTTCCAGTTCGCCCCGCGCCCGCTCCAATTCGGCTTCCGTCTGACGGCGGACGGTGATTTCCTGGCGCAAAACAGAATTAGTGACGGCTATCTGCCGGATGTGGGCGAGGCTCAACCAGCCCAGCCAGGTCAGCAAAACCGCCACCAGCACAACCAGCGGCGCGAACCACGGCTGGTTTTGCAGCGGTTCCGGCAAAATGGAGAAGTTCACCATCGCCGGGGTGGCATCCACATTGCCATCCACATCCCGCGCCCGCGCCTCCAGCACATGGTGCCCCGAACGCAATTCTGGCAATTTCAACGACTCTCCCGACCAAGGTTCAAAAGGTGTCCAGCCGCCGTTGTCAATCCGCCAAGCGTAGCGGAAGCTGTCCGGGTGGTTGAGGTTTTCAAAGCGTTTCTGGCCGCGAAACGTGACGGGCAGCGGCGTTCCCCGTTTCAGTTCCACCGTCGCGGCGGTCACGAGGGTATGCGGCGGAGTGTGGTCTGGGCGGTAAAGCAAGGTGCCCTCGGCGGTGTCCAGCCAGAGATTACCCGATTGATCGGGCACGACTATGTTGACAAAGATGTCGCTGGGAAGTTGCAGGTGTTCCAAATCCAGCGTGCCCGGCTGGCGGCGGATAAATATGCCGCTGCGGCTGGCCAGATAAATGGTTTTTTTGTCGCCGCCCAGCGTCGGGTGGATGAAATCGCCATAGACCCGGCTCCATTGATTTGAGGCAAACAACGCGCAACCGGCATGACCGGAACGGCCGCCGGAAAAGGCGATGAAAAATTCCTCGTCACTGGCCAACGTTCCGCCAAAGCCGTTGTCCGGCAGCGCGGTGACCGGCTGCCAGCAGCTCGCATTCGTGAGGGATTGTTCGTAGAGACTGGAATAGCCGTATAACCAGCTCCGCCCGGCGCCCATGACCAAGTTGGGATACGTCACTGGCGGCGGTGTGGGTGCAAACGGCAGCCATTCCACCTTGTCCTCCCCAACTTTTGCGATGCCATACAAATTGTTTTCCCGCTGATATGCAATGACCAGAACTTGCGTCGCCGACAACGGCGCGCTGAACGCCAGTTGCCGTCCCTGAAATTCCGGCGGGGTGATGACCTTGGTCTTTCCATTGTCGAAATTGGCGACCACGTTGTCGCCATTTTTGTCCTCGCCGAGAATCCAGAAATCATGGTTATTTCCCGGATGGATGGAGTTGATCGTTTCGCATCCCGTTGTTACCGGCGTGCGTCGGGTCGGATCTTGCAGGGCGGTCACCATCATTTGCTTTTGGCTTTTGTCCCAAATGATGGCCTGGCCATCCTCGTTCAACGCCCGGAATTTTCCCGGAGCCAGCGTTTGAAAATGGCCGCCGGCATATACGATGATCCTGTTTTCAGTGGAGAACCAGACCCGCCCCCGCGCATCGGCCCCCACCGGCGGCGGCAGTTGCGGATACAGCGTCCACTTGTCCGCGTGAAAATCCCAGCGCACCACCGTGCCCGCGCCCACGCACCAGATCGAGCCGTCGGGCGCTTCCCGCAGATGATAGAGCCGCCCGTTCTCCGGATAAGAAACCGGAGCCGAGGCGCGGACAAACTGGTGGCCATCCCAAAGGCTGAACCAAAGCTGGCCACGGCCGGAATTGCATTCCATGGCGACCACCTCGCCGCTGCGCGTGGCGCAAACCAGCCGTGTGTGGCTGTCGGGATGATCCTGCCACCGGCCATCGGTCAAAGTGAGCAATGTTTTTTCGCCCGAGGCAAACAGCGTGCCGTCCCGCGCCCCGGCCATCTGCAAGACACAGTCCTCCGCGTCATAGCCGGGATTGACCGGTCGCCCCCACTTGCCATCCTGCCATTGCGCCCAGCCGTGCCGGGTCAACGCAAATTGCCGGCCGGCCGAATCGCGGAAATAGCCGATGACATAGTCCATCGGCAGGCCGTTGGTTTGGTGAAAAGTTTCCCATTCGCCGGACGCGGTCTTCAAGCAGGACAACCCGCCCGGCTTGGCGATGGTTTCCGGCCACTGGTCGCAGGAAAACCAAAGCGTGCCATCGGGATCTTGGTCAATCTCGCGCACATTGGCATTGGCCAGGCCGGCCTGCGAACCGTGCGGATCGTATTTCTGCGTTTGAAAATCCCAAACCCCCGCACCGGCATCAGAACCGACCCAGAGCCGGTTTTGTTTGTCCACGCACACCGCCCGCATGAAGGAACTGGGCAGGCCGTTGTTCGTTCCAAACCGGTCCCAGGTATATCCATCAAACCGGCGCAACCCGTCATCCGCCGCCAGCCACGCCGTTCCGTCCGGGGTAAAGGCGATGTCAAAAACCCGTTGCCGCGACAGTCCGGCATCCTTCGAATAAGAGGTGACCTGCCACGGTTGGGAATAATCAGCGCGGCCTGAAAACAGGTCGTCCGCCCGCACGTCATAGGCCGGCACCAACTGGACCACCCCCATCAGCACAAAGAGCCAGGCTGAAGCTGCCGGCGGGTTCAACCGCCAGGCCAGCCTCATCACCACCGATAATATTAATGAATCAACGATAAACTTCCGCACGTGTTTGTTTATGATAGACACAATCCCGCAACCGCCACAAGCCGGAGAATCCCGCTGTTTTCACTGTTCATTTCCGGCGATATTTCCTAGCTTGTTCGACCTGTAATATGGCTTTTCTCGACGACATCGAACCGCTGAAACAAACCGCGCTGGCCGAACTCAAGGCCACCGCCGACCTCGCCGCGCTCGAACAGACCAAAGGCGCGTGGATCGGGCCGAATGGCCAGTTCACCGCGCTGATGAAACAGCTCGGCACGCTCTCTAAAGAAGAAAAACCCGCCGCTGGCAAACTCATCAACGCCGCCAAAATCGAACTCGATGCCGCGCTCGCTTCTCGCCGCGAGGAGTTGGAAATGAAAGCCGCGCTGCCGAAAGAGCCGACTGATTTCACGCTGCCCGGACGCCGCCGCGCGCTCGGCAAGCTCCATCCGCTCACGCAGGTCACCGACGACATCGTCCGCGCCTTCCGCAAGATTGGTTTCGCCGTCGCCGACGGGCCGGAGATCGAGGACGAGTATCATTGCTTCGACGCGCTCAACACCCCCGCCGATCATCCCGCGCGCGATTCGCAGGACACATTTTATATTGCAACCAACGCTGGAACCGTTTCTCCCTCTCCCGGGGGAGAGGGCCGGGGTGAGGGCGGACGTTCCTCACTTCTGCGCACCCATACTTCCTCCGTCCAAATCCGCGTGATGGAAAAACAGCCGCCGCCCGTGCGCATCATCGTGCCGGGCCGCGTGTATCGCCGCGA
>Ga0182021_10006696_pt1 | contig 13669 bp, 4 predicted proteins | sample 612E3MmetaG_FD_120493 | JGI IMG/M metagenome (GOLD analysis project Ga0182021, IMG submission 120493) | Permafrost microbial communities from Stordalen Mire, Sweden - 612E3M metaG (Illumina Assembly) | ecosystem: Environmental > Terrestrial > Soil > Wetlands > Permafrost | place: Sweden...
CATTAACTATGAGCAGCTTATTGACTGGGTGAATCCGGGAGAAGGCGCTTTCCGCGTATTAACCGGCGATTTTGTAACTACTGAAGATGGTACAGGAATAGTACATATTGCCCCGACTTTTGGTGCCGATGACTATCGTGTGGCAAAAGAAAATGGCGTACCTCCTCTTATCGTTAAGAGAAAAGATGGCTCCCTGGGCCCGCTTGTCGATAAACGTGGTTATATGGTCCCGATTGCCGACCTTGACGAATATTTTGTTAAACAAAACGTAAACATAAACACATACAAGAATTTTGAGGCCCGACCGGTAAAAAATGAATACGATGCTAATCTACCCCCCGATGCTGAAACTCTTGATGTCGAAATTGCCGTAATGCTAAAGCAACAGGGCAAGGTATTCAGGATCGAGAAACAGGTACACAGTTACCCGCATTGCTGGAGAACTGACAAACCGGTGCTTTATTACCCGCTCGATGCCTGGTTTATACGTACGACCGCTTCACGTGAGCGTATGATAGAGCTTAACAATACAGTAAACTGGAAACCACAGTCAACGGGCACGGGTAGATTTGGCAAATGGCTTGAGAACCTTGTAGACTGGAACCTCTCACGTTCCCGGTTCTGGGGAACTCCTCTTCCGATATGGCTCACAGAAGACAGGAAAGAAGAAAAATGTATAGGCTCGGCATCAGAACTAAAAACTGAGATTGAAAAGTCAGTCAGAGCAGGCTTTATGATGAATAATCCCCTCGGAAAGTTTACCGAAGGAGATAATTCTGCGGAAAACTATGAGAAATTCGATCTTCACCGTCCATTCGTTGATAATATAGTCCTCGTTAGTGATACAGGGAGGAAAATGTTCCGGGAGCCTGATCTGATAGATGTCTGGTTCGATTCAGGAGCAATGCCTTATGCCCAGGCACATTATCCTTTTGAGAATAAGGATAACTTCCACGAGATGTTCCCTGCCGACTATATTGCAGAAGGCGTCGATCAGACAAGAGGCTGGTTCTTTACTCTTCATGCAATTGCAGTAATGATCTCAGATTCAGTCGCATTTAAAAATATTATCTCAAACGGGCTGGTTCTCGATAAGAATGGTAACAAAATGTCGAAACGGCTGGGGAATGCCGTCGATCCTTTTACTACCATTGAAGAATACGGGTCAGATCCTCTTCGATGGTATATGTTAACCAATTCACAGCCCTGGGATAATCTTAAATTCGATGTCTCCGGTATTGATGAGGTCAAACGGAAGTTCTTCGGAACATTATACAATACTTATTCATTTTTTGCACTTTATGCCAATGTAGACAATTTCAGATATGCCGAGAACGAGATCCCTGTGGATGAAAGGCCTGAGATAGACCGCTGGATAATTTCACTTCTCAACTCACTTGTCAAAGAGGTCGGAAACTGTTATGAGGATTACGATCTGACACGTGCAGGACGTTCAATACAGGATTTTGTAACTGAAAATCTGAGCAACTGGTATGTGCGCCTCAACAGGAAACGCTACTGGGGAGGGGATTATGATAAGGATAAACTTTCAGCATATCAGACGCTATATATTTGCCTTGAAACTGTCAGCCAGCTGGCTGCACCAATAGCGCCTTTCTATATGGACCGCTTGTTCACCGATCTGAATGGCGCCACCGGAAGGTATAAAGAAAACTCCGTTCACCTGGTATTATTCCCGTCTTATGATGAATCGCTTATCGACAAAGCGCTGGAAGAGAGGATGGATATTGCCCAGAAGATCTCATCAATGATCCTTGGTTTACGCAGGAAAGTAAGTATCAAAGTACGCCAGCCACTTGCCAGAATAATGGTTCCTGTTCCTGATAAATATTTCAGAGATAAATTTGAAGCCATTAAAAATCTGATACTTGCAGAGGTTAATGTAAAAGAAGCCGAGTATATCGACGACACTTCCTCCGTTCTGGTCAAAAAGATTAAACCGAATTTTAAAACACTTGGTCCCCGGTATGGTAAACTGATGAAAGAAATCAGTGGCCTGATCTCAGCTCTTACAGCTAAGGAGATTGCATCTTTTGAAAATACCGGAAAGCATCAGGTTAATATAAAAGGAGAGCAGATCGTCCTGACAACCGAAGATGTAGAGATTATTTCTGAAGATATCCCGGGCTGGCAGGTTGCCAATGAAGGGAAACTAACTGTTGCACTTGATATAACGGTATCTGACGACCTCCGGTATGAAGGCATCGCCCGTGAGTTGGTAAACAGGATCCAGAATATCAGGAAAGAGAAGGGATTTGATGTTACTGATAAAATAACCGTTCTGATTGAAGATCATGATTTTCTTCGCGAAGCAATATTGAGGCATGCTTCATATATAGGATCACAGACACTTGCTACAGCAGTTTCACTCTCAAAAAGTTTATCCGGAGATAATTTAAATGAGGTGGATATTAACGAGGTGGTGGTCAAAGTGTCAGTAGCCAGGAATTCATAAGAATATCATCGGGTACACGATTTGTAGGGACGGGTCGCGACCCATCCCCACAAATCGTATTCTTTTGTCATTAAAAAGAGATCCAATACCCTTTCCCAGTAATTTTCATAATATCTTTGAATCATGATTGACCGTCCCACAATAGAGAGAATACTCGATGCCGCCCAGATCGTCGATGTGGTGCAGGAATTCGTTCCTTTGAAGAAGAGAGGAGTTAACTACCTGGGATTGTGCCCTTTTCATAATGAAAAAACACCATCATTTACAGTATCCCCATCAAAAGAGATATTCAAATGTTTTGGTTGCGGGAAGGTCGGCAACTCCGTCAATTTTGTAATGGAGCACGAACACCTCACTTACCCTGAGGCTCTTAAATACCTGGCTAAGAAATATAACATTGAAGTTGTTGAAAAAGAGCTGAGCCAGGAAGAAATTGAAAAACAGAACGAAAGAGAAAGTCTTCTGGTTGTAACATCATACGCCGCACGGCAATTTACCGAAAATCTATTCCATTCGCCTGAAGGGATTACGGTAGGCCTTACCTATTTCAGGGAAAGAGGTTTCAGGCAGGACACTCTTAAAAAGTTTGAGGTCGGTTACAGCTTTGAAAAGCGTGATGCATTTTCGAAAAAAGCACTTGATGATGGCTATAAACAGGATTTTCTTGTAAAGACAGGTCTGTCAATACAGCATGAGGATCGCATATTCGACAGATTCAGTAACAGGGTGATGTTCCCTATTCATTCCCTTTCCGGACAGGTGCTCGGTTTCGGAGGCCGTGTCCTTAAAACAGACCCGAAAAGTGCAAAATATCTGAACTCACCGGAATCGGAAATCTACCATAAAAGCCGGATACTGTACGGAATGTACCAGGCACGGAAGTCAATCACACAGGAGGACAAGTGTTATCTGGTCGAGGGTTATACTGATGTGCTGTCGCTCCATGAAGCCTGTGTTGAAAATGCTGTTGCATCATCAGGTACCTCACTTACACAGGAACAGGTCAGACTGATAAAAAGATTCACTCAGAATATTACAATCCTGTACGATGGCGACGCTGCCGGTATTAAAGCTTCATTACGGGGTATCGACCTTGTGCTTGAAGAGGGGATGAACGTCAAAATAGTTCTGCTGCCCGATGGCGAGGACCCCGACTCCTGGTCAAAAAAGATCAGCAATGAAGAGTTCCTTAAATTCCTGAAAGAGAACGAAACGGATTTCATACGCTTCAAAACACAACTTCTGCTGGCGGAAGCCGATAACGATCCTGTAAAAAAGGCCGCCTTCATCCGCGACGTTGTGAAATCAATTGCAGTCATCCCTGAAGCAATAACAAGAACAGTATATATAAAGGAATGCAGTACGGTGCTCGAAGTGGCAGAACCAATCCTTTATCATGAAGTAAATAAGCTGCGTCAGCAGAAAAATTTCCAGGACAGAAATAAATATCCGGGCCCTGAAGATCTTCCTGTTCCTCCACCGGTAATAGTCAAGCCAATACAACGGGTAGCAGTGTCTTATTTCTCTGAAAAAGAGATAATAAGGCTACTGCTGAAATTCGGCGGTGTGGAATTTGAACGGAAATTAAATATGGAAGACGGCAAGGAGGAAGTGACAACCGTATCTGATTATATTGTGAGGGAGATTACGTCTGACGATCTCCTGTTTGATGACCGTGTCTGCTCGAAAATCTTTGCCGATTTCCGGTTTTATACCGAACAGGGTCTTATTACAGGAGAGAAACAGTTTGTCAAACATGAAGATCCCGAGATCTCAAGCCTGTCAGCAGACCTGCTGGCTGATTCGCATGAGCTGAGCAGAATATGGAAAGATAAGCAAACCTACGTTGAGACAGAGGAGATGAAAATAAAGGAGATCGTCAGTGATGCCGTGCTTAAATTTAAAAGCGATAAAATCATGATTAAAAGAAAGGAGATCATGACACTGCTGGAAGAAGCTGTAAAAGCCAATGATAATGAAAAGGTGTTACAGTTGCAGAAGAGGTACGCAAACCTGAGTGTTGCCCTTGGGTTGATTTCCAGAAAACTGGGTAACAGGATTCTGTTATAAATCCATATTCGTTATTAAATTTGGTTTAGCATTTTATAACCATGAAATCCAAACTTTACTTCCTGCCAATTTTCTTATTGGTTTTTGCATATTCCTGCAAGTCCCGTCACGGGAACATCGATACATTTGTTCCTGTCTTTTCAACATATACTAAAGATACCACAGGTACAAAACTACCCCCGGAAAAGAATGCGATATTTTACGGGGTCCTTACCCCTGTTGAGATCTGCGGAATATTTAACAGGTTGAAGGTTCCTAATAATGCTGCAAAACTTAATCCCACTTCAAACCGGTACCTGTATCTGAGCAGTTCCAAAACAGCAATTAACACGGGGATCTACGGCGTCGATCTGGGTTATCTGAAAATGTTTGACGCCGGCCAGCAAATGATCAATTACATGCTGACCATCAGGGATATGAGTAATAATCTTGGTATCCCCGACTATTATATCACCGAACCGATTAAAATGATCCAGAGTGACATATCAGAGCCCGATACAATTATGGCGCTTATGAATAAAGCCTTTAACAGCATTGAGAACCACCTGAGAGCAGAGGGAAGAGAAAGTTCTGCAGGACTTATGGTTATGGGTGGCTGGGTTGAAGCGATGTTTATTTCGACGCAGCTGGTTTATGATCCGGCCGCTCCCGATCCTGAAGTAGTAGAAAAAATTGCCGAACAAAAATACACCCTGACTTCACTTCTCAGCTTCATGAAAAATTATTACGATGATCCTGTTGTGGTTTACTATACGAAAAAGCTTAAGTTCCTGAAAAACTATTTCGACACATTCGATATTTACTTTAAACAAGGTGATCTTGAAATTGATACCACAAAACAAGTATTACTTTCATCTGGCAGCGAGATGACTGTGACAATAGAAACTCTAAACAATATCCGGGAGTACATCAGCAAACTGCGGACAGAGATGGTTAAGCCTTAACGCCCTATGTATTTTTTTTGTAATTTTAGATTCACTAAACTGAACCTAAATCCCGTGTTTATGAAAGCTGTTAAATTAGTACCAATCTACATAGTTCTTTTTTTCATTCTCTCATGTGGTTCAAAGGATAACAGAACAATCCGGACGGCACTTGTAAAACCTTCTGAAACTCCACTTGTCAATATTCCTCTCGATAAAGGATTCACAGAATATATCTCGTCCTATACATCAGGTATTATACCTTCAAACTCAACTATTGAAATCCGTTTTACATCTCAGTTTGCAGCAAGAGCCGATAAGTCCTCATCCGGGTTGTTCGAATTTGAACCACCTCTAAGAGGAAAAACAGAATGGAAAGATGAATCGACTCTGATTTTCACTCCTTCCCGTATACTGGATCCTGGGAAAACTTACATCGGCCATCTAAACCTTTTCAGGCTGGCAGAGGTAAAAGAACGGCTGAAAGTTTTTCCACTGAGGATAGAAACTCTGAAAAAAGATTTTTACGTAACTACCGGGACCCTGGAGTGTTCCTCTCCTGACGGTAATAGCTATATTTTTCACGGTGAAATAATTGCTTCGGATTTTATAGACCCTTTGGAAACCGAAAACTATATCTCAGCCAAAATCGGGAGAAAAAAGATGAATATGATATGGGACCATTCACTGCCCCTGATTCATAAATTCACAGTTACCGGAATTGAAAGGACAGATCAGGCTCAGGAGCTTACACTTACGTGGGATGGCAAATCCGCCGGAGTAAGACAAAAGGGTTCCTCATCTGTGAGAATACCTCCTGCGGGTGAATTCAGTATTATTGACATAATTACTCCCCCGGGGGAAAGCCAGCGTATTGATGTAGTTTTTTCAGATCCTGTAGATGGTTCAAAGGAGAATGAAGGTCTTGTACATTTTACTCCCCCGGTGGAAATAACAATGAATATCAACCAGAACATTATCAGCATCTTTCCGGTAAACAAATTAGCAGGACGAACTGATCTGAATATTGAACAGATAAGGAATAAAAAGGGGACAACCCTCACATCCCCGTTCTTAAGACATCTCGATTTCACTCCTGTTCATCCGGCAATAATTATGCAGGGCAACGGGGTTATCATTCCTTCCTCAAAAAACCTTATCTTCCCTTTTAAAGCTGTAAATCTCAAGGCGGTTGATCTTAAGATCATCAGGATATTCGACAACAATCTTCCATATTTTTTTCAGGAAAATGATATCAACAACGGCTTTTCGGTAAAACGGTTCGGACGGCCGGTCTTTTCAGGAAGAGTTGATCTGGTGTCAGGTTCAGCCATTAATAACGGAACATGGAACCTCTATACTATCGATCTTGCAGACTATATCAATATTGAACCCGGGGTGCTGTATAAAGTAATCCTCGGCATGAGAAAGTCATATTCGCTTTTTACCTGCAACAACCCTACTGAAGAAAGCAAATACGAAGAGCTGCTGCAACAAGCCGAAGAAAAGAGCAGAGAATTATGGGACGATCCGGAGAATTATTATGAAGACAGCGGTGATGAGGTTTATTATTCATCCGGTTTCCGATGGGAAGATCGCAACGATCCGTGCAAAGATGCTTATTACAGTCCCGACAAGAGGGTCTCAAGGAATATTCTGGCATCCAATTTCGGACTGATAGCAAAAAAGGGCGATGATAATTTTTTGCATATAATGGTGAACGACCTTATTTCAGCTATGCCGGTAAATGAAGCTGAAATCGAGGTTTACGATTACCAGATGCAGATTATGGTTTCAGGAAAAACTAATCAGAATGGTTCAGTAAAGCTTTTTTGCGAAAGAAAACCCTTCCTGGTTGCAGCAAAAAAGGACAAGGACAGGAACTACCTCAAAATCAATGACGGCTCATCACTTTCGCTGAGCTCTTTTGATGTCTCAGGCAACAAACCTGAAAATGGCATAAAAGCATTTATATATGGTGAAAGGGATGTCTGGAGACCCGGTGATTCCATTTTCCTTTCAGTTTTTATTAAAGATATGATGAGCACTCTCCCTCCGGGACACCCGGTACAATTTGAGCTAATTAACCCCCTTGAACAAAGAGTTGATAACCAGATTCAGAAATCTGACGGAAAAAACCTGCTGGTATTCACATCAAAAACTTCACCGGATGCTGTGACAGGAAACTATAAGGCACTATTTAAAATTGGCGGGGCAACTTTTACAAAAAGGATCAGGATCGAAACTATCAAGCCAAACCGGCTGAAAATAAATCTGAGCTTTCCGGGGGAAATGCTAGGTGGGACTGATCACATTGCAACAGGGAGCCTGAATGTAAAATGGCTAAACGGAGCCGTTGCAAAAAATCTGAAATCGTCAGTGGAATATATTCTGAAACCTTTAAAAACCGAATTTAAAAATTACGGACAATACAACTTTGATGACCCGGTAAATAAGTTTTACTCTGAAACTGTAAAAATTTTTAACGATGCAATTGACGCGAACGGAAATGCCAGGGTTATTTTTGATGCCGGCAGGGAGATAAAAGCCCCCGGGATGCTGAATGCGGTGTTTACAACCAAAGTTTCCGAACCGGGGGGTGATGAAAGTATCATTCAGACATCCTATAAATATGCTCCATATCCTGTTTTCGTGGGAATCAATCTGCCCGGACTGAAAGGAAAGAGCCGGATGCTGTTTACCGATGCTGACAATGAAGTCAGAATAGTTACCGTCGATGAGAAAGGCAATCCGGTGAAATCGGAAGTCGAAGTGACAGTTTATAAAATTTCTTACAGATGGTGGTGGGAATCAGATGAGGAAAACCTGGCACAATACATTTCAAATGACAGTTACAAACCTGTTCTGAGGAAAACGATTACAACAGCAGGAGGTGCAGGTTCCTTTTCATTCAGAATTGATAAAAAAGAATGGGGACGTTATCTGGTAAGAGCAACAACTCCTGCAGGCCATTGCACCGGAAAAATACTTCTTATAGACTGGCCATGGGAATACGGGATGAAAGAAAATGCCGACGGTGCTACCCTGCTTGCCATCAATACCGACAAGGAGAAATATAAACCCGGTGATATGATAAACCTCTCGTTCCCTGCACCTGACAATGCCCGGGCCATTGTAACTCTTGAAAACTCAACTGGTGTACTGGAGGAGATGCGGGTCAATACTCAAAAAGGGAATACAGTTGTCAGCTTTAAAGCCAGACCTGAAATGACTCCAAATATCTATGCCTATGTAACTGTCATTCAACCTCATGCCCAGACTGTAAATGACATGCCGGTAAGACTGTACGGTATTGTCCCGGTAATGGTTGAAGATCCTGCAACAAGGCTATCGCCAATAATTGAAATGTCAGAAGAGGTGCGTTCACAAAAACCTTTCACCATAAAAATACGTGAAGCAAACAGGAATCCTATGAACTACACACTTGCAATTGTTGATGAGGGTTTACTTGATATAACAGGGTACAGGACTCCCGATCCATGGAACTATTTTTACGCCAGGGAGGCGCTGGGAGTGAAGACCTGGGATCTTTATGATTTTGTACTCGGCGCTTTCGGGGGAACTCTCGGGAGAATTTTCGCCATTGGCGGTGATGAGGCTGTTATAGATAAATCGGCCAATAAAGCTCAAAGATTTATTCCTGCTGTCAGGTTCCTCGGACCTTTTAATCTTGCACCAGGGAAAACGGATATTCACTCTGTAATACTCCCTCAGTATACAGGATCGGTAAGAACAATGGTTATTGCAGGAAGTGAAAGAGCTTTTGGAGTTGCAGAAAAATCAGTCTTTGTCAGGGATCCGCTGATGACACTGGTAACAACCCCGAGAGTTGTCAGTCCTGGAGAAAAAGTATCACTTCCCGTCACCGTTTTTGTTCAGAAAGAAGGTATAAAAGACATTACACTGAAGACAGAAGCAAATGACCTGATAAACTTTGAAGAGAAGACTAAAAATATTGCCGTATCCGGCACAGGTGAAAAGGAGACGGAATTTGTGTTTATTGTCGGTGAAAAAACCGGTGTGGCAAAGTTGAAAATTTCCGCATCAGGAGGAGGGGAGACAGGAGCTTCAAGTACGGAAATTGAAGTAAGAAGTCCTAACCCGCCGGAAACCCGGTCTGAACTGAAGCTGATCAGACAGGGAGAAAAATGGGAAAACAGTTTCAGCTCATTTGGAATTAACGGTTCCAACTCAGCAGCTCTGGAGATCTCTGCTCTTCCTTCAATAAACCTTGAAAAAAGCATGGAATATCTTATTGATTATCCTCATTCCTGTTCCGAACAGATTACTTCTTCTGCTTTCCCTCAACTCTGGCTTAAGGAAATCACCGGAAGCGATGCTTCAATTGAAACAGCTGCACCAGAGAATATAAGAAAGGCTATCAGCACCCTGGGTGAGAGACAGATGGCTAATGGAGGCATAGCTTTGTGGCCGGGTTCTCTTCAGGCAGATAATTGGATAACATCCTATTCAGGGCACTTTTTGACTGAAGCCGAAAGAATGGGATACAGTATCCCTTCGGGGTTCAGACAGAAATGGATCAGCTACCAGAAAAAAACATCCATCGAGTGGCGTTATAATCCCGCATTTAAACAGACAGCAAACGATCAGGCATACAGGCTATTTACTCTTGCACTTGCAGGTGAACCGGAAAAAGGTGCAATGAACAGGCTCAGGGAGACTTCCGGCATTCCGGCGTTATCCCGCTGGCTGCTAGCTGCAGCTTTCGCTACAACCGGTCGTCCGGAGGTTGCGGAAAGTCTTCTCGACCTGAGGAACACTTCAACGGAACCGGAGTATAGTAATTATTACTACGGCAGTGAAATACGTGACAAAGCAATCATATTATATACACTTACTCTCCTGAAAAAAGAAGAAGCAGCTTTGCCCCTTCTTAAGGAGATCTGCGATAATTTCAACAATAATGACCGGTATAGCACTCAATCAGTTGCCTGGGGACTTTTTTCCTACATGAAGTGGGCCATTGTTATGCCGCAACAAAAGAACGGTTCCTCAAAAATAAGGATCACTCTGAACGGGGAGAAATCTGAAGAGACAATTCAGCCGGATAAGGTTTGGACAAAGGGAATTAAAATAAACCGGGGTAATAATTCACTTTTAGTCGAAAACAGCTCCGATAAACCGGTTTATGTTACACTGACCAGAAAGGGTATTCCTCTACTAACTGACATGGCAGGTGAAGAGAAAGGATTAAGCATGAAAGTTGATTACGTGGATACGGACCTTAAACCTGTTGATCAGAAGAATCTAAAACAAGGCACCGATTTCATTATGTCCGTGAAGGTGACAAACAATACTTTCACAGCTGTCGGAAATATTGCTCTTACACAGATGGTTCCTTCAGGATGGGAGATTCAGAACACAAGATTATTCGAAGCTCATTATGGTACTAAGGAGAGCTCTTATGATTACCGCGATTTCAGGGACGACAGGGTAAATACCTATTTTACTCTGGGAAAAGGTGAAACAAAAAATTTCATTCTTATTCTCAATGTCGCATATAAAGGTGAATTTTATCAGCCATCGGTATGGTGCGAAGCAATGTACACTTCCGATTGTTACTCGAGGCGTCCCGGGAATAATGTGAAAGTAACCGGGCAGTAAATTGAATAGAAAGTTAAAGATAATTCTGGCTGTATCCGGAGTAATTATCATACCGGTTTTAGTATCACCAAAGCCGGTGTTCAGGATGCCATTTTCAACAGTGGTTGAGGCATCCGATGGAAGTCTTCTCGGAGCCCGCATAGCTGATGACGGTCAATGGAGATTTCCGGGCTTCAGCATGGTACCTGACAAATTTGAAAAGTCTCTTCTGACTTTTGAGGACCGTTATTTCTATTTCCATCCGGGAATAAATCCGGTTTCAATAGTGCGGGCGCTCGCAAACAATATTAAAGCAGGAGACATCGTGAGCGGCGGAAGTACAATTACAATGCAGGTCGCACGGATTTCAGGAGGGAACAAGCCAAGAACTTATGGAGAAAAAATTGTAGAAATTTTATCTTCATTAAAGCTGGAATTATTCCACTCAAAAAAATCGATCCTCCTGATGTACACCGCCAACGCTCCATTTGGCGGAAACACTGTCGGTCTTGAAGCAGCAGCCTGGAGATATACCGGTAAATCATCAGCCAGCCTTACCTGGGCGGAAGCGGCTGTTCTTGCAATTCTCCCGAATTCCCCCGGACTTGTCTTTCCGGGTAAAAATCAGGAAATTCTTAAAAACAGGCGGGATAATCTATTGAGGCAACTCTGCAAAAGAAAATACATTGATTCACTTACCCTCGCTCTGGCCCTTGATGAACCCGTACCTGTTGAACCGAAGCCTCTACCATCTAAAGCTCCTCATCTTTCTGATTATTTTTACATAAGGAATAAAGGTGAAAGGATCAGAACCACAATCGATCAGACTCTTCAGGAAAGGGCAACAGAAATTATCAACTCACACCAGAAAGATCTTTCGGAAAATCACATTTTCAATTCGGCATGTTTGATAGAGGATGTTAAATCCGGTAATGTGCTGGTTTATGTTGGCAACAGTACACTTGAAGAAACCAGGGTACACGGAGGAGATGTTAACATCGTCCCGGCATTGCGCAGCACAGGCAGCATCCTGAAACCAATTCTTTATGCCGCGATGCAGCATTCAGGTGATATTTTGCCGAATAGCCTGGTTGCTGATGTACCAACACGGTTTCCGGGTTTCTCCCCTAAGAATTTCGACCAGACCTACAGCGGTGCCGTTACTGCCGGTACAGCTCTTTCCCAATCTCTTAACATCCCGGCAGTAAAGATGTTACAGAAATATAACCCGGAAAGATTCCTCGACCTCCTCAGAAGAACAGGCTTCAATACATTCGGCAAATCTGCTGATTACTACGGGCTTTCCCTCATACTTGGGGGCGGGGAAACATCATTGTGGGACCTCACGGGAGTATATGCTTCTCTGTCAAGGGTTTTAAACAGGTATATCAATGAAAAGAAATATTATAAAGAGGATTACCATTCTCCAATTCTTGTCACTCAGGAAAATTCAACAAAAGAGAAGACAGAAGAATCTGATCCTCCTCTGTCCGCATCTTCAATCTGGCTGACATATGAAGCGCTTCAGAAGGTAAACAGGCCCCTGAGCGAAACCGGATGGCAATATTTTTCCTCTGCACCGGATCTTGCATGGAAAACGGGAACAAGTTACGGATTCCGGGACGGCTGGGCTATCGGAACGACCCCGGAGTACGTCATAGGAGTATGGGCTGGTAATGCTGACGGGGAAGGAAGGCCGGGACTGACGGGTATTTCAGCGGCAGCACCGATCATGTTCGATCTGGTCAATATGATGAGAACAGGACCATGGTTCAGCATACCTTATGAAGATATCACAATGATCAGAGTCTGCAGTAAAAGCGGCTTCAGGGCAGGTCCTGATTGCCCGGAAACTACTGAAATTCCTGCCTGCATTAATGGATTGAGAAGTGAAACCTGTCCATATCACAAGATCATTCATCTGAACGAATCAAAAACATTTCAGGTAACATCTGACTGTTATTCACCTGAAGATATTATAAATGTTCCGTGGTTTATACTCTCACCTTCCATGGAATATTTTTACAGACAAAAACATCCTGAATATAAATCACTTCCACCAGTCGCACCGGGATGTATGGCAAGTAAAAATATCCCGGTAATGGATTTTATCTATCCGGAGGAGGGTATTAAAATATTTATCCCCAGGGACCAGACCGGATTGCTGACAAAAGTGGTAGCTGAGGTGGCGCACAGGAATCCTTCAAAAAAAATCTTCTGGCATCTTGATGAGATCTATACCGGTACAACGCGGTTTGTACATCAGATAGAAATAGTTGCAGGACCCGGAAAGCATGTCCTGACGGTTGTGGATGAAGACGGGAACAGGATCAGGTGCGGGTTTACGATTCAATGACCTCCCCCAACCCTCAGTACATATGCCTCACCCCAACCCCTCTCCTGAAGGAGAGGGGCTAAGTAATTATAATACAATGCTTTGAGAGACAGATAGATCAAAGGGAGATGTTGGTGAGATAGGGTAGATTTACGTAGTGGTTGTTTTTATATTATTTCCTAATTTTGCTTTCACTATGAAGATATCCGGATCAGAAGAATGGTTTCCAATTGTCGATGA
>Ga0182021_10006697_pt1 | contig 13669 bp, 12 predicted proteins | sample 612E3MmetaG_FD_120493 | JGI IMG/M metagenome (GOLD analysis project Ga0182021, IMG submission 120493) | Permafrost microbial communities from Stordalen Mire, Sweden - 612E3M metaG (Illumina Assembly) | ecosystem: Environmental > Terrestrial > Soil > Wetlands > Permafrost | place: Sweden...
GGCTCCATCGGTACGGGGTTGAGCACGCCGCCGTCGACGAGCAGGCGGCCGTTCACCATGATCGGCGTGATCATCGCGGGGATGGCGATCGACGCCCTGATCGCTGTCTCCAGCGGACCGCTCGTGAACCACACCTCGCGACGGGCGCCGAGGTCAGTGGCCACCGCGGTGTACGGGATCGGCAGGTCCTCGATCATGACGCCATCGAGGTAGTCGGTCATGCGGGCGAGCACGCGCTCGAGCCGCATGACGCCAGCGCCGTTGAGCGACACGTCGAGGAGCCGCAGGACGTCCCGCTGGTTCAGCGTGGTGACCCAGTCGGTGTACGCGGCCAGCTTCCCTGCCGCGTGGAGCCCTCCGACGAGCGCGCCCATCGAGCTGCCGGCCACCGCCACGACCTCGTACCCGCGTTCCGTCAGGACGTCGATCGCGCCGATGTGCGCATATCCCCGTGCGCCCCCGGAACCCAGGGCGAGTGCGACTCGCTTGCCTACCATGCCCACATTATTCACAGGGGTGGTCGGCGGCTCGCCAGCGGTTACCTGAAGGCGAGCACGGCGTAGGCGCCGAGCCAGTGCTCGGCCATCCACGCCTGGTCGCTCAACGCGGCATCAGCAGCTTGCTCGTGCGCCCTCAGGCTGGCCTCGAACACCCTCCGCTGGGACGCGCTCGCGAACGGCAGGAGCCGGCGCAGGCCACGGATGCGGTAGAGGTTGAGCCCGTGCAGGTGTGCGCCCTGGCCGTCCTGAGGGTCGGTGATGGCAGCGGGCACGAGGAAGGTCTCGGGGAACTCCGCGGGCGCGAAGCCAGCCCACCACGGGCCGAACTCGCTCGAGTCGAGCACCTCCGACATGAGCAGCGCCTCGGCGAAGAACGGTGACAGGAAGTCCGAGCCGGACGGCTCGTACCGGACCGGGAAGTCCGTGTCGCCGCCGAAGTACGCACGGGCGGCCTTGTCGATGGCCTGTCGCGACCCGGCGTCGGGCCAGGCGAGTGCCCTGGACAGGCTGAACGCCGTGTTGCCGTGGGTGCCGGAGCGATCCGGGTACCTCAGGCGAGGGAGCCATGCGAGCAGCGCACGTGACAGGTGCTCAGCGAGAGGACGTACGGCCGTTGCCCAGCGGATCGCGTCCGGGTCGCCGGTCGCCGCCCAGTCCTCGAGCTCGCCGGCGAGCTGAAGGCCCCAGCCCCAGCCGTACGGGCGCTCCCAGTCGGGGTGCGCCGCGAGGTAGGCCACCTCGGCGGCGATGTTGGACGCGCTGAGGTGGGTGTCGATGACGGCCCGGATCTCGTCGGCGGGCACGTCGTCGGGCTGGAAGCGCAGCAGGACGATCAACGCCCAGTGCATCTCTACTGCGGAGTGCCAGTCGAAGCAGCCGTAGAAGGCCGGGTGCGCGCCGCGAGGCGTGACCTGGTCGGACTCGTCGTTCATGACGTGGCGAGGGGCGTTCGGGTACTCGTGCTGGACCGCGGCGAGGAGCGTTGCCGCGCCCTCGGCGACCGTGCGAAGGGTGCTCACGACGCCGTCCAGATGCGGTCGATCCAGGCCTCCACGGCGTCGGGATCCCGTGGCAGCTGGCTCGACAGGATCTCGCACCCGTCGGCGGTGATCGCGATGTCGTCCTCGATGCGGATGCCGATGCCGCGCAGCTCCGGCGGTACGAGCAGGTCGGTGGACTTGAAGTAGAGGCCCGGCTCGACCGTCACGACCATGCCCTCGGCGAGTACGCCCTCGCGGTAGTTCTCGTTCCTCGCCTGGGCGCAGTCGTGCACGTCGAGGCCGAGGTGGTGGGACGTGCCGTGCACCATCCAGCGCCGATGCTGACCGCCCTCCGGCGAGAGCGCCTCGGCGGCCGAGACCGGCAGGATGCCCCACTCGTCGAGCTTCCGGGCGATGACGGCGATCGCGGCGTCGTGGATGGCCCGCATCTGCACGCCCGGCTTGGCGGCGTCGATGCCGGCCTGTTGCGCCTCGAGCACGGCCTCGTACACCTTGCGCTGCGCAGGGGTGAAGCGCCCGGAGACGGGGATCGTACGTGTCACGTCCGCGGTGTACAGGGAGTCCAGCTCGACGCCGGCATCCATGAGCATGAGCTCGCCGTCCCGGAGGTCGCCGTCGTTGCGGATCCAGTGCAGTGTCGTGGCGTGGTCGCCGCAGGCGGCGATCGTGTCGTAGCCCACCGCGTTGCCGGCATGGCGGGCGTGCAGCCCGAAGATGCCCTCGACCCAGCGCTCACCGCGACCGGCCTCGACGGCGCGCGGCAGCTCGGCCACGACAGCTTCGAAGCCCGTGGCGGTGGCCCGGCAGGCTGCCCGCATCTGCTCCAGCTCGAACGGGTCCTTCACCAGTCGCAGCTCGCTGAGGAACACCTGCAGCTCGGCATCGTGCTCGAGCGCTGACGGGACCTCGCCCCGGAGCGTGTCGACCAGAGCGGTGATGTCCGGGTCGGCGTCGCGCAGCACCCGTACCGGAGCGAGTCCCGCGGCGATCGCGCCGGGCAGGTCGCTGATCGGTGCGGTGGCCAGTCCGGTCATCGCCGACATCTCCTCGAGAGACTCCCGTTGTCCGACCCACATCTCCCCGTACCGGCTCGAGGAATAGAACTCAGGATCCGTACGAGGGGCGCGGGGGCTGAAGTAGACCGTGGCCTCGTGGCCGCCAGCCAGCGGCTCGAGGAGGAGCACCGCGTCGGGCTCGCGGTCCGTGCCGAGGCCCGTGAGGTGCGCGAAGGCCGAGTGCGGCCGGTAGCGGAAGTCGGTGTCGTTGGACCGTACGCGGTAACCCCCCGCTGGGACCACGATCCGCTCGCCCGGGTACATCGCGGACACCGTGTCGCGACGGGACGCTGTGTGGGCCGTCGAGGGGAGGGCCGCGGGCAGCTCGTCGCTGTACGGAGCCCAGTCGGTGCTGATGAACTCCGTGAACGCCTTAGAGAAGGGAATCTGGCGGTTGGGAAGCACCGGCTGCGGATCACTGGACATGGGTACAGATACTAGGCGTGTTGGCTGCCATAGGCTGATTCGCATGACAGACCTCTACCTCGTCCGGCACGGCGAGACCGAGTGGTCCAAGTCCGGGCGGCATACGTCGGTGACCGACCTCGACCTCACCGACAAAGGCGTCCGGCAGGCGGAAGCGCTGCGGAGCACGCTCGATCCGGCCGATTTCGGCCTCGTCCTGTGCAGCCCCCGCCTGCGTGCGCGAAGGACGGCCGAGCTCGCCGGGTTCCCCGACCCGGTCATCGACGACAACCTCGTCGAGTGGTTCTACGGGGACTACGAGGGCCGGACGTCGGACGAGATCCGCCGCGAGGCTCCTGGCTGGCGCATCTGGAACAGCCCGATCCCCGGCGGGGAGACGAAGGTGCACATCATCGCGAGGCTGAGCGAGGTCGTGACCCGCGTGCGCGAGTCCGGCGTCGAGCGGGCCATCTGCTTCGCGCACGGGCACTCGCTGCGCGTGCTGGCGCTCTGCTGGCTCGACATCGACATCGCACGGGGTCAGTCGTTTCCGCTCCAGACGGGGTCGCTGTCGATCGTGGGCTACGAGAAGGAGTCGCCGGCGATCGTGCGCTGGAACGCGTGAGGCGACGTGCGCCAGTAGAGTGCCGAGCGACACGATGAGGGAGTACGCATGAAGGCTGACCCCGGCGCGCAGCGGCGCCTGCTGGAGCTCCAAGCCGTCGACACCGCGATCGGGCAGCTCGACCACCGGGTCAAGATCCTGCCTGAGCACGCGCTGCTGGCGGAGCGGCAGACCCGGCGGCAGGCCCTCGGGCAGGAGCTGGTGGCAGCCGACACGGCACTCAGCGACGCGACGGCGGCGCAGACGAAGGCCGAGGCGGACCTTGCGCCGGTCCGCGAGCGGCTCGCCCGCGACGAGCGCACGGTGGACGGCGGAACCCTCACGGACCCCAAGACGATCCGCAGCATGATCGACGAGATCACCCACCTGAAGACCCGGATCTCGAACCTCGAGGACGAGGAGCTCGAGCTCATGGAGGCCGTCGAGGCCGCCCAGGCGGAGCGCGCGCGGATCATGGCGGCACGTACGGCGATCGAGGACGAGATGCGCGCGCTGATCGCGAAGCGCGACGCGGCCGTCGGCGACCTTCAGGCCGACCTTGCCGACCGCCGGTCTGTACGTGTGAGCTTGCTGACCGAGATCCCCGGACCGCTCGTCGACGCGTACGAGAAGGTGCGCTCCCGGTCCAGCGGCGTGGGCGCCGCCGCGCTGCAGGGCAGGCGCTGTTCGGGCTGCGGGCTCGAAGCCAACCCGAGCGACTACGAGAAGTACCTGGCCGCCGCGGCGGACGAGGTCCTTCGCTGCGAGGAGTGCGACCGGATCTTGGTGAGGACGGAAGCCTGATGCCTGCGGTACGCATCGCGGCACCGGTCGTACCCGCACCGCTGGAACCGGGTCTGAAGCGGCTCCGCTCCGAGCTCGAGGTGCCGGTCGGCTTCCCGCCTGAGGTCGTCGCCACCGCCGAGACGGCCGCGAAGGCCCCGGCGCCCGCCGAGCGGTTGGACCGTACGGACATCGAGTTCGTGACGATCGACCCCGAGGGCTCGATGGACCTCGACCAAGCCGTACACATCGCGAAGAACGGCGACGGGTACACCGTGCACTACGCGATCGCCGATGTGGCCGCGTGGGTCGAGCCGGGTGGTCTCGTCGACGCTGAGGCCCATCGTCGCGGCCAGACGTTCTACGCGCCCGACCAGCGCGCCGCGCTGCACCCTCCGGCACTCAGCGAGGACGCCGCGTCCCTGCTCGCCGACGGCAGACCGCGCCCCGCGCTGCTGTGGACCGTGGAGCTCGACGCCGAGGGGAAGCAGACCTCGGCCACCGTCGAGCGCACCCTCGTACGGAGCCGCGAGCGCCTCTCGTACACCGAGGTCCAGCGCGACCTCGACGCCGGTGAGGCGAGCGACTCACTGCACCTGCTGGAGATCGTCGGACGGCTCCGGCAGGCGATCGAGGCCGAGCGCGGCGGCGTGAGCCTCGAGACGCCCGAGCAGGAGATCACGGCCGACGGCGACGACTGGCGTCTCGAGTTCAGGGCCGCTCTGCCCGTCGAGGGCTGGAACGCGCAGATCTCGCTGCTCATCGGAGCCGCTGCCGCCGAGATCATGATCGCCGGCAAGATCGGCATCCTGCGGACGCTTCCCCCAGCAGAGCAATGGGGGATCGACAAGCTGCGCCACACGGCGAAGGGGCTGCACATCGCCTGGCCCGGCACCCTCTCGTACCCCGAGTTCGTCCGCAGCCTCGACCCGCACAAGCCCGCACACCTCGCCATGCTCACCGCCTGTACGGTCCTGTTCCGCGGCGCGGGCTACACGGCGTTCGACGGCGCGCTCCCGGACGCCAACCTCGTCCACGGCGCACTCGCCATGCACTACGCGCACGCGACGGCGCCCCTGCGGCGGCTCGTCGACCGCTACGTCGGCGAGACCTGCGTCGCCCTGTGCACCGGCACGCCCGTGCCCGAGTGGGTTCGGACGGCGCTCCACGAGCTGCCGGACCTCATGGCCACGTCGGACGCCCGCGCGAAGAAGTACGAGCGCGGCATCATCGACCTGATGGAGGCGCTGGTCCTCTCGACCCGTGTCGGCGAGACCTTCACCGGCACCGTCGTCGAGATCGAGAGGAACGGGACGGACGGTGTGGTCGTCCTGGCGGATCCTGCGGTCGAGGCGCGCGTCAACGGCAAGGTGGAGCTCGGCGAGGAGACGACCGTGACGCTCGTCACCGCAGATGTCGCGACCGGAACCGTGAAGTTTGCGGTCGCCTGACCGTACGAGTCAACAGAACGCGTCGAGGACCTGGTAGCCGCTGTACGTGAGCACGATGCGCCGCACGGTGTCCGTCGGGTCGGTCGTGAGGTTCTGGGTGACGAAGACCAGGTCGTGGCCGCCCGAGCTCACGACGAGCAGGTCGACGTTCTTGGGTGCCGTCGACCCGTACGAGATGGTCTTGACCGCGACGTTCGAGCCGTACGTGGCCAGGACGTCCGCGACCGTCGCTCCGATCGCGATCCCGGACTTGGTGCCGTGGCGGGTCGTGGTCAGGTGGATGCCGGTGACACGTCCGGACATCGTGTAGATCGCGATCCCTTCTGCGGTCAGTGTCGGTGTCTCGTCGACGGAGCAGTTGCCCGGCGTGCCCACGAGCACGCGGCGTGAGGTGAGGGTCGACGTGCTCATCCCCAGCGTCAGCTCACCGATCCCTGTGGTCGTCAACACGTCACCGGCGTGCACGACGGGGGTCACGGTCGTGGCGGCTGCTGTCGGGGTGGTCGCCGTCGCCGTCGGTGTCACGAGCCCGCTCGCGATCGTCGCGGGAGCGGCCGACACGCTCGGAGGGGCCGAGCTGGGCGCCGCGGACGCGGACACGGGGGCTGGAGCAGCGGGCACGGCGGACACGCCGTGGGTGAGGTTGGTGATGGCCAGGCCGCCGATCGCGACCACCGCGACGAGGGCGACGGAGTTGCGGACCACGCGCCGGGTGTGGCGCCTGTTGCCGAGCGTACGCACCCGCTCGGGGGTCAGGTGTTCGGCCACGGGATCAGTGCTCCTTGCAGCGAAGTACGCATCGAGGTCGCTCTCGTCAGGCATGGCTGGCCTCCTCGGGCAAGGCGTCGGTCAGGTAGGTCGCGAGGGCTGCGCGAGCACGGGAGAGGCGTGCCTTGATCGTGCCTACGGGGCGGCCGGTCTCGGCGGCGATGTCGGCGATCGAGAGGTCGCCCATATGGAACAGGACAATGGCTTCCCGCTGTTCGGCGGGAAGGCGCTTCAGCGCCCGCTCGATCGCGATGCGGTCGGGGCTGGGCTGAGCGGGGGGATCAGGGAGGACCGAGCGATCGGTGGCCCGGAGGAACTTCGTCGTCCGCCTCCAGCGCGAGATGGCCAGGCGCTGAGCGGTCGTACGTACCCAGGCCTCCGGATGACCGTCGGGTGACAGCTGGCGTCGGTGGTCCCAGGCGCGGATGAAGGCTTCCTGGACGCAGTCCTGGGCCTCGGCCGCGCTGCCGCACATGGCTGTGACCTGGCGCACGAGACGCTCGAACGACTCCTCGTACAAGGCGTCGAACGTGGCCTCGTCCATCGGTGGTGTCTCCTGGGGCAGTGTGTCTACCCTGCGTACGCTCCGCAGCCCCGAAAGGTTGCAGGGATCTCAGACGAGTTCCGCGGGCTCAGGAGAGGGTCTCGAGCTCGGCACGCAGCGCGTCGACGACCTTGGAGCCGCCCAGCATCGCGCTGCCCATGACGAGCGCCTGGCTCGCCGTCATGCCCTTGGCCATCCCGATCATCGGGTTCGTCGTGATCCCGGGAGCGTGTTTCTCGAGGATCGCCACCACTTCGGGGTCGTTGAGCATCGTGCCGAGCATCGTCTTGTCAGGGTCGTAGCGCATGACATGACGGTACCCGCTCCGCCCACGGCGGCAGGGGCGTTTGAGCGTCATCCAAGGAGTCGTCGATCGGGGACGCGAGAAGGTCGAGCTGTAGGGACGAGCCGGAGTCTGGGGCCGAAGGATGCCGTGGTACCCGTCGCCTCGGGGCCTGGCCGAACCGTACCGGACCGATCAGGAAGGCTCAGGTAGCAGGCGCCCTGACGTCGCGGTCACTGCGACGAGCGCATCATGGGGGGGGGCATCCTCGAAGCGGGTACGCCGGGAACTGCGAACATCAGCAGGGCGGTGAGTGTTTGGGGACGCGAGGGCGATCGCTGAAGGAGCCGCTGCGACACAGGCGGAGCTTTAGAGGGCCTCATGTCGATCAGAGGACTCGACCGTCGTTTGGCGTTGCGAGCAGGGTGGTTTGGGTTCGGGTAACGTGCCGATCACGAAGGGACGGGGACGTCATGGCGACGACGCGTAAGCCAGCCACGTTGGTGGATGTGGCGCGGCTCGCGGGCGTCTCGCACCAGACGGTGAGTCGGGTGGTGAACGGGTCGGACGCGATCCGGCCCCGGACCCGCGCTTTGGTGGAGACCGCCATGGCGGAGCTGGACTATCACCCCAACTTGGCAGCCCGCGCTTTGGCGACGAGCCGGCCGCACCGGATCGGAGCGTTGGCCAGCGAGATATTGGAGCGCTCCCCGCTCAGGGTGATCAACGCGGCTGCGGAGACTGCCCGGGAGTTCGGCTACGTCCTCGATATCGTCAGCGTCGATCCTCAAGACGCTGTGTCGTTGACGCAGGCGATCGACACGATGAACGCCAGTCAACCAGCCGGGGTATTCGTCATGACGCCGACCGACCTGGTCATGTCGCTGGTCAGTCCCGACAGGTTCAACGTGCCCAGTGTGTTCGAACGCAACGGCGATTCCATCGCTACAGACGACGATCTGGATCATTACAGCTACGCCCTCGTGGTGGACCACTTGTTGGATCTCGGTCACCGGGCCATCTGCCACGTTGCCGGCCCCGCGTCCACGCCAGCTGCACGCGCCCGAGAGGCATGCCTGTTCCGCCGAGTGGGGCTGGCTGGCGGCCATGCCAGCGTCATGGGCGGGGGTGACTGGTCGTCCGCGTGGGGCTACCGGGCGGGTCAGAGCATCGACGTGGACGGGGTCACGGCCATTGCGGCTGCGAACGATCAGATCGCCCTAGGTCTGCTTCGGGCGTTGGATGAGCGAGGCGTACGTGTCCCTCAGGATGTCTCGGTCTCGGGGTTTGATGACATTCCCGAGTCGGGCTACTTCCAGCCGCCTCTGACTACGGTCGCAGTCAATGTCGAGGCGATCGGGCGAGGGGCGTTGTTGGAGTTGCTAGCCGAGTTGGACGGGGTCGAGGCGCCGATGCCGGAGCGTGTGGCACGCCTAGTGGTTCGCGCGTCGACCGCGCCCGCTCGCAACTGAGCCAGCTCCTCTGAAGCGCCGACGTTCGTGACGGCCTGATCCCCACCCCCTTGCACACCTCTTGGTGGAGGTGTAGCGTCCCGCACAAATGTTAGCGCTAACATTTGGACGGAGAGGTCCCGGTCGTGAACACAGTCGTTCCCCGAAGCGTCAAGTTCGGCGCTGCCTACTACCTGGAGTACCAGCCGTCCGCGGAGCTTCTCGAGCGTGACCTGGACCTCATGGTGGCCGCGCACTTCTCGGTGATCAGGGTGGGCGAGTCGGTGTGGTCGACCTGGGAGCCGGAGAACGGCAGGTTCGAGCTCGAGTGGCTGCAGCCGGTTCTGGACGGAGCGCACGCTCGCGGCATCGACGTGGTGCTGGGTACCCCGACGTACGCGGTCCCGCCGTGGCTCTCGCACCAGTTCCCGGAGATCGCCGCCGAGACAAAGACCGACCAGCCACTCGGGTGGGGGGCCAGGCAGGAGATGGACTTCACGCACCCCGCGTACCTCTTCCATGCGGAGCGCGTCATCCGCAAGATCCTCGGTCGCTACGCCGGGGATCCGGCGGTGATCGGGTTCCAGGTCGACAACGAGCCGGGGATGCACCTGTTCCACAATCGCGGGAACTTCCGTCGGTTCGTGGCCGACCTGCGACAGCAGTACGGCGATGTCGAGACTCTGAACCGTGAGTGGGGGCTGGTGTACTGGTCGCATCGGCTGTCGGACTGGGCCGAGCTGTGGACACCAGACCAGAATGCCCAGCCGCAGTACGATCTGGCCTACCGGCGATGGCAGGCCCGGTGCACGAGCGAGTTCATCGCTTGGCAGGCGTCGATCGTGGCCGATTACGCAAGAGACGACCAGTTCGTCACCACCTGCATCCAGTTGACGCGCCCCGCACTCAACGACGTCGACCTCAACTCGCGCCTCACCGCCGCCGCCTACAACCCCTACTACCGGATGCAGGACAGCCTCGACCAGACTGTCGAGCCCAAACGGACCGACCTGTGGGTCAAGACCGGCGCATGGGGGCTGCTCCAGCTCGGCGATAGGGGCTATGCGGGACGTCAGGAGCGCTTCCTGGTCACCGAGACGAACGCCCAGGCGATCCACGGGTCGTACCTCAACCAGCCGCCCTATCCAGGCCAGCTCAAGCAGGCGGGGTTGGCGCTGGTGGCCAAGGGCGCCGCGATGATCGAGTACTGGCACTGGCACACGTTGCACTTCGGCGCCGAGACCTACTGGGGCGGCATCCTGCCGCACAGCCAGCTCCCCGGCCGCGTCTACCGGGAGCTCTCCGAGCTCGGCAAGCTCCTGGAAACCGTGGGCGATCAGCTTGCCGACTACGTTCCCGATGCAGACGTCGCCCTGCTGTACAGCACAGACAGCAGTTTCGCGATGCAGTTCCAGCCGCCGTTGAACATCGACGGCGCCCCGGAGACCCATTCGTACGAGTTGATCTTCGACGCCTTCTACCGCGGTGTTGTCGACGCAGGAGCACAAGCGCGCATCGTCCACATCGAGCAGGCCCTGACCCTGGGCGCCGACGGCCTTCTGGCGATCGCGCCGACCCTGGTGGTACCCGCGTTCTACATCGCCAGCGACGACGCCCTGGCGATCCTGGTCGAATACGCCGCCAAGGGCGGCCATCTCGTCATTGGAATCCGCACAGGCTATGCCGACTCGGAGGCGCGTGCGAGGCTCGCGGTCGCGCCAGATGTCCTCACCGGGCCGGCGGGCGTTTGGTACGAGGAGTTCTCGAACCTCGACGACGATGTCCCGGTAACGGCCGCCACCGGCGGGAATCTGGCACTGTCGCCGGGGGCTGCCGCGACCCGGTGGGCCGACGGCCTGATCCTCGAGGGCGCGACACCCTTGCTCGAGTACATCCACCCACAGCACGGCCGCTTTCCGGCGGCCGCATCGACGCCGCATGGCGCCGGCAGGATCAGCTATGTCGGCACCGTCCCCAACCGGGCTCTGGCGGCGGACCTGATGCGGGCCTTCGTTCCGCAGCGGGTGGCAGATGCCTGGTCACTTCCCCTCGGGTCTCCAGTCACGGTCACCACTGGCCGTGTCGGAGACTCCCGGCGTGCGTGGTTCGTTCACAACTGGAGCGGCCTGCCGCAGCAGGTCACCGTTCCCTGCTCGTTCCTCTCGCTCGCCGACGGCACCAAGGTGCCTTCCGGTGCAACCGACCTCGACCCGTGGTCGGTCCTCGCCCTCATCGACGCCTAGGCCCGTCAACCCAACAAAGGAGAAAGAAATGCAACTCAATCGTCGGCATCTTCTCGGTCTGGGCGCAGGCGCCCTGGCCGCATCGGCAGTCGCCGGATGCAGCTCCACCACGTCGTCCACCGCCGCCTCCGGCGCATCGGTCATCAGCGAGGACGAGCGCACCAAGGCGCTGAACACGCCCACCGAGCTCACCTTCTGGACCTGGGTGCCCGACATCGCCACCAAGGAGGTGGCCAAGTTCATGGCCGCCTACCCGAACATCAAGGTGAAGGTCGAGAACGTCGGACAGGGGGCCGCGCACTACCAGAAGTTGCGCACGGCGCTGAAGGCGGGCGAGGGCGGTCCCGATGTCGCCCAGATGGAGCTTCAGTACATCTCGTCGTACGTCGTCACGAAGAGCCTGGTTGACCTGACCCCGTACGGAGCAGCTAGCCTCCAGCCTCTCTTCGTGGACTGGTGTTGGAAGCAAGTCGTCATGGCCAATGGGATCTATGCGATCCCCCAGGACTCCGGCCCCCTGGGGAACGTGTACCGCAAAGACATCCTCGACAGCGCCGGCATCACCACGCCGCCCGCAACCTGGGACGACTACTACACGGCAGCCAAGGCCGTCCGCGCGAAGACCAAGTCGTACATCTCAAACTTCGCCTCCGGCCAGGGAGGCATGTTCGTCGCCTTGCTGTGGCAGGCCGGCGCCAAGCCCTTCACCTGGGACGGCGGCCAGAAGGTCGGCATCAACCTCACCAGTCCTGAGGCGACGAAGGTCATGCAGTACTGGCAGAAGCTGATCCAGGAGGACCTCGTCTCGACCGACGCCGACTTCAACGACGCGTGGTACCAAGGCCTGGCCAACGGCAAGTACGCCGGCTGGGTGACCGCGGCCTGGGGTCCGGTCTTCCTCCAGGGAACGGCTGCCAAGACCACCGGACTGTGGCGGGCGGCCAAGGCGCCGCAGTGGAGCACGACATCGGACGCGTCAGGCAACTGGGGTGGCTCGACCACGGCGCTCATCAAGGGCACGAAGAACCCGATCGCCGCCTACGAGCTCGCCAAGTACATCAACTCCAACGACGCCTCCGCTCTCCAGTTCGCCACTGACCAGTTCTTCTTCCCTGTGACCAAGTCGACAATCGCGAATCCGACATGGTCGTCGCAGACCAGCGACTTCTTCGGCGGTCAGAAGGTCAACGAGCTATTCGGCGGCATCGCCAACAGTGTGGACGCGAACTTCCAGTGGCTCCCGTTCATGGAGTACGTCTACTCGAGCGCTCAAGACACGATGACACCCGCGATCACCAACAAGGGAGACCTCGTGGCGGCCATGAAGGCGTGGGAGGCGGCGCTCAAGACCTACGCGACGCAGCAGGGTTTCACTGTCGCCTGAGCCCCCGTTCGGTCGGCCGCGCCACCGGGACGCGGCCGACTGATATCCCACCCCAGCACTCTCATCGAAAGGAGCCGAGATGAGCGCCCTCGTTGCTCGTCGGAACTCGCGCCCGCTAAGACGCAAGCAGGTCACAACCGCCTATTTGCTGTTGGCCCCGTTCGTCGTCGTGTTCTTGGTGATGCTGATCATTCCGCTCGTGTACTCGGGGTATCTCAGCACCTTCCGAACCACGCTGATCGGCGGTACGCAGTTCAACGGGCTGGCCAACTACGTCCGCGCATTCACCGACAGTGAGTTCCTGGGCGGACTCGGACGGATGGGGCTGTTCCTGATCATCCAGGTCCCGCTCATGCTCGGGTTGTCGCTGTTCGTCGCGCTCGCGCTTGACAGCGGAAGGGTGCGCGGATCCGCTGCCGTTCGACTCTTGACCTTCGTCCCCTACGCCGTTCCCGGCGTGGTCGCGACCATGATGTGGGGGTATCTGTACGGGAACGACTTCGGCCTGATCGGACAGATCCTGCGGGCTGTGCATCTCCCAGCGCCGAACCTGCTGTCCGCCCAGAACATCCTGGGGTCGATGATGAACATCGTCACCTGGCAGTACGTCGGCTACAACATGATCATCATGTTCGCGGCCCTGCGGACCATCCCGACAGAGCTGTTCGAGGCCGCTGAGATCGACGGCGCCAGCCAACTGCGGATCGCGTGGAGCATCAAGATCCCAGCGATCCGCAACGCCATCATGCTGACTGTCATCTTCTCGATCATCGGCACGTTCCAGCTCTTCAACGAGCCGAGCTTGTTGCGCCCCCTCAACCCAGCCGCCATCAGCTCCAGCTACACGCCGAACTTCTACGCCTACAACCTCGCCTTCATCAACCAGGACATCAACTACGCAGCGGCCATCGCCTTCGTCCTCGGCCTGTTCATCGCTGCGATCTCTTACGTCGTTCAGTTGTCAACGCGCACACGGGAAGGAGATGGAAAGTGACCAGCTCCTCGCTTGCCACGCCATCACCTGTGGCCACAAAGAACGCCGCCAAGCGTCGAAGCCCCCGGGACCGCCGCAGTACACTCCTCACCGTCTTGCTCTGGCTCCTCGTGGCGTACTTCATCGTCCCGCTCCTCTGGTTGCTCATCGCGTCGACGAAGGACAACGCCGACCTCTTCTCATCATTCGGCCTGGCCTTCGGA
>Ga0182021_10006698_pt1 | contig 13669 bp, 12 predicted proteins | sample 612E3MmetaG_FD_120493 | JGI IMG/M metagenome (GOLD analysis project Ga0182021, IMG submission 120493) | Permafrost microbial communities from Stordalen Mire, Sweden - 612E3M metaG (Illumina Assembly) | ecosystem: Environmental > Terrestrial > Soil > Wetlands > Permafrost | place: Sweden...
AAGCCTTTCGTGTCTGCCAGAGGCGCCTGGTCGTGCTGGAGTGGCTTTACGAGGTACAGGAGATCGGTCCGGGAATGGAGGAACGCCTGCCTGCCGCAGAGGTTCAAGCCTGGGCGAAAACAGCCGAATTTTTACCTGTGAAGAAACCCGTTTAAAGAAGTTCATACTTTATCGGTTCAACAAGTGATTTACAGAAACCTGCAGGAACAAGATCATTTTTCGACTTTGTCGATCTTGATCTCGGCCAGGAGGCCAATCTCGGCCAGCGCCTGGCGCAACGGTTCAACGCTGCCCGGTTTTACGAGGACTGTCTTTGGACTGAGCACCTCGGCGATGCAGCGCGCGATACGCGGCGTCTTTTGCAAGATGGGGAGCAGATCCGGTTTTTCCAGCCGTAAAAGCAACGCAGGTTCCACCGTTAACTCAACCCCGTATTTTTCCCAACGATCCAGAGCGTCTATGATAGTCTGCGGCAGGTTCTTGACTTGTGTCTGCTGCAATAATTGGCTGAGCTGGGTAGGCCGCAATCCCTGGTCAGAAGCCTGGCGCAGCGATTCTGTGCTGATGCGATATTTATTCTCAGACTTGCTGCCGGTGACAGGTTCGCAAAAACGGGCCAATTGATAACGCAGCGCACGCGGAACCTCTCGGGTGACCAACAATGTGCCGTCCGAAGAAACTGTAACAACGCCATTCTCGTTGTCATTGCTCACGGGCGGCTGACCTTTCAGTAAAAGACGGCCGCTGGCTGAGATTCGAAAAGAAAGCGGGGGGCTGTTTTTTTCCGCCCTGGCAATATCAACTACTCCCAGCCAATGGAAAGGGCCGCCGATCAAATAGCGGATCAAGGCGCCTTCCACCTTCTCCCAATTCTCAAAACCACGCAAATGGGCCTGCGTTTTCTCATCACGAATGAACCAGGAATCGTAATCACCTGCCGGACGTTGGAAATCGGGGGTTTGCGCTTTAAGCTGGCTCAACAAAGAGGGGATGCTCCACCAGATGGTGGGGTCGAGATGGGTCAGAATTCCCATAAGCAAATTGCGCGGGAGAAGGGGATCGTTTGTCCAGTTACCATCGCAAACCAGCCCGGGCAGCATGCAAAGGTCATTCATTAACTTGCTTTGCAGCCAGGTCTGAAAAAGGGTGAGAAGTGCCTCCCCGCGAGTAGCAGAGAGGAATTCCTTTACTTTATTGGGTTCTGGCAACTGCCCCGATGCGATCAATCCCGTTTGTGATAGTATTGCAAACAAGAATTGCCGGTATGTACCGCTAGAAGGCAAATGGGTGTTTTCCAGAGGGCGATTCATGCGCAGCGCTGCCAGCAATTCCGTGGCATCATCCAGAATTGCATCTGTGGCCAGATCCTGAATTTTTCTTTCTGCTTCGGCAGCGGGGCGGGGAGATAAAAGAGCTGCTTCGGGATTGCCTGCATGAAGAAGTGTGAGAAATTCGTCTGGAATGTAAACATATTCTTGCGGTTCACCAGATAAGTTGAGAAACACACGCCCGATCAACCCCCGGTACCACAGGACTTCCACCGGGGATACAGGTTTCAGATCAGGATTTTCGCGGGCGCGTCGAGCTAACCCAAAAGTCCGCAGTTCGCCGAATTCGCGGGTGAAAATGGCCCAGCTTTCCCGCCCCTGATGTGAAAGTAGGCTCCCCCAGGCAGTTTGAGCTTCTGCAGGGAGGTTTTCGAGCGTTTCTTGTAACAGCGCTTCTTGCTGCATCAGGGATGCGATCTCTTTTACGGCTGCAGAAAAACTTTTGGCAGCCAAATCGAGTTTCCAGGTGCGCGCAATACGTTGCAAGAAATCCAGATCGGTAGAACGAAGTGTTTGGTTAAGATCGGGCATGGTGAAATCAATCCTGCATTGATTATATCGAATGATTTTGATACTGATAACCAAAGAAGCACAAAGGTTTAATTGACGTTACTCTTTCTTATAAGTATAATTTCTTTTACCCTGGCTATTTCTAGGGAAGGAATTTCATGGCCTTAAAAGGCAATCTGCGAGATTTTTCTATTACGCAATTATTGAATCTGATCAACCTGGCAAAGAAATCAGGTGCTTTATATATTGAAGGACCAAGTGATATTGCCCAGGTATTTTTCCGTGATGGAAAACTTACTTATGCGCAAATTGGTCAGCAAGAAACCAGTCTCCTGCAGCTCTTACTTGAGGCGAATAAAATATCCCAAACCCAATTTAACCTGCTCACCGTGCGGACAAATAATTTGAGCGACAAAGAAGCAGGATTGTTATTTGTAAATAGCGGTTATGTTAACCAAAGCGAAACTTTCAAGGTCATTGAGGATTACCTTTCGGGCATCATGCGGTCCCTTTTTACCTGGTTGGATGGGTATTTTCATTTTGAACAAAATGAACTGCCACCTGCAGAGAAGATACCGGTCAGATTGCCACTCGAAAATTTAATTGTTGAGGGCGCAAGGAAAATCCAAGAACTTGATGAACTAAGGGCTGAAATTCCTAGTCTGGAGATGGCATTAAAATTTGTGGATCGGCCAGGAATTGATATTAATCATCTCAACCTCAGCCCGGAAGAGTGGCGGGTGATCTCATATGTTAACCCTAAAAATTCAATGCAGCAAATTGCCCAAACTACTAAATTGGATGATCTCCAAATTCGCAAAGTAGTCTATGCGTTATTGCAAGCCGGGTTGGTGGAAATTATCCGCCCCGGTGGAGTTCCCGTAGCACTAAACGGAAAAGTGATTCCTCAGATGAATCATAAAGAGCAAAAATCTTTGGTCGACCGGTTAATTGGACGGATTCGTTCCATTTAACCCTGATAGAGGAAATTAACCATGCAAACTCAGACAGTGAAAATAGTAGTTACCGGCCCATTTAATTCCGGAAAAACAGAATTAATCCGTTCGGTGAGTGAAATTGACGTTGTTTCCACAGAGAAGAAAATCACTTCAGATATCGAGAAGATCAAAGAATCTACCACGGTGGCAATGGATTTTGGACGCATTACAGTAGATGACGATTTGATCTTGTTCTTATTTGGTACGCCTGGACAAAAACGATTTGATTTTATGTGGGAAATCCTATCTGAGGGCATGCTTGGTTTTATTGTGATGGTGGACAGTACTCGTCCTGAGACTTTTAAAGAAGCCCGTAATATCCTTGAGACGTTCCATGCATCTGCACCTACTCCCTATATTGTGGCGGCCAATAAGCAAGATATGGCTGATGCCTGGGATGTGGAAGATATTCGTCTGGCCTTAAGATTGGATCCAGCGATAAAAATCTTGCCCTGCATTGCCAGGAAAAAAAGCACAGTAAAAACCGTGCTGCTCGAATTGTTGTATGCGATATTGGATGAGGTTGAAGGAAAAACAGAGAATTGAGGTGATCAATTAAATGGTTACACAAAATGAGACCGTAATGTTTGGAATTCCCCATTATTTTCGTCTGGGTCTGGAAGAGACAATTGGCCCAGATGAACTAGAAAAAATCAATGTCCAACTGGCGGGGTTGAAATTGCCCCAGAATGAATTGACGATGGCACAGGTAAAACCCATTCGTCAAAAGTTGGATGAAATTTATGGAACTATTGGAGCCCGTGGAATAACCATGTGTTCTGGAAGGGCTGCTTTTAAGCATTTATTGAGCCAACAGGGAAAGCAGCTTGGTTTTGAAAGTGAGACCTTCCGTTTTTTGCCAGGCCGTTTTAAATTAAAAAAGGGGCTATCTTTATTAGCATCCTGGATGGGCAAGAATTATCAAGAAAAAGTATTTTTAGAAAGCAAAGAGAAACACTGGTTGTTTTCTGTGGCAGATTGTTATGAGTGCACGAATATTAATAGTACCGGAAGTATGTGTGATTTCACCACAGGATTTTTACAAGAATTTTTGACCTGGGCCAGCGGTGGAAAATTTTATCGCATCCAGGAAACAACCTGTCGGGGTAAGGGTGATGAATTTTGCAGTTTCATGATTGATAAAGATCCGGTCGAATAACCAAAATTTTTCCGAGGAATAATAAAAGCAAGCTGAATTTATATCTCAGCTTGCTTTTTTGATAGTTAAAAAAATTGGTAACTTTTATTTGTTGAGTCTTTGCTCAATTATTCGGCGTAACCGCATAGTGCCAATGCTTTAGGCCCGGTATGTACACCTAAAACTGGTGAGACAATGGAGATGATCAATTCTTTTGGGTTAAATTCCTGACGTACTCTTTCGGCCAGAGCTTCCGCTTCAAGTAGGGCTGCGTTGTGCAAGACGGCTATATGCAAGGGACGGGTGGTATCGATGAGTTTGAAAAAACTGGAATAAAGACGTTCGATGGCCTGCCCGCGTGTACGGGAAATATCACCTGCTTCTACGGAACCTGATTCATGGTTGACTCGAATCTGGGGTTTCAAGTGCAACAGCCCGCCAATTAACCTGGCAGCGCCGGCGATCCTGCCGCCGTGAAAAAGATAATCAATAGTTTCAAGCACAATATGATAGTGTAAGTTCTGGCGAACTTTGGTCACTGCTTCCATCATTTGTTGGATATCTCCGCCTTTTTCACGCTCACGGGCGGCGGCAAGGACTTGCCAGCCCAGGCTCATCGAATTTGATTTCGAATCCATTATATGAACAGGAATCGTAAATCCTTCTGCTGCAGTACGAGCTGACCCAATGGTTCCGCTCATGGCGCTGCTGATTGTTATCACCAAGATCTCTTCGGCGCCATCCGCACGCGCTTTTTGATAGACAGATAAAAATTGTTTGGGAGTGGGCTGGCTTGTCGTTGGAAAGTTTGAATCCGCTAACAGCCGGATGTAAAAATCTTCTGCTGTTAATTCTATGCCATCCAAATACTGGTTTTCGCCCCAGACGATTGTCAATGGAACAACATAAATTTTATATTTTTTTCGATATTCTTTTGGTAGATCATTTGTGCTATCAGTTATTAACGCAATTTTTTTCGGCATGAATATTCTCTTTTTTCAAGGATTATAAAAATGATTTTTTGGATGTAAATATGTCTCCAGACATATTTCTTGATTAAATATCAAGAAAGATAAAAGCGCTCCATAGATTAAAAAAAGAGTGCTTTTGAAATTTGTAATTTTATTTTGATTTACTTAAAAGGTAAGATCGCATTTCTTGAAGAGGGATCGATTCATTTTTATTTTCTATAAAAACGATATTGTCTTTTACGCAATAGTACAACTTCATCCAGACACCGATGGCTTTTTCTACTTGACCTTTACTGCCAGCTTCTTGATCTTTTTGGACTTGATATTTTGCAAAGATCTTTTTTCGAAAAATAAAGTAGGCAGCATAGGCCATGACAGCAAACCCGACTGCGAACCAAAACACCCCATATTGGGTAGTAAAAATTTGATAGAGGAAATAAACACTCAAAAATGCCAATGCAAAGGCAACCCAATCCGGATTGATGGCTCGAGTGTTTTGTGTTTCACCCTGGGGAGGGGCAAATGATTCCATCAACTCACGATAATAACGGCTGCCTTTTAGTTTATCTCGTCGTTCTTCCGGAATTTTAGCCTGTAATGCATCTATTACCGGTGCTTCGGCCTTATCTCCACTTTTTAAACGCATCAAACTTTGCATATAAATTTCGCTTACTTTATAAGAATTTTCTGCAACTTTACAAGCCGGGCAGACTTTTATTTTCTCAACCATGGGCAATTCTACCTTTACTTGATAGCAAATGCAAAGAGGGCGATTCCCAGGTTCAACGGGATCCACCAAAAAGTGGACAGTGAGGGACCCAAGAACCGGGTGGCCGCGATAACAGCGCCAAAGGTGATCAAAATGATTGCACCGCCAACCATCCACCAATTGCGAAGATGGACACCCAAATGTGCATATTTTATTTCTGGTTTTTTATCGGCGTTTTTCTTTTTCTTGGAGTTCTTTTGAGCAACTGCTGCGTACTGATATTGGGCTTTTTTAATTCTCTGACGTTGAAGTATTGTCAAACGTAAATAGAACAGTAATACGCATACTATGGTAATGATCGTGCCAGCGTCAAAATTCATGGTCTCTTCCTATAGTTGCGAAAACTTAAATTTTAAGGCATTATCTGGTAAAGAGAGGTCTTTGTCAATAGAAATAGTGATCAAGTTCAATTTCATTGTAAAGAATAAAACATTTTAAAGGAATTACCATTTTGATTGTCAGACCATTACATTAATCACTATTTTTACGATATATGATTGCTTAAACTTGAATTTGAATTTTAATCATGCTATCATAATTTTAAGAATTTCTCGATTTTCCTTAAAAAAAGTGTACTGCCTTGATCTCCATGAATAAGATTTTTAAAGCCAAGGTAGTAATTCAAGGAGGACTTTGAATTACAGACAGACTTTAATTCACCTACAGGGCAAAATTGGTTGGGAAGAGCAAATCCCAGGGGTTTGTCTTCTTCAGTCGTGTTTAATCCGCAGTTGAATTTTTGGGTTTCATGCTGATGATCAATGGTATGAAACCTTTCGTTTTATTAAGGGTTACTTTGCAGTAGATACAAGAGACGATTGTTTCTTTGTGATCTAAATTGAGAATTTGGAGGTGGATTTCTAAAAAAAGCCAATTAAACACCTTGTTCTTTATTTTTTCTTCTAATCTAGAATGTTATAAGGAGTGAGAATATGGCGAAAACTACTGAAGCAAAAGCAATTGTAGGTTATTTACCGCAAGATGTTCCACCATTTGGTTCAATGCTTAGCCTGGGTCTACAGCAAGTTTTGACTATGTTCCCCGCTACCGTTCTGGTTGCCATTTTGACAAAATTTGACGTTAGCGTCACTTTGATGGCATCTGGTATTGGTACCATTGTTGCCTTATTAGTTTCTGGTCGCCGCATTCCAATGTATTATGGTTCCAGTTTCAGCTACATCTCTGTCATCATCACAGTCATGAATCTCTATTCAAATGGTTGCTTTGCTGACAAACTGACCACATATTGCCCGGATGGTGTTCGTGTCGTCCAGGTAGGTATTATGGGAACGGCTGTAGTTGAAATCCTCATCGGCCTTTTGATCATGGCGGTTGGTAAAGAGGCGTTGGATAAAGTGCTGCCTCCAGTCATCACCGGCTCTGTGGCAATCATCATTGGCATTGCCCTCGCGGGTACTGCACTCAGTGAAGCATCGTCAAACTGGATCGTTGCCTTCGTTACTTTGTTCTTCACCATCGCCTTCTCTGTTTATCTGCAGGGTAAAGGACTGATCGGCATGCTGCCAATTCTCCTTGGTGCCATCGTTGGTTGGTTGGTAGGATGGGGATTTGGTTTGATTGATTTCAGCAAGATCGCGGCTGCTTCCTGGCTGAGCTTACCAAAAGTAACTTTGCCTGCTTTTACTGATCCGCACGCCTGGGGTGCAGCATTAGGTATCGCTTTGATCGCTATTGCCACAGTGCCTGAATCAACTGCTCATATTTATCAGATGAGCCTCTATATCGATCAGTTAGCGCTCGAAGTTGGCAAGAAACCCATCGAAATCAAGAGACTCGTTGGTTTGAACCTCGTCGCTGACGGTAGCGATGACTTAATCGTCGGGTTCCTGGGTGGCTGCGCTGGAACAAACTACGGCGAAAACAACAGTTTGATGGCAATCACTCGTAACTACTCTGTGGCCGTTTTGATGACCGCCGGTGTAATTGCTATTCTCCTGGGTTTCGTTGGTAAATTGGCTGGCGTTGTCAATACTCTGCCTACCGCAGTCGTGGGTGGTCTTTCCATTTACCTGTTCGGTGTCATTGGTATGCAAGGTGTTGCGCTTATCCAGAGCGAAAAAGTCAACTTGTTTGACCCCAAACAATTGGCTGTCGGTGCTGTCATTCTCGTGACTGGTATCGGTGGCGCGCTGGGTCTGGCAAATGGTTTATATCCATTTGTCATCCCGGTGATCTTCCCGAACGGTATCCCGGCCATTGTTTTTGCAGCTTTCGCTGGTATCATCTTAAATCTGGTGTTCATCCTCATCAAACCATCCTGGTTCGGTGTTGACGAACGCGCGAACATCAACGGGTAATTAAAAATATTTGGCTTCCATCCCTCCTCCGGTTTTCCGGAGGAGGGAATTTTTTCCAGCGCGCTCTCTACATAGCATCACAAGAAAACGCGTTGAACTCAAAAGACTGGAATAAATATGATCAATCCCCATCCAGGACTCCCAGAATTAGAGTATATAAAACCAACCTCACTCGAAGAAGCCAGCAAATTTTTGGCCGCTCATGCAGGAGAGGCCCGTCCGTTCTCAGGTGGAACGGATTGTTTCGTCCGTTTACGCGACGGTGTTCTTAAGTTGAACTATCTGGTTGACGTAAAGAACCTGGACGGAACAAAAGAGATTTCGTTCGACCCGAAAAAAGGGTTAACCATTGGCGCAGCGGTAACGATGAACCGGGTAGCCGTTAATCCTGATGTCATAAAACATTATTCAAACCTGGTAGAAGCTGTCAACTCAGTTGCCAGCTACCAATTACGCAATCGTGCAACCATCATCGGAAATATTTGCAATGCTTCACCCGCAGGTGATACGATCGGGACCTGCCTAGCTCTAGACGGAGTGTTAAATATTCACGGTATGTCTGGTTCCAAACAAATTCCCTTGAATTCCTTCTTTATTGCACCAGGCAAAACCGTTCTGCAACCAGGCGATATTGTAGTTTCGATTACCTTACCGGTTCCTCCACAGGGCTTTTTCGGAGTTTATAAGAAACTGGGCAGAAATGTCATCAGTGACCTATCCATTGTTGGTGTGACGGTTTTAGGTTACCCAAGCAAAGAGACAGCTTCTGGATATAAATTCAGGATTGCTCTGGCTTCGGTAGCGCCGGTGCCATTCGTGGCAAGCAAAGCAGAAGCAGTTCTGGCCGAGAAGAAGATTACCCCGGATGTGATTAAAGAGGCTGCCCAGGCTGCAATGGATTCGATCACCCCAATTGATGATGTCCGCGGTTCAGCCCGTTATCGTAAATATATGGTCAGAAATTTGACCCGGGAAGCACTGACGGAAGTTTGGTCAAAATTAGGCAAATAGGTGGAAGAACTGGTTCTTTCACTTTAGGAGGTATGTATGGCTTTACAACATATTACTCTCACTGTTAATGAGTTAGTTGAAACAGTGGATGTCCCCCAGAATATGACTCTTCTGACAATGCTGCGCGAGAAACTTTCTCTCACCGGTACAAAAAATGGTTGTACTGCCGGTGAATGTGGCGCCTGCACTGTCTTACTGAATGGCGAACCAGTCAATAGCTGCATGGTCCTTGCTGCAGAATGTGATGGCGTGGTCATCGTTACCGTGGAAGGCCTCGCAAAGAATGGAAAATTAAGCAATATTCAGGAGACGATCATCAAAACCGGCGGCGTTCAATGCGGCTTTTGCACCCCGGGCATGTTGATCTCAGCGACTGCTTTGCTTGAACGAAACCCGCACCCGACAGAGCAGGAAGTTCGTACTGCTTTGGTTGGGAATCTATGCCGCTGTACTGGCTATTTCCGTATTGTCGAAGCCGTCAAAGAAGCGGCAAAGATATAGTTCTTCCCCTAAATGGGATTGCAAAGGATAGAGCTTATCCTCTAAGGAGCCGTAATATGGCAAACGAGAAAATGAAAGAAAATGTCTCTAGTCTAATCGGTGCCAGCATGCCTCGTAATGATGTTTACGAGAAGGTGACTGGAACTGCAATTTACACTGATGATATTCAATTTGGCGGAAAGCTTTTGTATGCACGGGTGAAACGCAGCCCGTACCCGCATGCTTTGATCAAAAAAATAGATATCAGTAAAGCAACGGCTTTACCCGGCGTGAAAGCAGTAATTGTCGGGGCCGATTTTCCCAAGAAAATTGGTCTATATCTAAAAGATAAAAATATCCTGGCGATCGATCGTGTTCGTTTTATTGGTGAAGGTGTCGCTGCTGTGGCAGCGATCAGCAATGAGATTGCCATGAAAGCACTGGAATTGATCGATGTCGAATACGAAGAACTTGAGCCTGTATTCGATCCGGAATATGGCGCGACTAAAGAAGCTCCATTGATCCACCCCAAATTGGGCGAGTATGAAGTACCAAACTTCATTTTCCCCGAACCGGGAACCAATATTGCCAACCATTTCAAGATCAAAAAAGGTGACGTTGAATCTGCCTGGGGAAAATGTGAATATGTGGTCGAACGAAAATTCAAAGTTCCGCACATTCAGCATGTACCCATTGAACCGCACGTGGCAGTGGCCATGCAGGATGAGAAGGGTAAGATCATTTTGTGGGCTTCTTCACAATCTCCATTTGCCCAACGTGCCCTTATCGCTGAAACCCTGGAAATTTCACCAACTGATCTGCGAGTGATTGCCCCCTACGTTGGCGGCGGGTTCGGGAGTAAAGCTGGTGTTACCATGGAAGCCATCCCTGTGGCCCTGGCAACCAAATGCAAGGGTTGGCCGGTGAAATTGCTGCTTACTCGTGAAGAAGAATTCTTTACCAACTTCGTGCGCCAGGGACTCGTCAGCCACGTTAAAGCCGGCTGCGATAAAAATGGTCGTGTGCTGGCACTGAAGAACACCATGTATTTTGACGGCGGTGGTTCAACAGAATACGGCGTAAATGTAACCCGCGCCGCTGGTTATTCCAGTTCTGGTCCTTATGATATTGAAAACGTGCAGACCGACTCCATTTGTGTTTACACTAATCATCCCATTGGCGGAGCATATCGCGGATTTGGGATGTCTGAGTTACACACCGGTTTGGATCAGGTGATGGACGAACTGGCTGAAAAAGCAGGCCTGGACAAAGTTGATTTCCTCAAGCTCAATGGTGTTAAAGGCGGCGATACTTTGGATACGGGGATGACGATGCATCCCAATGGTCTGGTGCAATGTATCGAAAATGTTGCCAAAGCGATCAATTGGAAAGAAGTGAAGACACCGAGCTCGCTCAATAAATACCGCGGCAAGGGCATTGCCATTGCCTGGAAAGCCCCGGCAATGCCGCCAAATGCCGGCTCCAGCGCCTGGGTTGAACTGGCAGAAGATGGAAAGATCACCGTCGGTTTGGGCGGTCAAGAGATCGGCCAGGGTACCTTTACGGTCATGGCGCAAATGGCTGCGGCAGCCTTGGGTGTGCCGTATGAAGATGTGCGCATTGCCGGCCCGGTCGATACCCAATACAGCCCCTATGAATGGCAAACTGTTGCCAGCCGCTTGACCTGGAGCATGGGAAATGCCGTGCGCAGAGCAGCCGCCGATGCCCGAAAACAAATTTTGGACCTCGTGGCAGAAGCCTGGAAAGAAAAACCGGAAGATCTGGATATTGTGAATGGCATTGTAGTTTCTTACAAATCTGAAAATGAGACCACGCTCAAGAATATTGGTATCTACGGTATTCCAAAGGATAACAATGAGGGGTGGATTGGCGGCCCGATCATTGGACGCGGCAGTTTTATGCCAACCTATGTCACCAACCTTGATCCTGAGACCGGACAAGGTCCCCGCTCTGTAGTGCATTACACAGTCGGCTGCGAAGGACTGGATATTGAAATTGATAAGTCTACCGGTGCGATCACAGTTTTGAGGGCAGCAGCTTCATTCGACGTGGGTCATGCCATTAATCCAACCCTGGTAAAAGCTCAAATCGAGGGCGGTTTCGTGCAGGGATTAAGTTCGGCAATGTTCGAAGAGATCAAATTGAAGAAGGGCGTCATGACTAACCCCAGCTTCATGGATTATCGCATTGCCACAACTGCCGATACGGATTTCCCATTTGAGACCCCGTATGTTGAAGTTCCGCAGGACGATGGCCCCTGGGGAGCCCGCGGGGTGGGTGAACATCCGATGGTGCCGACGATCGCAGCGCTAGGGAATGCCATTTATGATGCCACTAAACTTCGTTTGATAGGTCCGCCTTATTCTGGGGAAAAGATCTATCTGGCTTTGCTGGATGAAGGGTTAGTGAAGTAGCGAAACAAACATGCCGGATCAATTTTTCCGGCATGTTTCTTATTATTTCGCAATGGTTATTAGTGGGGAAAATTTATGGACGATGACCTGATCGTTCGTAATGGTGTTCTCAGAAATGATATTAAGCAGAAAATTGATCTTGCAATCAAGGATGGCAAAATCGCTGAAATCAACCCCAAAATTTCTGGGAAAGACGCAATGGAATTGGATGCTGGAGGCAATCTGGTTGACTGTTACCAGTTGACAGAAATGCCCAAGAAATAATATATTTAACCTGATTAAGTTTCATTTTTAGGTTATAAATGAGATGATTAATGGAGGGAATATTTCCAAATTTCCATTGATTTTGACCAATAAATTGAAAAATCATGGATAATCAATTATCTCTTCAGAACTCGTTAACAAATAAACAATCCAATTGAATATGGCATTATTTCTTTTCAGTGGCCTTCGCCATTGCATTTAAATAGAAGCGTTTCTGTTTGTTAACTGAAGATAAAAAAAACAATCCTCTTTCCTGAAGGTAGATTGTAATTATGTACAGGTAAAAATGAACCAATTAATATAACCTGATATAGAATAGGCGATATTCCTGAGATTGATTTTAATCTTTCTCGGTTTATTTAATTTATTTATGAAAGGAGATGGTCAAAGATAAAACATTTGGGTATCTGTATCACCATCTTTCGACAATTAAAAAGAGGAGAATATGTTTAAAAAGTCAGTAATCCCAGTAATATTTGTAGTACTTATGGTTGCAGCACTTTTGGCTGGCTGCGCCAGTGGCGGAACTACTGGTGCAAGCAGCGGCAAATTAAAAGTATTTGGTGCATTCGCGACCCCCATTCAGGAATCATGGGACGGCGCCATCCACAACGCTTTAAATGCTCAAAAAGCTGCCGGAAAAATCGATTACACCTACACCGAAAATATTGGTTATTCCGGTGATATGGAGCGTATTTTGCGCCAGGTGGCCGAACAGCAAAAACCCGATTTAATCATCGGTGATGCATTTGGTAATGAAGAAGCCGTCCGCGCAGTTGCGGCCGATTTCCCGAAGATCGCATTTGCATTTGGCTCTTCCTACGGCCCGACTGGAACCAATTTATCAGTATTTGATAACTGGATCCAGGAACCCGCTTACTTGTGCGGTATGATCGCCGGCGGCATCACCAAATCAAACACGATCGGTGTTGTGGCAGCCATGCCGATCCCGGAAGTGGATCGTTTGGTAAATGCTTTCATCGGTGGTGCCAAAGAAGTCAACCCCAAAGTGAAAGTATTGGTAAGCTTTATCAACAGTTTCTATGATCCCGCAGCAGCAAAAGAAGCAGCATTGGCTCAGATCGACGGCGGCGCTGATGTTCTTTATGCTGAACGCGACGGCGTCATTGACGCAGCATCTGAAAAAGGCATCTATGCCTTTGGTAATATGGCAGACCAGAATACTCTGGCTCCCAAGACAGTCATCACCGGACCAGTTTGGGATATGGCTCCAACTGTAGAATACCTCATCAATCAGGTAAAAGCCGGTACCTATACTTCTCAGGACCTCAAAGACTTTAGCATGTTCGCCAAGGGCGGCGCCTATCTTGCTCCGTACCACGGCAACGACAGCCTTATCCCGGCTGACGTCTTGAAGAAAGTCACTGACAAAGAAGCAGCAATTAAAGCCGGTACCTTCCGCGTAGATATCAACGAAGCTGAACCA
>Ga0182021_10006699_pt1 | contig 13668 bp, 11 predicted proteins | sample 612E3MmetaG_FD_120493 | JGI IMG/M metagenome (GOLD analysis project Ga0182021, IMG submission 120493) | Permafrost microbial communities from Stordalen Mire, Sweden - 612E3M metaG (Illumina Assembly) | ecosystem: Environmental > Terrestrial > Soil > Wetlands > Permafrost | place: Sweden...
CATCGTTGACCGACTTCGACAGGTTCTGAATAGCGGTTGCTTCATACATTATTGTTTGGATGGCAACCTGTTTCAATGCATCAAATGTTTTCAATGCACAATTTTTTTAATTTTTTTTGGTTATTTGGAGATGTTTTTATTTATATTTGTATATAGGAGCTAAAAAATTAATAATCAAGGTCCGACAGACAAAAGTACAAAATTAATCATTTTAAAATGGCAGTAAGCAAAGACGAATACAAGCTGCACGAAGTATTAAAGAAAGTTTTTGGTTTTGATGGTTTTAAAGGGAGCCAGGAAGCTGTAATCCGTAATGTTCTGGCTAAAAAAGATACGTTCGTTATTATGCCAACAGGGGGTGGCAAATCATTATGCTACCAGCTTCCTGCATTGGTACTGCCAGGTACCGCGATCATTGTGTCCCCTCTTATCGCCCTGATGAAAAACCAGGTGGATTCCATGAGAAGCTTTGGCACTGAGGAAGAAGTTGCACATTTTATGAACTCCTCCCTGACCAAACAGGAAATCGCCCAGGTTAAAAAAGATGTCACCAGAAGCAGGACCAAACTTTTATATGTAGCGCCTGAAACAATCACCAAGGAAGAGAACATCGACTTCCTCAAGAAGATCAATATATCTTTCTATGCCATTGATGAGGCCCATTGCATTTCGGAATGGGGCCATGATTTCAGGCCTGAATACAGGCGTTTAAGGCCCATTATCAATGCCATCGGGCAGGATGTACCGGTAATAGCCCTTACGGCAACGGCAACCCCAAAGGTACAGCAGGACATACAGAAGAATCTGAACATGATGGATGCAACAGTTTTTAAAGCATCCTTCAACAGGCCCAACCTCTACTATGAAGTCAGGGCTAAAACGAAAAACGCCTCCAGGGACATTATCAAATATATCAAGGGTCAGCAGGGAAAATCGGGCATCGTATACTGTCTCAGCCGCAAGAAGGTGGAAGAACTGGCCGATACTCTGGTAGTGAACGGGGTCAAAGCGTTGCCATACCATGCGGGCCTTGATGCTTCAACCCGCCGGTCGAACCAGGATAAATTCCTCATGGAGGAAGTGGATGTGATCGTTGCCACGATTGCGTTTGGAATGGGTATCGATAAACCTGACGTACGGTATGTCATTCATAACGACATGCCCAAAAGCCTTGAAGGGTATTACCAGGAAACCGGCCGCGCGGGGAGGGATGACGGGGAAGGCAACTGCATTGCCTTTTATGCCTATGAAGACATTCAGAAACTTGAGAAGTTCCTGAAGGGCAAATCAGTTGCCGAACAGGAGATCGCCAAGCAGCTTCTGCTTGAAACTGTTGCCTACAGCGAATCCTCGGTCTGCCGCCGCAAACAACTGCTGCATTATTTCGGTGAGATCTTCAGGGAAGAGAACTGCCAGAACTGTGACAACTGCATGCATCCAAGGAAGAAATTTGAAGGAAAGCAATACGTGCAGCTGGTACTTGAAACTGTTCTCTCTGTCAAGCAGCAGTTCAAGAACAAGCATGTGATCAATATTATTATCGGTAAGAATTCGGCAACTATCAAGTCATACAAACACAACAAGCTGCCCGAATTCGGTAAGGGCGCCGCCAAGGAGGAGAAGTTCTGGAATGCCGTGATACGGCAGGCCCTCATAGAAAGGTTGCTTACAAAAGATATTGAAAACTACGGGCTTCTGAAGATCAGTCCGGAAGGTTTGGAATTCCTGAAAAGCCCATATTCCATGATGCTCATGGACGACCGGGACTATGAAAATCCCGAGGAAGAGGACCTGATGGAAGCAATGGGGTCAAAGAGCAGTACGGCCGATAAAACATTATTTTCTCTTCTGAAAGACCTCAGGAAGGAAATAGCCCGCAAGGAAAAACTGCCTCCGTTTGTGATATTCCAGGATCCTTCTCTCGAAGATATGTCAATACAGTATCCCATAAACCCCGAGGAGCTGAAGCAGATCACAGGCGTCGGCAGCGGGAAGGCACATAAATACGGTAAGCCTTTCCTTGATCTGATCAAGGAGTATGTTGAAGAGAATGAGATCATCAGGCCAATGGATATGGTCGTGAAATCGGTAATTAACAAATCAGGGATTAAGGTGTATATCATCCGCAGTATTGACCGTAAAATTGCACTTGAAGATATTGCCCTTGCAAAAAACCTGAACTTTGGTGATCTGCTTACCGAAATTGAAAGTATTGTCGGTTCGGGGACCAAGATCGATCTCGATTATTATATTGATGAAGTGGTTGATCCCTACCACCAGGAAGAAATTTTCGAGTACTTTCGCAAAGCGGAATCGGATTCCATTAATGAGGCCCTTCGTGAGCTGGGCGAGGATGAGTTTACTGAAGAAGAGATCCGGCTGATGCGCATCAAATTCATGTCAGAATTAGGAAATTAAAACTTTACATCATGCAGGAAGAAAATGTTAACAGGCCTGAAGAAATTCAGGAAAATTCAGCTGTTGAGCTCCCGAAGGCTCCCGAAGAAAAATCATCGGCCCCCAAACATCCATTCTTTGTTTTTACTGTTAACACGGTGATTGGGATTATACTCCTCGTGGGTCTGGTTATATTATACATCCTGGTACTTACCAAAAAAGAACATCAGGCGCAGCTCCCCATGGCTTTACAAAACTCCAAAGGAAAGGCCCTTTCGGTCGTATATCTTAACCTCGATTCCCTGAATTTGAAATATGAGCTGATCAGGAACCTTAGAAAAGACCTCGAAAGCACAGTGAACAGGCTGCAGGGTGAACTGAAGAAGGAGGGAGAAAGCCTGCAGAAAGACGGTGATGATTTCCAGCAGAAGGTCCAGGCCAATTTAATTTCAGAAGATAAGGCCAAGCAGATCGGCCAGATCCTGATGAAACGGCAGCAGGACCTGTTGGAAAAGAAAGACCGGTTTACGCAGATGATGACCCAGCAGCAAATGGCAATGAATCAAAAGCTGACCGATACCCTGACCAACTTTCTGAAACGCTTCAACAGGAATTACAGGTTTGACTATATTATGGGATATAAAAGCGAGGGGGAGATCCTCATCGCCAATGATACCCTTGATATTACCAACACTATTGTCGACGCTATCAATAAGGAATATCTGGAAAGAAAGAAGTAATGAAGCATAATGCTGCTTTCATCATTCCCGGCTTGCTGTGGGTTATTCTTTCATGCAGCTCGCCGGAACGATCGGAAAAAGATGCCAGTTTGCCTGCCGACTCCGTTATCCCGGAGAAAAAAATGACATCGCTGCTTGTTGATGTTCATTTGCTCGAGGGAGGTCTGATGATGCAGAGGAACAGAGGGGAACAGGACAGGCAATGGAGCAAGGAAGCTTACCGGAAACTTTTCCTCAGATATCATACCACCTCATCCCAGTTCGTCAGGAACCTGGGATATTATCAGAAAGACCCCAGGAATTTCACAAAGATTTACGATACAGTCCTTCAGAGGATCAACAGGCTCAAGAAAATTCCCGCAAAGCCTAAAGCTTAGTGAAGGTCGAAGAAACCTGCCTAAGAGTAGCCCCGTCATTTATCGTATAATTCCAGTGGATAACTGATGACCCGGAAAGCGTACCGGAACCATTTGCAACGAGCCCGTCGCCGATGAGCTGGTTCGGATCAAGGGTTATGCTGTTGCCTGAAACGAGCGCTTTGGCCGGGTGATAGGAAAACCCGATATCCGCAAAATTATAGATCAGGACACCCATCTTTGAGCTGGTATCAGCCGAAATAGTGACTTCATAACTAAGTTTCACCCAGGTCTCCTGTACACCCCAGTTGCCCGTGAAAGCAGCTCTCGCATCAGATGATGGAGTTACGGAGTTTTCCTTCTGACATCCAGTGAATACAAGGCAAGCCAATATGACCGGAAAAATTATGGCCTTGACTTTTTGCATAATGGGGATTTTAGGTTTTTATACCGGTATCAGAATGTTATACTGATGCCGGCACTTGGCATAAATGGTAACTGGTTAACCTGTGTGTATGAGATACGGTCAAAATAAAAAATATTTGTCTCATTCAGAGCATTGGTTACGCTCACTGTGGCGTCAAGCTTTGTATATTTCCCAAGGAAAAAAGTTTTTTTCAGGCTAAGGTCAAGCCTGCTGTAAGGTGTGAGCCGTCCTTTGTTGTAATCGCCATACAGGATACCCAGTTGCCCGTTGGTAGTAGTATAATTGCCCCCCATATCATCGAAGGTAAGATTTTCATAAAATCCCTGGGTCTGGGAAAATGGGAAACCTGATCCGAAATTATACCTTGCATCAACTTCCCATGTACCTTTTCTCCCGAAAAGATACGTGGCCACAAGATTCAGGGTATGCCTTCTGTCCCAGATCGGAACATAATGCATGACCCCATCATAAAGGTGAACGTAGCAGAGGGAGTAAGTAAGCCACAGGCTGAGCTTTGAAAGCTGATATTTAAGTGATACATCAATGCCCTCGGCATCTCCTGTTTCAAGTATAAAATCTTTTTTAAGATAATCAGGTTTGCTGGCGTTTTCAGGTGTATCGTCATAGAGTTTATTCTGGTTCATTGTCGTAAGCTGGGGATAATATTTATAATATCCTTCCACGTTCAGGAAAAGATTTTTCAGCATATCCCATTCAAATCCCAGAATAACCTGGTCGCAAAGCTGGAGCCGGGTATTGACTTTTTTCCCCAGGAACTCTTCCTGCAGGTTTTGAGGTGCGGCAAGGTATCCGGTGAAAAGGCTAACCACGTCCTGGCTGTAAGTCGTGCTGATGAGATCCTGGGAATACATGCCGGCCGCCATTTTAAGCCTGAATACCGGGAGTAAATTGTACTTAATTGACAGCCTGGGTTCGAGGCGGAAATTTGCAAGGGTTGCATAATATTGCAGCCTGAGGCCCGGTTCGATCACAAATTTTCCGACTATCCATTTGTATTTACCATATCCGGATATTTCGGTGGTACTCTGGTCATAATCGATGTTCCTGTTGATGCTGTTATAAAAGCTGAGAATAGTATGATATCCTGAACCTTCAAGCCCGTACTGCAAAGAACTTTTCCCGAAGAAATAGGTAAAGTCAAGGCCAACATTGAAGCCGCCGATGGAGCTTGAACGTGGCGTCATATTGACCTGATCCATATTCACCTGATAATATGAATAGGCCATATGCCCTTCCAGCAGAACCGCGGATCTGCCGGGTATGGCAACAAAATTCAGGCCGCCGCCATATTGATTCCAGTTATAATTCTGCAATATCTGGTACTGCACTTTATCTTTGAAATCAAATCCATAAAGGTTAACCTTGCTGCCATTAGGTGTGTTGATCGAGATCTTACCATAGATATCGAGGTAATTGTAAGGCAATCCGTTTTCATTTATATAAGTATAAAGCAGTTTGCTGCTTTGGTCCAGGTATGAGCCCTTGACCGAGAGAATCAGCGACGCGGAAGCATCGTTTTCGGTTTTTGCCTTTGCGATAGGCCCTTCAAACAGCCCTTTGGCCCCGAAAGTGCTTACATCGATTTTCCCGCCGAAACGGTTCTTGTTCCCGTCCCTCGTGCTGATATCCATCACGGATGAGATCCTGCCGCCATATTCGGCATTAAAGCCACCGGTATAAACATCAACATTTTTAATGATATCAACATCGAATACCGAAAACAGACCGATGGAATGAAAGGGGTTATAAATGATCATTCCGTCGAGTAATACCTTGTTCTGGATAGGAGGGCCGCCCCGGATATAAAGCTGTCCGCCCTGGTCACCCGAAAATATCACACCAGGCAGTACCTGAAGGTACTGGGCCAGGTCAGGTTGTCCTCCGATAGTGGGAATCTGGGTGATCTCTTTGGGTGTAATTTTGATGATGGAAGTCTGGGTTTGTGTTGTTTTATTCTGTTTTGAAGCGGAGACGCTCACTTCCATAAGCTCAAACGTAGATCTGGTAAGGTAAAGTTTTTTTGAAACAAGGTCGTTTTTATTAATTGTTACCGGGAAACTGAGGGTATCAAAACCGATATAAGTGACCATCAGGGTATATGAACCGGGAGGGATCTGCGATATGGTGAAAAAACCGTTCTGGTCGGTTGTGGCGCCGTAAGTCGTCTTATATAAATAAACATTGGTATAGAGAGCAGGTTCACCACTTTCCTTTTCATAGACGAACCCGCGGATAATGCCATTCTGGGCTGAGGCTGTGAAATTAGCGGTGATTATCCCAACCACGCTTAAAAGAAGAGAGGAGAGTAAATTCCGGACTGTCATAGTGTTGGTTCTCGAATGAAAAATAAAATTGCTTCAAAAGTAGCTATAATGTGCGAGTTAAAAAAGGAACGCCTAATGAAAATATTCTTATTTTTGCTCTTATACATTCACAATACCATCATGGCAAATAAGCTTTTATTATTGGGTGACGAAGCTATCGCGGTGGGTGCACTGGATGCCGGCCTTTCGGGAATCTATGCTTATCCCGGTACTCCATCTACTGAAATTACTGAATACGTGCAGCATTCAAAAACTGCAAAGGAAAGACACATTCACTGCACATGGTCTTCGAATGAAAAAACAGCCATGGAAGCAGCTCTCGGCATGTCGTATGCCGGCAAACGTGCAATGGTTTGCATGAAACATGTCGGTCTTAACGTTGCAGCCGATCCTTTCATCAACTCGGCAATTACCGGAGCCAACGGCGGTCTCATTGTTGTCGCTGCCGATGACCCTTCCATGCATTCATCACAGAACGAACAGGATTCAAGGTTTTACGGCAAGTTCGCCCTGGTGCCGATCCTGGAGCCATCGGGCCAGCAGGAAGCCTACGATATGGTTTTCTATGGTTTTGACTTCTCCGAGAAATACAGGATTCCTGTATTGCTCAGGATCACAACCCGCATGGCCCATTCCCGTTCAGGCGTTGTACGAAGGGATTGCCGCGATCAGAACACCATGCACCTGCCTTCCGACCTCAGGCAGTTTGTATTGCTGCCTGCTATCGCCAGGAAACGCTATAAGAGCCTTATCAATTCACATCAGCATTTCATAGAAGAATCGGAAAATTCGCCGTTTAACTCCTACCAGGACGGGCCTGATAAATCACTGGGCATACTGGTAGCCGGCATCGCGATCAACTACCTGATGGAGAATTTTCCCGGCTGCAGCATCCCGCATCCCTTGCTTAAGATCGGCCAGTATCCGATGCCGCGCAAGCTCGTTGAGAAGCTCATTGCAGAATGCGGGGAAGTGCTTATCCTTGAAGACGGATATCCTGTGATAGAGGAATTGATCCGCGGCTATATTCCCGGCGGAAAAAAAATCAGGGGCAGGTTTGACGGAACCATTCCGAGGACCGGTGAACTGAACCCCAATATTGTTGCCATGGCGCTTGGTTTACCCAACACCGAGGGGCTACCTGTTCCCGCCCTGATGGTTAACCGCCCGCCTCAGCTTTGTGCAGGCTGTCCGCATATTGATTCCTACAAAGCGCTGAATGAGGTCATGGAGGTACTTCCAAAAGGAAGGGTTTTCTCCGATATAGGTTGTTACACTCTTGGCGCTTTGTGGCCCTATGAGGCTATCAACAGCTGCGTTGACATGGGCGCCTCCATTACAATGGCCAAAGGGGCTGCCGATGCAGGGTTGGTGCCGTCTGTGGCGGTGATCGGGGATTCCACCTTTACCCACAGCGGAATAACAGGACTGCTGGATGCCGTCAATGATAAATCCCCGATCACAGTGATTATCCTTGACAATGAAACTACAGCCATGACAGGAGGGCAGGATTCGGCAGGTGTAGGACGGCTTGAAGATATCTGCAAAGGTGTCGGAGTTGAGGAAGCGCATATAAGGGTGATCAAACCCTTGAAAAAATTTCACGGGGAGAATGTGAAAATCATGAAGGAGGAACTCGATTACCATGGAGTTTCTGTAATCATCCCCAGGAGGGAATGCATTGTTACGATTGATAAAAGGATGAGGCAAAAATTCAAATAACCTCTATAATTACTCCATAATGAAAAAAGATATCATCTTAGCGGGCGTTGGAGGCCAGGGAATCATGTCTATTGCTGCTGTTATAGGTTACGCTGCACTTCAGGAGAAGATGTTCCTTAAACAGTCGGAAGTCCATGGGATGAGCCAGAGGGGCGGTGATGTTATGTCTAATCTCAGGATCTCGCATGATGAAATCGCATCGGACCTTATTCCCTGCGGGCAGGCCGACATCATTATCTCTGTGGAACCACTCGAATCGCTCAGGTATCTCGGTTACCTTTCGCAGGAGAATGGCTGGCTGGTGACCAATACCATTCCATTCAATAACATTCCGAACTATCCGGATATGGAAAAAGTAATGGACGAGATCAATAAACTGCCCCATCATGTTGCCCTTGATGCCGACACCCTTGCGAGAGAAGCCGGATCGGCGAAGTCGGCCAATATTGTTATCCTTGGCGCAGCTTCCCCTTTCCTGGGGCTTGCATATGAAAAATTTGAGGACGCGATCCGCTTTATTTTCAGGACCAAGGGAGATACCGTGATCGGGAAAAATCTCAAAGCTCTTAAACTGGGCAGAGAATTTGCTGATAGAAATATTTAAAAAATAATATATCTTTACATGTTTTATCCTACAAAAATATATCTATGAGGATCCTTCAAAGGAAATTTTCTCATTATACTGATCCGCAAAAGGTGGAAAGGATGGGGATCTATCCTTTCTTCCGGATGATAGAGTCGGATCAGGATACTGTGGTAACCATTGGTGGTAAAAAAGTGCTGATGTTTGGTTCAAACAGCTATCTGGGCCTTACCACTCATCCTGTAATCAAGGAAGCTGCAATTAAAGCGATTGAAAAATATGGTACAGGTTGTGCAGGTTCAAGGTTTCTGAACGGCACCCTCGATCTGCACATCGAGCTTGAGAACAAACTCGCCGAATTTGTTCATAAGGATGCAGCGCTTGTATTCAGCACCGGGTTCCAGGTTAACCTCGGAGTTATTCCCACGGTTACAGGCCGTAACGATTATTTACTGATCGATGAGCTCGATCATGCTTCCATTATTGAAGCAACGCGGCTTTCCTTCGCCAAAGTCCTGAAATACCGTCATAATGACATGCAATCGCTCGAACGGGTTTTAAAAAGATGTGAGCCTAACAGGGTGAAACTTATTGTAACGGATGGCATCTTCAGCATGGACGGGGATATCGCCAACCTGCCGGAAATCGTTAAACTTGCCGATGAATACGGTGGCTCCGTAATGATTGATGATGCCCACGCGATCGGTGTCATCGGGGAGAAAGGATCAGGCACGGCATCCCATTTCGGCCTGACCAAAAAAGTTGACCTCATCATGGGAACCTTTTCAAAATCCCTGGCCGCTTTGGGAGGCTTTATTGCAAGCGACTTTGAAACCATCAATTATATAAAACATCATTCGCGCACACTCATTTTCAGCGCCAGTATAACGCCGGCTTCTGCAGCAACTGTTCTTGCCGCTCTTGAAATACTGAAGAACGAACCCGAACGCACAAAGCATCTTTGGGAATTAACCTGGTATGCTCTGGAAAATTTTAAGCGGCTTGGTTTTGACACCGGTCTTTCACAAACGCCTATAATCCCCCTGTACATCCGCGATAATATTAAAACCCTTACTCTTACAAAGATGTTGCTGGATGAAGGTGTCTTTATCAACCCGGTAGTCTCACCGGCAGTCAGCCAGGACAATACCCTGATCCGTTTTTCACTTATGGCAACCCACACCAAAGAACAGATCGACACGGCCCTTGAGAAATTTGAAAGGGTAGGGAAAAAGCTAAGCATCATCTGATGATACAATAAATCAGGAACCATGACCATCATCATTAAACCAGTTAAGTCGGGAGGTGATTTAAGCCGGTTCATTAAATTTCCTTACAAACTGTACAAGGGCAATAAATACTGGTGCCCGCCTATGCGTATGGATGAAAGGAATACGCTGGACCCTAAAAAGAATCCGGCATTCGAATTTTGTGAATCGCAATATTTCCTTGCCTATAAAGGTGAGGAGTTGGCAGGCAGGGTTGCTGCCATTATAAACCATACCTCCAATACACGCTGGAACGAAAAGCTGGTTAGATTTGGCTGGATTGATTTCATTGACGATCCTGAAGTATCCGCGGCGCTGATTGATACCGTGATTGACTGGGGAAAGGGTAAGGGAATGCAAGGAATCCACGGCCCGCTTGGCTTTTCGGACATGGATAATGAAGGCATGCTGATTGAGGGTTTCGAAGAACTTGCCACCCTTGCTTCGATCTACAATTATCCTTATTATGTGGATCATATGCAGAAACTGGGTTTTGAAAGGGCTGCCGACTGGGTTCAGGTGGAGATCACTGTACCCCCTATCCCTGAAAAAATCCAGAGAGCTGCTGACCTGGTTACAAAAAAATACAACCTTAAAGTTCTGAAAGCCAAAAAAGCCAGGGATTTTCTGCCGTATGCTGAAAAAATGTGGAATACCCTGAATGAGGCCTTCGATAATCTTTACGGGTATACAAAGCTTACAAAGAAGCAAACCGATCTTTACACCAAACAATATTTCCCGTTTATCAACCCCGATTATGTTTGTATGGTTCTGAATGATCAGGATGAGGTTGTGGGGTTTGGCATCTGCCTCCCCTCTCTCACCCGTGCCCTGCAGAAATGCAACGGTAAACTTTTCCCTTTTGGCTGGTACTATATCATGAGAGCCCTCAAATCGAACGATATTGTGGATATGTATCTGAACGGGGTGAAGCCCGAATACCTTAACAAAGGAGTGGTTTCAATATATTACAACGAGATTCACAAGGGATTTATAAAGAACAATGTCAGGATCGTAGTCACAAATCCGCAGCTTGAAGACAATAAATCAGCTGTATTAATGTGGAAGAATTTCGAAACAACCCGCCAGCATCTTAAAAGGCGATGCTGGGTGAAACATTTCGCCTGACGATGGGCAATATCCTGATTACCGGCTCCAGTGGGTTTATTGGAAGTTTTCTTGTGGAAGAAGCTTTGAAAAGGGATCTCACAGTTTATGCCGGTATCAGGAAATCAAGCTCCCGCCTCTATTTACAGGATCCCCGTATCCGGTTTGCCGTTCTGGATTTTACCGATAAAAGCCGGATCAAAGAATTTCTTCTTGATCAGAAGCAGAAAGGCATTAATTTCGATTACATCATCCACAATGCAGGGCTTACAAAGGCAAAGAAAAAGGTGGATTTTTACCGGGTCAATTACATCTTCACCAGGCATTTTATTGAAGCATTGAAAGAAACCGGCGCTGTTCCCCTCAAATTTGTTTACATAAGCAGCCTTGCCGCATATGGGCCTGGCGATTCCGTTAGCATGAAGCCAGTGATGCTGAACGACACACCAAAACCAGTAGATGAATATGGTAAAAGCAAACTTGAAGCGGAAAAATACATTGCATCTCTCAACGACTTCCCCTGGCTGATCATCCGCCCTTCGGGTGTATACGGCCCGAGGGAAAAGGATTATTTTGTGTACTTCAAGACGATCAACAGGGGTATGGAACCGTATATCGGTTTCAAGCCTCAGATACTGACGTTCATTTATGTGCGGGACCTTGTCAGGCTGATCCTTGATGCAACGGTTTCGGAAATCTCGGGGAGATCCTATTTTGTGACTGACGGAAAGCATTATAATTCGAGGGAGTTCGCTGCAATTACCAAAAAACACCTGCAGAAAAAAACCCTGAGTTTCTCCCTCCCGTCAGGCCTGGTCGGGGGAATCGCCCTGTTGCTGGAAAAACTGTTCAGCCTTACCGGTAATATGCCTACCCTGAACAAGGACAAATTCAACATTATGAAAAGCGCCAACTGGACCTGCCAGGTCGATATGCTTCAGAAAGATTTTAGTTTCAATGCTGAATATGACCTCGACAAAGGTGTTAAAGAAGCGCTCGAATGGTATAAAAAAGAAGGCTGGTTATAATTAATCAATTCCCCTGATGGTAGAGATAATTAAAGTCACGTCATCCGTGCAGTTCAATAAGTTCGTCACTTTCCCTCATCATTTGTATAAAGGCAATCGGTATTGGTGCCCGCCCATCATCATGGATGAAAAAAATACTTTATCCCCAAAGAAAAATCACGCTTTTGAATATTGCAGGGCGGAATACTGGCTGGCATACAGGGACGGAAAGCTGGCGGGCAGGGTAGCCGGAATATTAAATCCCCAGGCCAATAAGCGCTGGGGCGAAGATCTTATAAGGTTCGGCTGGATAGATTTCATTGACGATGCTGAGGTTTCCCGGAAACTGATAGATACCGTATCGGAATGGGGTAAGGTTCTGGGCATGAAAGGCATTCACGGCCCTCTCGGTTTTACCGATATGGACAATGAGGGTATGATGGTTGAAGGCTTTGATCAGCACTGCACGCTTTCTTCGATTTACAATTATCCTTACTATGTGGAACATATGGTCAGGATGGGATTCGTAAAAGCAGCCGACTGGGTTCAGTTCGAATTCGAGATACCTCGGGAAGTGCCTGACAAGGTAGAGCGCACAGCGAAACTTGTTGAAGAAAAGTTTCACCTCCGGGTATTGAAGGCAAAACGAAGGAAAGACCTGATGCCCTATGCCAAGAAAATGTTCTCTATGCTGAACCATGCTTTTGATGAGTTGTATGGTTTTGCCGCTCTCAATGAAAAGCAGATGGATTCGTATGTACAGCAGTATTTCAGCTTTATCCGTCCTGAGTTTGTAGCCTTTGTGCTGGATCCGAAAGATGATGTGGTGGGTTTTGGAGTTACCCTGCCATCGGTCACGCGGGCTTTGCAAAAATCCAACGGGAAAATCTTTCCATTCGGCTGGATACATTTGCTGAAGGCGGTTTATAAGAATGACATCATCGACATGTACCTGGTGGGTGTTCGCCCCGACTATCAGGGAAAAGGCGCTGCCGCACTGGTATGGAGGGATCTTAACCTGGCCTACCTTAAATACGGGATAAAGAAGGCCTATTCAAATCCTCAGTTGGAAGATAATTCAAAAGCCCTGACGATCTGGAAGAGTTTTCAGGGTAAGCAGATTATCCGGCGTCGCTGCTGGGTAAAGCATTTCTGATAAAAAAAGGCGGCCAGCGGCCGCCTTTTTTTGTTAATGTCAATTCTGATTATTTACCTGGTGTTGTAGCATCCCACCACACTCTTGACCAGAGATCGATATTCTTTGGTGTGTTCGGGTTATAGTTTGCCTCGCTTTGTGCTTCAGGGTAATGCCTTGGAATTTCATTCCTTTGGGCTGAAGATGTTGGATTGGCCTGCAGGCCGATAACATTGTCGGTCCTCCTCCAGTCCACAAACGATTCAGCCTGGTTATACAGGGCTATCCATTTCTGGGTCATGATCTCCTTAAAAAGAGGCTCACCTGATGAATAGTTGATATACTGTGTATAGATTGCCATCCATGCTGTATAATCAGCTCCCCATTTTTGCATGGAAGCTGTTACTGCAGCAATCAGGGCAGCCCTTACCTGGTCAACAGGAGCATTGGTCTTATACAGACATTCTGCTTCGATGAACAGGGTCTCAACATAGGTCACAAAAGGAACTACGGCAGCTGCAGATGCTACTGCATCGCCAGGCAATGAAGCATCGTTGCTGGTTTCACCCCAGCAGTTGCCA
>Ga0182021_10006700_pt1 | contig 13668 bp, 10 predicted proteins | sample 612E3MmetaG_FD_120493 | JGI IMG/M metagenome (GOLD analysis project Ga0182021, IMG submission 120493) | Permafrost microbial communities from Stordalen Mire, Sweden - 612E3M metaG (Illumina Assembly) | ecosystem: Environmental > Terrestrial > Soil > Wetlands > Permafrost | place: Sweden...
ACGCAATCACCTTGTACGAAGCGGCCCGCAGCGCGTAGATCTTCCGGGAGATCGTGGTGCCCAACGCGATGAAGAACGAAGGCGTATATGGAATACGCGCCAAACGGTCCGCATGGGTATCAAAGAGCTCCGCCACCGGATATTCAGTCAACAGCTCCGCGCCAGCGACCACGTATACATCTGGGACCTCACTCAGTGCCAACACGATCGCGCTCTCTGCCAGCGCGTGGCTGCCATGTAATCCTGTCGCGAGAGTCGTTTGCGACGGGCACAGGCAGACCAAGTACGGAGTCGTCGAAACTTCCCGTGCCGCTCTGATTGCGGCGATGAAGCTCTGGACGTTGCGCTCGAGCCTGTCCGTGCAGCCAGAAACCACGTCCGCCGGCCCCCCGTCCCGCGGCATTTCGGGAGGCGATCGATACCCCCCCATAGGATCAATTCGCGAGCCTTGCTCTTCGTCGCCAGCCCATTCTTGGAGACGCAATAAGAGCACATTGATTCCGTGCCGATTCCTGGACAACAGACCCGACGAATCGAGGAGTTGCTGGATCAGTTGGCCAGCAGGCGCAAAACTGATATTTGCCCGAATCTGGAGCCTATCCATCCAGAAGCGCACAGCCGCCTCGACAGGTTCGGCCGTGAACGTGGCTGCCACCACAACGTTGATGGTCGCCATCGGCAGATCTGGCACGCTGTCGCTCATGCGGCTTTCCGTTCTCCAAACGTCGGCAATCGACGTGTCTCATCGACACGAATTCTGACCGGCGGCTGCCCAGATGCCGTCGACCCCGCGTCGAGTCTAGCGCGCGACGGAACAGTCGCCGCACTCTTGAGCAGCGCCCGTCTCGATCGACATCGCCCTGGTGGGTCGCCCCACATGCACGCCTGAATCGGGCAGCGCACCACGGCCCAAAGCGTCTGCCGCCGAGCTGCCGTTCGATACCGTTGCGGCTCGGCAGCAATCGTCCCGTTGCCATGGCGAGTGTTAGCGCGCGCAGCTCGGGCCGTCGTGCCGTTCATCGTCAAGGTGTACCGAGCTGCGGCCTGCGCCTGTGTGGTCCACACTATTTCGGTGTTCCGAGATTACGCCGCAATCTGCGCGCCACCGCTGCGAGTCGGCTCGCAAGGTTGCCGCCTGCTGACGGCAGAGCGACGTTGGGGCGAGCATCCGCGTGGCCAGCTAGCTGCGCCAAATTTTCGAATATGAAGCTTTGCGGACTGGCGCGGTACCCTGTGCGACGCTCAATTTCTGCGATTGCGCGCATCGCCAGGAGCGAGTGACCCCCGAGATCAAAGAAGTTGTCGGTTACGCCAATGGAGTCAATTCCCAGCAACTCGCGCCACACCGCCGCAATCTCCGCTTCGTGATGGGTGCTTGGCTCGGTCACCCGTTGATCGCCAACTTGCGTTGCTAAATGCAACGGCGGCAGACTGCGCCAGTCGATCTTTCCGTTCGGCAAAGTCGGGACGCTCTCAATCGCCACGAAGTGCTGCGGCAGCATGTAGGCAGGTAGCCGGTCACGCAGATAGGCGCGCAGCTCGTCATAGCTTTGCATCGCCTGGCGCGGCACGACGTAGGCCACCAGCCGTGCATCGCCGGGCCCGCACTCCCGCACCGCGACCAGCGCATGTGCGATGCCGGGATGAGCCGCGAGCAACGCCTCGATTTCACCAGGCTCTATGCGGTGTCCGCGCAGTTTGATTTGATTGTCCAAGCGTCCGAGGTGCTCTATCGTTCCGTCCGATCTCCATCGCCCGCGATCTCCGGTACGGTAAAGCCGTGCCCCCGCTGCACCACCGAATGAATCGGTAACAAATCGCTCGGCCGTGAGCTCGGGGCGGTTCAGGTAACTCACGGCCACCCCATCGCCCCCGATGAGAATCTCGCCAGGTACACCTACCGGGCAGATTTCCATCTGCTCGTCGACAACCCAAACTGTGGTGTTGGCGATCGGACGTCCGATGACAATTCCTCGTTCAGGCTCGCGAACGCGCCAACAAGTCGACCATACGGTTGTCTCCGTGGGACCGTACATATTCCACAACTCGCCGGTGCGTGCGAGCAATAGCAACGACAAATCCAGCGGGAGGCTCTCACCGCCAATCAGCGCCTTGAACTCAGCGCTGCCTGACCAGCCCGCCTCCACGAGCATGCGCCAGGTGGCGGGTGTCGCCTGCATGCCAGTGGCTCCACTCGACTCCAGCAGTGCGCGAAGCGAAGGACCATGTTGCGACTGTTCGAGGCTGCTGAGGATGACCTGCGCGCCCACGGTCAGCGGCAAGAGCAGCTCCAGCACGGAGATATCGAAACTCAGTGTCGTCACTGCCAACCACCGATCAGCAGCGGTCATGCCCGGTTCAAGCGCCATGCTGGTCAGGAAATTAACGACGGCCCGGTGCGACACCACCACGCCCTTGGGTCGGCCAGTTGAGCCAGACGTGTACAGAACATACGCCGGATCGTCCGCTTGAGTGTCCAACTGCAGATCCGGTAAAGTCGCCAAGTCTGACCAACTGGCCATCGAAGCGTGATCGACGACCAGTACCCGTGAAATTGGCCAGCTGAGCATGCCCACCACGGCCGACTCGGTGACCAGCAACACCAGATCGGCGTCGGTGACCATCTCGGTCAGTCGCTGCGCGGGATAGGTCGGATCCAGCGGTACGTAGGCCGCGCCCGACTGCAGGATCGCCAGTTGTGCGACCACCATGTTCGGTGTTCGAGCGACACACAGACCCACCCGCATTCCTCGACCCACACCCTGCGCGCGAAGCTCGCTTGTCAATCGATTGCTTCGCGCTTGCAATTCAGCGTAGGTGAGTCGCTGCGCACCACAGACCACGGCGTCAGCCAGTGGACTTCGCCGCGCCTGCGCCTGGAAGAGCTCGTGAATCGTGCGCCGCCGGTCGTAAGCGCGCGCAGTGTTGTTCCACGCACGAAATGTCCGGGCAAGCTCGCTATCGCTCACAAGTGACAGCCGCGCGATCGAACGTTCGGGGTCGAAGGCGATGCTGCTCAGTAATTGCTGATAGTGAAGTGCTATTCGTTCAACGGTGGCACAGTCAAAAAGCCTCGTGCTGTATTCAAGCAAACCGTCCAACGTCCCATTGCGCTCGGTCAGCGAAACCGACAGATCGAGCCTGGCGGCACTAGCGTCCATCCCGAGCCGCTCGACACGCACGCCGACCAACGTGAGCGTGCTGGAAGGTACATTTTGCAGCGCAAAGGCCACCTGATAGAGCGGGTGACGACCTAAGTCGCGTTGCGGGCTCGTCAGGGCCACCAGCCGGTCGAACGGAAGTTCCTGGTGCGCATAGGCATCCAGGCACACGCGGCGCACACGGCCCAACAACTCGATAAAGCTCGGCGATCCCGACAGGTCGCCTCGCAGTACCAAGGTGTTGACGAAATGGCCGACCAACCCCTCGAGCACAGTCCGGTTTCGCCCTGCCACCGGCGAACCTACAACGACGTCGTCCTGACCCGAATAGCGCATCAGCAGGACCTGGAGCGCCGCGAGCAACAGCATGAATAACGTGACGTTCTCGCGCAGCGCCAGCGCTTTGAGTTCGCACACCAAGGTGGGGGCAATTTCGAAGCACAGACTCGCGCCTTTGTGATCAAGCCGTGCAGCCCGAGCTCGATCGGTGGGCAGCTCCAAGGCGTCAAGCCCTTTGAGCTGCCCGAGCCAATAGTTCATGTCATCTTGGGCAGCCTCGCTTTGAATGCGCTCGCGCTGCCAGATCGCATAGTCCGCAAATCGGATCGGCAAGGCCACCAGTGGGCTGGGCAGACCGGCGCAGAAGGCCGCATAGAGCGCACCAAGCTCGCGCTCAATAATGCCGACGGACCAGCCATCGCAAACGATGTGGTGAATCACCAGCAACAGCACAAACTCGCCTTCGTCAATGCGCCGCAGCTGTGCCCGCAGCAATGGCGCTCTGGAAAGATCAAACGGCTCGGCCGCACATGCACGCAGCCATTTGTCGAGCGCGCGTTCACGCTCGATCGCTGTGGCACCGACGAGCTCCAGCGGTTCGAGCTTCAAGCTACCAGACACCTCGTCCATCGACCGCACGATCTGCACTGGCACACCATTGCGTTGCTCGAATTCTGTGCGCAAGATCTCATGGCGTTCAACAACCGCACGCAGGCTCCGTTCCAGCGCGACAACGTTGAGCGGCCCGCGAAGTCGCATTGCCTGAGCAATGTTGAAGAGGCCGCTCGGCCCGGTCAACTCGTCAACAAACCACAGACCTTCCTGCGCCGAGGACAGCACCGCCGTGGAAGACTCGGCTCGGCGGGGTATCGCAGTGGAACGCGCAGATTGCTGTTGCCGTCGCAGCTCCAGCAACCGCTGCCTGTGGCTTTCGTGTGCCACCGGCACCAGGGACTCAGCGTCGTCAGGCGCTGACGGCACCCGCGAATTCATCGGCGTCGAGCCACGAGATTCATCAGGCTTCGGGTACTCCCCTTTGACCACAGACACAGGCAAATTCATCGCCGGACGTCGTCAGCTGCCGTGAACAATCGTGTGCACTTGCAAAGACTCTCCCATGCAGACGCCCTCGCACGATCGGCCGTGATGTCGATGGCGAACGCTCCCTCGGCGACCAGGACCCCGATCTCCATATGCATCCGGATTTCTTGCTACGGCGCGGACTCGCTTCAGCGAGTCCGCGAAATCAACGTGATTGGAGCAAGCATTGTCCCTCATCGCGCAACTCGCACAGGCTGGCAACTCGCTCACGCTCCGATCGAACGCACGTTCGACACAGTTGCGAGCTTGGACAAAGTCCCCTCGAACCAAAAACGCGAACAATTTGTATCGTTCTCAACCTTGTTGGGCGCCGGTGCAACAAGTCGGCTCCTCGTCAGGGCTTCATCGGCGCCCATCCCGTCAGTGTCCCCTCGACCTGCGCGGACCCAAAGTAATGAGAACGTTTGCGATTCGCGCGATCGATTCTCGACGAGTTGCACAACTTCCCCGGTAAGACTCTAGCAGCACGATGTCATCTCAGCGAACGACCCAACGCCGGGATGCGGCCGACCCGGGATGGGCACCGGCGCTCGGGCTTGACCAAGTCCGTCTTGTTTGATTGCAATGCCGATGAATCCACAGTGGATCTACGGCGGTCATTTTGAACACAGTGCGACGAGCCCGGTTGCCGGGGTCAGCACATGCACAAGCACGCAAAGTCTGCTCAGCTTGGCAGTAAACAACGACTACGTCTGAGTCCGCAGCGTTGAGGACAGCAGGCTGCATCACAGGTGCCGCACGACGCAGGCCGTCCCATGATCAGTCCTGCTGCGCGACGCTGCGCTGGCTTGTTTGTTGCACCCACTCTGCCACCAGTCGAGTCAGTCTGTCTTGAACTGCCAGCGCAGTCACCAAATGATCCATTTCAGGAATGTAGTAGCACACAACTTTATCCAGGAACGCTCGCCCCTTGAATGCATCTTGAAATTGAGTAGCATAGTTGTATGTCTCAAAAATACTACCAGAATACACGCTCACGAGTGCCAAACCGCGATCTGCCAAAAGTTGAAGTCCATCGGCAAATCTGTCTTTAGTTAAGCGCAATTGAAATTCTGATACCAACGATGGCAACACCCTTGCATCCTGCTTTCCAAGCAGTAATCGCATGATTCGTTGATATAATCTTCGATGGAGTTCCAGATATTTCTTCAACGAAGTATTCTGAATGCGGAACCAATTGCGAATGAACTTTGCCTTTGTCGTGGCAAAGGCGTAGCCATCGTACATGAATAGCCCAGTTACGCGATCATCAGCCAGCGCGGCAGCATACCCATTCATTGCGCCTGAACATATTCCATAGATCGCAAATTGATCATAACCGTACTGACTTTGTAAGTAATCCATGACAGATTTCGTGTCCTGAACCGCCTGCCGACTGAAATCGAGTGCACTATTCGTTGACCTACTGTCACCGATTCCGGTTATATCAAAACGAATTGTCGCAAAGCCTAGTTTTGCGAGATGCCGGGCAATCTTTACGCTGATCCGATGAGGTCCAATTCTATGAACGACACCTGCATTCAATAGCACAACCGCAACGTTCGCCTGCCTCTTCTCTGGAAGAGTCATCACTCCAATCAAGTTTTGATCCCGACCCATCTTGACGGCGATTTCATTCATTTTTGATTTGCGATCAACCGAACAAATTCCTGTACGATCCCTGCTGGCACGAGTGACGTGGTCAAAGCCTCTGCAGCCAGCCAGTCGAATTCATCTCTCAACACTAAATTATCGACCTGAGCACTTCCGTTTCGCCATCTTTCCATCAGAGATTCCATCTCGGGTTCTAGCCGTCGATTGATCACATCGCATTGAATAGTTCGTGGCGTCGGAATGGTGTCTTTCGTCAAAGCTTGAAGCTGCTGTCGCAGGATATTTCCAAGCTCAAAACCGACACCTTCATGGCGCATAGGTCCTTCGTCGGACTGAATCAAGTTCCCCCAAGCTTCTCTCGGGACATTGTAGCTTTCTCGCAGCGTTTGAATGAATCGATTGTCTATTTCAGTCAAGTAATTCGATCCATTGATAATCGGTTCCCATAATATCATTCGATCCGGCAAGAATGTCGATGATACACTCGCCATTATCGCAAGTGTTGCACCCAATCTAGTACCAAGCCAGGCGATTCTGGGCGCACGTGAAAGCTTCATTAACTCTTGATTTGCTACGATCACATCATTCGTCCAACCGATGAATTCGCCTTGTGAATCATCACCGAATGAATCACCTGTCGCAAAATAGTCGAATCGAAGCACATCGATGGAACAACGATTTAGCCTATCGGCTAACACTCTGAACATCCTGTGGGTTCTTATAGACTCTTGGCCATAAGGATTGCAGATCAATACTGCCATACGGTTCGAGTCCGAACTCTCATCGCTTTGATAGATTCCGAATAATCTCCGATCCGAAGGACCAAAATAGAGAGGGACTAGCATTTCTTGAAGTAATTACGCGCAAGAGATACTGCTATCGGTTTGGCCAACGCAACGGCAGCAATCAAGTCTTCCGAAATCAACACGGGATAGACATTGACGTCACAATGCCCACCCCCCAATGGTATTCTTACAATGCCATCCTTGTAAGATTCGCTGGTATCGATGCTGGCCAGAGGGGCGACCAAACCAACGCCAAGCGCTTTGAGACATGCCTCCTTGCGGGTCCAATACGTCATAAATACATGGTCGCGCAGCTGAGAAGGAGCGCGCGACCATTCCAACTGCTCAGACCCTGAGAAATGCGAGCGAACCAACTCATCGGCGCCCCCGATCGGGCGTATGACTTCAATGTCAACGCCGATGGCGTGCCATTTGCAAAGTCCTATCAGTGCGAAGTTCTCGCTGTGGCTCAGATTGAATTGCGGTGATTCGTCAGCAGCCAAGCGCGGCTTGCCGATTTCGTCGGTTTCGATATGAATCTGGTCATGGCCGATTTCGGTTGACAGAATTCTGCGCAATGCGTGTCGACTGACCAGGTAACGCATCGAGTCACGAGCACGGACCATCTTCTTCGCACGCGCGAGCTCGGTCTCGCTGAGTCCGTCCAATGTCTCTTTCCGCGCATAGAGATCCAGATCAACAACCCATAACCGCAGCCCTTCAAAAGGCTCCATCGTCGAGCATTGCGTGCGCACGACTTCTCTCAGCATCGAGAAGGCTCCTGTCCTTCGAACGCTGTCCTGGGATGCATTGCGTCGTGCAGCTTGGAATCAATTTGCCAAGTTGCCGGTTGATCGGGATCGACGATGCTCGTTGGCTCGACTGAATCCGCCGCTTCACTCGCCGGCAATTCGATACCGTCTTGACGCGCTCTCATCAAGCGTGGCCTATCGTACATGCCGCCGGCGAGGGCATCAGCGAATGTCCGTGGGGTCAACGCCGCTCGGAAGCGCATTGGGCAGGTAGGCACGCCCGGCGAAGCTACGCGGATGACCCCCGGACTCCACGACGAGGTCGGATTCATGTTGGACGACCGCAGAATGTCCAAGGCGGCCCTGTTGCTCGTGGCGGGCATTCATCGTCTCGAACGATGGTCCGAGCAACTGCCGCAAGTCGGGCTTGGACGGTCCAGACCATGTCACTGCGAAGACCTTGTCACTGGCCGAGACGTACTGATGAATGACGGTACCGGTGGACAGCACCATCTCGTGCACACTGTACGCCGTGGCAACAGAAGGCAGGACTCTGACGGGGCGTGCCACCCGCATCGCCCGAGCGTCCGACTGAACGTCTGCCGCGTGTCCGCCCAGCGCCGCATAACCGACCTGGGCGGTCATCGCCGGGACCAGGCATGACAGCACTCGCAGGGACCACAGCATTCGCAGCCACAGGACGGCGACCCAACGCCGGTGCGTCTGCGATTCGGTGCCCACGACGTTCCGCTCCTCATGTCGCATGTGTCACACCCGTTCCAAACGTCAGTAGGCCCAGAATGGGCCGGTGCCCACCGGGGTGCTCGAGCCCTGGAAGCCAACATACACGGTCCGCCCGAAGAAGAACGGCAGGCCCCAATCGAAAAAGGTCGCAGAGAAACCTTGAAACCCGGAAAACGGCTGTGCGGTGTTGGCCAGTATGGCTTCGCCTGCGCCGAAGACCGCGTCCGCACTATAGACGTTGAAATTCACGCGGCCCGAGGCACCCCCACTGGCCGCCGTATTCGTGGCATTGAGCGCGAGCGGCGAGTTCGCCGGACAGTAGAAAGTGGCGTGCGTCGCGCAGACGGGGATGCTGTCGTTGAAATAGATGGCACCTGAGCCCGTGTCCAGAAAACTCGGGTAGCTGGTCCCGTTGTAGGTCGTCGAGAAGTCGCCACTCGTGTTGGTCGCGTACGGCGTGGCACCCGTGACCGTGTTGTTGGACTGGGTACCCAACCCGAACGTGAGGGTACCCACGATCGGCGAGGCGGCGCTGTAGTAGTTGGCCGCACCGACCACTGCCGGCACCTGCACGATCAAGCCATTGTGGTCGGCGTTGAATTGCGCGGCCACGTTGGCAATGGGATAAGCGTTCGTCGCGATGGCGGTGCAACTGCCAGAACTGCAGGAGAACTCGTCCGGATTGTTGTCCCCCAGCACACCGATGCCCCAGATGCCGTTTTCGTTGCGAAAATCCAGCGCCGTGCCGCCACTCGAACAACTGGAGGGCACCACGCTGGCGCCACCCGGCTGATCACCGTCGTCGGCGAACATGACGGTCTTCGCCACCTCTGCACCGACGTAGACATCTGCCAAGCGCACGGACCCCCACGAATAGCCGCCCCCATATTGGATGCACGATCCGATCGCATTGCCGGTGGCATCGGCGACGATCGGCAGATTCAGACTGGAGCTGATCGCCGACTTGCTCAGCACCAGCCCGTACGAGCCCGTGTCCAATACGACGTGATCGATGGTTTGACACGCCCGCGCACTGCCCGTCGTACCGGGGGTGCACAACGTGATCGAAACGAACGGTCTGTTGGATTCGTAACCGGTGACCAGATTGCCACCGTCGAAGACGATCGGAACCGAGTTGCCCGTCGCCGCCGGGATGGCGACAAGTGTTGCCGAACCAGCGCCAGCTCCACTGCCCGGGTTCGCCGCGCATGCGACGTTGAAGACCACGTTGACGGTCGCAACGCCACTGCCATTCGTCACCGCACAGCTCTGTCCGTTCGGCTGGGCCAGCACCGTGACGGCGTATGTCGACTGGGATGCCACCTTGGTGCCGAACGTCGCCGCGCCATTGGCATTGACCGTCAGGTTGGAGCCCCCGTTGAGCTGCAGGACAAACGCCGACCTCGGCAGGAGCCCGGACACGGTTCCGCCCACCGTCAAGGCCGTCCGACAGCTCACGACCGTGCCGGCGATATTGGCGGCCACACCCGAGCCCACGCCGCCACTGACCGCGCAGATTTCGCCACTGGGCTGAGCGCCGATCGTGACGGCATAGTTGCCCAGATATGGAATGCGGGTGGCAAACGTGAAGGCGTCCGAACCCGAACCATTCCCGGTGACAGTCCTGGCGTCGCCGCCGTTGTTCAGCAACGTCACCGTCTGGCCGCTCGACAGGCCGGTCACGGTTCCGCCGATCGTGTAGGTGTCGTTCGTGCAGGTCACCGCGACCGTGTTCACGTTGGCACCGATCCCTGAGCCCGATGCGGTGCCCGCCGTGACGACGCAGACCTGGTTCGCCGGCTGCGAGCCCACCGTCACGGCGTAGCTCGCGCCGTAAGCCACCGGCGTGGCGAACGTGAACGCCCCGTTGGCGGCAAGTGTCAGCGAGTCTGCACCGTTGTCGATCAGGGTCAGTTGCTGAGCGCTGTCCAGACCCGACACGGTTCCGCCAATGGTGTAGTGGTCGGTCGAGCAGTTCAGCGCCACGTTGGAGACGTTGGAACTGACCGCCATGGCGGAACCGGTCCCCGCGGAAACGCTGCAAATCTGATTGACCGGCTGCGTGCCAACCGTCACCTGGTAGCTGGCACCGTACGACACCGGCGTGGCGAAGGTGAATGCATCGGTCCCCGAGCCGCCACCGACGATGGTCTTCGCGTCGCCGCCATTGTCGAGCAGCGTCAGCATCTGACCGTTCAACAGCCCGTTGACCGTTCCGCCCACGACGTAGCGATCGTTCGAACAGGTCAGCGCAATCGAACTCACGTTCGCGCTGACGCCCGATCCCGACCCGGTCCCCGACGTCACACTGCAAATCTGGTGGGTCGGTTGCGTCCCGACGGTGACGCCGTACGACCCGGCGTAAGCCACTGGCGTGGCGAAAGTGAACATGCCGTTGGCGGTGATGGTCAAGGGATCGGCACCGTTGTCGTCCAGCGTCAGCTGTTGCCCGATGTCCAGGCCCGAGACGGATCCGCCGATGGTGTAGCGGTCCGCCGAACAGGTCAGCGACACCGCGCTGACGTTGGCATTCACGCCCTGACCAGCCCCCTGCGCGACGGTGCAGATTTCATTGAGGGGCTGACTGGCGACCTGTACGGCGTAGGCACCGCCGTAGTTGACCGGCCCCGCAAATGTGAAGACCCCGTTGGCCCCCACGGCCAGCGCGTCGACCCCGTTGTCGGTCAACGTGACCCGCTGCCCCGCCAACAAGCCCGACGCCGTGCCGGAAATCGTGTAGGTGTCCTCGGCACAGGTCACCTGGACCGTCGTCACGTCGGCCGTGACCCCCGAACCTTGGAAATTGACCACCGAACACGTCTGCCCGACCGGCTGGGTGGTGATCACCACCTGATAGCTGCCGCCGTAAGAAATCGGTGTCGCGAATGTGAACGACCGGTTCGTGCCGACCACGATCGTGGCGCCCGAATTGTCACTGACCGTGACGGATGCCCCGGCGTTCAAACCGGTGACCGACCCCGTCACGGTGAATGTGCTGCCCGCAGTCGGGCCGCTCCCACCACCGCCGCAGGACGCGGCGATCGCCGCAACACACAAGGCCAGTCCGACACGAACCAGTCTCGACAAGTGAATCACAAATCAACCCCCTGCTTAGCCTCGCGGATGCACTGCCGACTTGTCGCCATTGTCGCCTGCGGTTGCCGGGGCAACCGGACGGCGACGACTCCCGTGCCCGCGATATTTGAGGGGTGCCCCCAATTTGTGGTGTGCAGTTGAGTTCGCTCAATGGCGCAGCGTCTGAGGGATCACCCGGCGCGGGTGGTCCGCGTTGCCCCTGGTCGCGCGACTCAGCCTCGGCGCCGGGTCACGGCCGCAAGCTTCTTTGGTCAACGGCCGGGCCGGCGCACACCCGTGCGGTCTCGCGAGCCGAGATCCGATACCCGACAGCCACCGGAGCTTGCTCGCGCCCGGCATCGTACCTCGCCGCGACTGGCGCGACCGACGCCAGGGCATCGGTGCCAGCCCGTCGATTCGCAGGATCCTCGCTCGACTCAGTGGCAACGTGGCATCTCGGCCTCGGCTCCACGTCCTATGTTCCTCAGGCGGGTTCGTCGCACGGGCCGGGTTCGAAGGCACGTTCAGCGCACGCGCCCACTGGTCGGAAGATCGTGCCCTGGTCCCGGTCATCCGCGGTCACGCAGTCTTGGCCCCGCATCCGGCGCGCGCGGTGAATCGGCCGGCAAATACGTTACAGATTGCAAATGGAACAGGGGCCTGCAGACGGCGTCGCCGGCAACCACGTGTCCGCGGCGACGACTCGAACCGGCCGCGTGTCCGGCCCGCAAGTCGTCAACCTCGCCGACACCGTGCCCGTGGCGAAGCCATGGGCACGCAGTTGCCTCGCGACCTCAATCCCCGGGGTTGTTCGATCCCGTTCGATCTCCAGTGCGCGCCAACGTCCAACCGGCATCGCCACGCCGGGCAGGCGTGCGCATGCCGTCGCCGCTGCCTACATCGGCTTACGTTGCCCCGCAGGCCGGGCCGCACAATCCCCTACCCGTCGTCTATTCGTGAGACCGGCATGAGTCTGTTGCCCATGTCGACCACGTCGTCGTTTGGCCGAACACGCACTGCCAAGTCGTGCAACCGGACCTTACGAGATGACCCCGAAACACACAGGGCCGGCAACGCCTGTTTTGACGCCAATGGCATGTTGGCGCCGGAGCGTACCCATGCTGAAGGTCGTTGTCGCTACGGTGCTCGCCACCTGCTGTTGCCTTTGCTGGTCGGCGGTATCGTTCCGCTCGGAGCGTGCCCTGGTCGTCGACGAGGAAACTGGGGAGGTGCTGCTGGACAAGAATTCGGACTCGGCGGCGCCGATCGCCTCCATGACCAAGCTGATGACGCTGATGGTGGTGCTGGACAAGGCGCAAGATCCTGAGGAGGTGTTGGTCGTGGAGCGGGCGGACATCGACAGTCGGGAGCGAATCAAGACCTGCATCCCGGTGGGGACCCAGCTGCCGCGCAGAACGATGGTGACACTGGCGTTGCTGGCGTCGGATAACCATGCCGCATCCGTGCTTGCTCGAACTTTCGAAGGCGGACGGGCAGCCTTTGATGACGCCATGCGGCAAAAGATACTGGATCTGGATCTGACGAGCACGGTGATCGAGGAGCCGACGGGGCTTTCGCCACGAAACGCATCCAGCGCCCAGGATCTGGTCAAAGTGCTCACGGCTGCCGAGGCTTATCCGGAAATCACCAGCGCGACCTCGCAAGCGTCTCAGACCGTTGTCGTCAACGGTCGCGTGCGCGATTTTCACAACACCAATCGCCTCGTCGGGAGCCCCGGTTGGGACATCAGCCTGTCCAAGACCGGGACCACTGTGGCTGCCGGCCGCTGCCTGGCCATGCGCATCCAGTCGGCCGGTCGAACAATCATCGTGGTTTTGATGGGGGCCGTCGAAAAGTCCGCCCGGGTGATCGACGCACTCAGCATCAGACGGTGGTTGACGGGAGAAGAGCCGCCTGTACTTCAGGCTCGCGCGGCTGCGAGTTCCAAGCCACCTCGCCACCGGACGAAGGCCACTCGCGTCGCCTCGCTGTAGGTGGCTGCAGTCCGCGTCGCGCGGGCCCATCCTCAGACCCGGGCCGGTCACTCGGATGCGCTCTGGCTGACAGGACCTCGAGAGCGACTCGAGCAATCGCCTGTCCCTGGGCGCGCAGCGCTGGCATGAGACGTTGCAAAGCCGGTACCCGCGTGGTCCAGCACGCTTACCCAGGGCTCGACCA
>Ga0182021_10006701_pt1 | contig 13665 bp, 12 predicted proteins | sample 612E3MmetaG_FD_120493 | JGI IMG/M metagenome (GOLD analysis project Ga0182021, IMG submission 120493) | Permafrost microbial communities from Stordalen Mire, Sweden - 612E3M metaG (Illumina Assembly) | ecosystem: Environmental > Terrestrial > Soil > Wetlands > Permafrost | place: Sweden...
AAATCCCCTCAGCAAAATGTCTCTGAAGGGTGAATGCAAAAGCAATAGCCACCATCCTGTGGATGATGGCTATTCTAAAATTAAAGTAGGAGATAAATCAATGAGACGCAAGAATAATATTGTTGCCTAATATTTTCACCCTTCCGCCGGTTTCTTCGCACCAATCAGAATCAGGTGGCCAAGTTTATCCCGCTTGGTCGTAAGATATCGCTCATTATGCTGATTGGGATGAACCTCAAGCGGGACCCGCTCTACTACTTCAAGCCCATAACCGGTGAGGCCAATAATTTTTTTCGGATTGTTTGTCAGCAATCGCATTTTACCGACACCAAGATCACGGAGAATTTGCGCGCCGATCCCATAATCACGCAAGTCTGCGCGAAAACCAAGTTCCTCATTCGCTTCAACCGTATCAAATCCTTCGTCTTGTAAATTATACGCTTTGAGTTTGTTTAATAATCCTATTCCACGCCCTTCTTGCCGCATATAAAGAATAATTCCGTGTCCTTCCTTCTCTACCAGTTCCATCGATGCAATTAATTGTGCATTACAATCGCAGCGGAGAGAACCGAAAACATCACCTGTCAGACATTCTGAATGGACACGAACAAGTGTCGGTTTTTCCGGCGTGATATCACCTTTGACCAGAGCAATATGATCTTTGCTGTCCGTCTGACTTCTGAAAAGATATAATTGAAATTCTCCGTACTGCGAAGGAAGTTTCGTTGAGACAATTCGTTGCACAAGTTTTTCACGGCGTATCCGGTATTCAATCAATGCACGTACCGTAATGATTTTCAAATTGAATTGCCCGGCAATCTTCAACAGCTGCGGAACACGCGCCATCGTACCATCTTCTGCAAGAATTTCACATAAGACTCCAGCCGGATACAAACCTGCAAGCTGACAGAGATCAACCACGGCCTCCGTGTGACCGGCCCGGCGCAAGACACCGCCTTCCATAGCACGCAATGGGAAAATATGTCCGGGACGCGCGAAATCATTTGCTAGAGCTTTTGGGTTAACAAGTGCACGAACAGTAGCAGAACGGTCGGTTACAGAGACACCAGTTGTTGTTCCATGAAGATAATCGATGGAGACCGTGAACGGCGTTTCGTGAAGCGAAGTATTTGCGTCTACCATAAGATCGAGATTTAATTCCCTAGCCCGAATAGCCGTTATCGGCGTACATACAACTCCGCGCCCTTCCTTGACAAAGAAATTAATTGCCTCCGGAGTTGCCTTTTCTGCCGCAAGAACAAAGTCGCCCTCATTTTCGCGATCTTCATCATCCACAACGATAAGAACTTTTCCCTGACGAAAATCTTCAATCGCGTCTTCAATTGTATTAAATTTTTCTTGTGCCATATGTATACGATTATAGCTTATGACTACTTATCCAATCTTTTTATCCGCTTCAGGTTCCGAAATGATTGTTGCAATCGAACCTCTGTCTAATTTTACTTTTACAGTATCCGCAATCTGAAGGAGAACAGTCTTCTCATCCAATCCGGCAACGGTACCATACATACCGCCCGATGTAATAACTTTATCACCTTTCTTGATACTCTCCAGCAACTTCTGGCGTTCTTTCGCTCGCTTCTGCTGAGGACGAATGATCATAAAATAGAAAATAAGAATGATGGAACCAAAGAGAATGACATTTGACATCAGGCCCGGGCCTCCGTCATTCGTTGATTGAGCCATGAGAATTGTAAAGTAATGAAACATTGTTTCCTCCTGTTTCTTTTTTATGAGATTGACATTTGATGTTCTATCGATGGTGACACTTGCAGACGTGCAAGCATCACTGTTTTCCATTGCCTAAAGCGTTTTTCAATAATTGCTTTACGTGCCTCTTTAGCTAACCACAAAAAGAACGTGAGATTGTGAATCGATGCCAGCTGCAACGCCAATATTTCTTTTGCTATAAAGAGATGGCGTAAATACGAACGTGTGAAGGTGTTGCACGTATAGCAATCGCATTCTCCATCAACCGGCATAAAATCCGTTTTATACCGTGCATTGCGCATGTTCATTGTTCCATCACGCGTAAAAAGCATTCCATTCCTGCCGTTTCGTGTCGGTATAACACAATCAAACATATCCATGCCGCGTTCAATAGATTCCAAAATATTTTCCGGCAATCCAATTCCCATGAGATACCTCGGCTTATCCACCGGAAGAACTTGTTCGGTAAATTCTGTTATCTTGTACATTTCTTCCACCGGTTCACCTACAGCAAGCCCACCGATTGCATAGCCTTCAAAATCCATCTTGAGCAATGCTTGTGCACTCATTTCCCGGATTTCAGGGTACACACTTCCTTGCACTATACCGAATAATGCCTGTGAATGACCATAGATCGGTGAACTTTTCTCAAACATTGTTTTACACCGTTCTGCCCATCGCACTGTCATCTCGTTCGACTTCTTTGCGTATTCAAAATCACATGGGTACGGCGTACACTCGTCAAAGACCATCATAATATCCGAACCAAGCTGTCGTTGAATCTGAATGACGTTTTCCGGTGTAAAGACGTGCGTCGATCCATCGAGATGTGAACGAAATGTCACGCCATTGTCCTCAATTTCCCGCAAATCCGTCAGACTAAAGACTTGAAATCCGCCGCTGTCAGTGAGAATCGGTTTTGTCCAACTCACGAAACGGTGCAACCCGCCTGCCTGTTCTATGATATCCATTCCCGGACGAAGATAGAGATGGTAGGTATTGCCAAGAATAATCTCCGTGCCCATCTCAATCAGTTCACGCTGCTCCGTTGCCTTGACTGATCCTTGTGTCCCTACCGGCATATACACTGGTGTTTCAATCACACCATGGTCAGTCTCAAGGATGCCTGCGCGGGCTTTCCCGTCTTGTGCGATACATTGATATTTCAAATGCTTCCAGCCAACAAAAAACCGCAGGAGTTAATTCCTGCGGCAAAGTATACAACAATTTTCAAAATCTTCTTATAAAATATAGAGAGAAAAACAACGGATGTCAACTTGTTCTTGCCCGTTTGTTCTTTCTCCAATCTAACAAGATAAATGCGGCCTGAATTAAGAATGAAAGTCGATATTAAAAAAATCCTCAGTTCGAATCCACTACTTCTACACTTTGCAGTGCGGAAGGCAAGCAATCTATGATATCACTTGCCACAAGACTTCGCTCTCCCATTTTCTTTGCAGCAAGATCTCCTGATAGTCCGTGTAGGTACACGCCGGCATAAGCAGCTTCTACATCCGACATTCCCTGCGCCCATAAGCCGGCAATAATTCCAGAGAGCACGTCACCCGTGCCTGCAGTTGCCATGCCGGGATTTCCTGTAGAGTTGAGAATTGCAGAGCCGTCCTTTGAGGCAATAATCGTTGGAACACCTTTAAGAACGATTGTGACACCGATTCTTTTTGCTAATTCACGAGCGGCATTGATACGATGTTCTTCAACATCGTTCGTTGATATCCTGGAAAGACGAGAGAATTCTCCAACGTGCGGTGTAAGGATAAATTGTGCATGCAATGAACGAAGTTTAGATGTTCCATGGACAGCAAGAGCATTCAATCCGTCAGCGTCAATGAGCATCTTGCCGCGATACTCAAGCAATATTTTTAAAATTAATTGTTGAGTTTCAGAATTTAGTGATAAGCCTGGACCGATGATGAGCACATCCGCCCAAGAAAGTCTTTTACGAATTGTATCCAGCGCGGCAAGGCTTAGCGTTCCAGCGCTTGTTGCCAGCAACGGAAATACCATCGTCTCTGTCAATTTTCGTGCAAGAATCGGATACACGGATTCCGGTGTTCCAAGCACAACTGCACCGGCACCAGCGCGAAGCGCGGACGTACAACATAATGCCGCAGCGCCGGTCAATCCTTTCGAGCCAGCCAGTACCAGTACTTTGCCAACACTATACTTATGAGCATGTATTGATCTCTTCGGAAGAATATTTCGAACATCCGACTTCTCTACAAGAAATGTTTGCAACCGTTTATATTCTGAGACCATGCGAGGGATACCGATATCAACGACGCGTACCGAGCCAACCAACTCACGTCCCCGATTGCAAAGCAATCCGGACTTAAGCCATCCAAATGTTACTGTCACGTCTGCACGAATTGCACTATTCTCCATTACACCTGTTGTGCCATCGATACCGGACGGAATATCCACTGCTACAACCTTCGCATGCCGCTGATTCACCCATTCAATCACCTCTGCAAATGGTTTGCGTATGGAACCTATGAAACCGTTACCAAACATCGCGTCTACAATAATATCCGGTCCAGAAATTGCTGCAAGAATTCGTTTTGAATAGCGCCGGATAGTAATCTGACCCGATGATTTTTCGGCAAATGTCTGAAGAATCTTGAAATTTGTTTTCGCATCACCTTTTAATTCTGATGGTGAAGACATCAGTAGAACAGTGATGTGCGCACAAGAATTCAAAAGCATTCTCGCGATAACGAATCCGTCACCGCCGTTATTCCCCTTACCGCAAATAACAAGAATATATTTAGATTCCAGTGGAGAATATTCATGTTTCAGGATTTCGACAACACCGCGACCGGCATTTTCCATTAACAGCAAACCCGGAACGTGATATGTATTGATGGTGGTTTCATCACACCATCTCATTTCTTCAGCCGAAACAACACGTTTCATAGAAGTCACTCATAGAGTAGTTTAGAAATACCGTTGAGCAGTTTGAATAATAATCGAAGGGAATAATCCAAGCAGCAACACAAGAAGAGCAGAAACGACAATCATCGTTACTACAATTCTCGATGGAGGGATTTCAACATCGGAGCGCCCTTCGCGGAAAAACATAAGAACGACAAGTCGCAAATAATAATATGCAGACACAAGACTTGTGAGTACACCAATAATCGCCAGCCAAATCATCTTGGCTTTAATTGCAGCAAGGAAAATATAGTACTTACCAAAAAATCCAGCAAACGGTGGAACCCCTGCCAAGGCAAACATGAAAATCGCCATCAAGACAGCAAGCAAAGGTTGTGAAGAACTCAAACCGGCATAATCATCCAATAAAAGTTTTTGATCTCCTTCACGTTCCACAAGACTGATGATAGCAAATGCTCCAAGATTCATTATCGCATAGGCTGCAAGATAAAACATCACGCCCACTTGGCCATCGAGCATGCCGGTGGCAATGCCGGCAAGCATATATCCGGCGTGCGCTATACTTGAATATGCCAGCATACGCTTGACATTCGATTGTGCAATTGCGACAATATTGCCCAGAATCATTGAAGCTGCAGCAAGGATGGCAAGAAGTTCGTTCACTTCTCCACCGATGAAATCAAATGTTCTAATAAAGAGTGTGATGAATGCCGCAAATGCCGCTGCCTTTGCCCCTGTTGACATAAATGCTGTCACCGGCGTCGGCGCGCCTTCGTATACATCCGGCGCCCACATATGGAATGGTACCGCAGCTGCTTTAAATGCCAATCCTATCAATAAAAATCCGACACCAAGCACAAAGAGAATGTGTGTTGATACGTTAGCGAAAACATTCCTGATCATCGTCAAGTTTGTCGATCCAACAGCACCGTAGATCAGTGCAATGCCATACAGGAGAAATCCCGTAGAAAACGCACCAAGTAAAAAGTATTTGAGTGCTGCTTCATTTGCACGGTCCTTCGTGCGAATAAATCCCGCGAGCACGTACAAGCAAACAGACATAAGTTCGATACCAAGGAAGATGATAATAAGATCATTCGCAGACGCGATCAACATCATACCAATAGTCGCAAAAAGCAAGAGGATATAGAATTCACCGCGATGATACTTCTGCCGTTCAAAATAACTTCTTGAAAGGACAACGGTGAAAAAGGAAACGAAACAAAAAAACGCTCCAAAGAAATTACCATATCCTCCATGGATGACCATTCCGCCAAAACTTAACCCTTCAACCGTTAGATTCGTGATAGCAAACACTGCCGCAAAAGCTAATCCAGTCATGCTTACATAGTAAGTAGCAACCGGTCGTGGTTTACGCACTGCTTCCACAAGCATCGCTACCAAGGCTGTTATGGTGACAATCATCACCGGTGCATTTGCCCCAAGATCGTTCAGATAAGAATTCATACTTCCATGGTTAATTTATGAAGAGTGAACACTCACATCTTAAAAAGATATACCGGACGATTGCATAAATCGGCGTTAGAATTGGCAACAAGTACCGCATGATATAGCCGAAGAAAATGGGACTTTCAATTCCCAAGTGTTCAGCAATCGACTTCACTGCAAAATTCGGAACATTACCGATGTATGTAACAGTGCCAAAAAATACCGATCCAAGTGAAATTGTTGGTACATAGCGCCAGGTCTGAGCTGTAATCTCCATCGCACCCGGATGCAAAGGGTTAATCATTCCAATTTCTGCTGGAGTTGAAAGTCCAAGTATGAAGTTCAAATACTGCATATTATCCAAAGTTGTCTCATTTACTTTCCAGATTTCACATAAAGTGAACCGGCAAATTGTATCGGCGATCCTCGCTTCACACTTTCCATTTGTTCAACTGTGTGTTTCACCATCGGAGCTGATTTACCTAAGAATGTTTTTGGAAACACACCAATCCAAACAACAAAGAGTACGATTGGAACTAAGAGCGCAATCTCACGTTTTGTCAAATCCTTAAGATGGTGTCCGCCATAAAGGCCATCTGAATGCACAGGCCCCATCATTACCCGTTGATACATCCAAAGCATATACACGGCAGAGAGTATTACACCAAGTCCTGCAACGATCGCGAACCAACGATTATCAAGGAGTGTAGACTTGAATGATCCCAGCATTACTAGAAATTCTCCGACAAAGCCATTTAATCCCGGTAAACCGATGGAGGAAAAGGAGATAATCATCAGGAATGTTGCATAGACCGGCATCAACTTTGCCACTCCGCCATAGTCGGCAATAAGTCTTGTGTGAGTTCGATCGTAGATCATACCAACGAGTAAGAAGAGTGCACCGGTAGAGAGGCCATGATTGACCATCTGAATAATAGCACCTTGTAAGCCTTCTTCCGTCAACGAAAATATTCCGAGCATGACAAATCCCAAGTGCGAAACAGAAGAATATGCAACAAGTTTTTTCATATCAGTTTGCACCATCGCAACAAGTGCACCGTAAATAATACCAATGACAGCAAGCAAACACATGAACGGCATTGCACGCAGCGATGCATTGGAAAAAAGGGGTAAATTGAAACGGATGAATCCATATGTTCCCATCTTCAGCAAAACGCCTGCAAGAAGAACGCTGCCTGCAGTCGGGGCTTCTACATGTGCATCGGGCAGCCACGTATGCAATGGCCATACGGGTACTTTAATAGCAAAACTTAATCCAAATGCTGCAAACATCCACAACTGGAGATTTATCGGAAGTAGTGGTGCAATGCGATAGAGATCAAATAAATTCGTGGTAAATTGCCCGCCAGGAACGGTAGAAGCAAAGTAGCCGAGCCAAATAATCGCAACAAGCATTAATACGCTGCCGAAGAGTGTAAAGAGAAAGAATTTTACGGCCGCATAAATACGATTGTGTCCTCCCCAGACTCCAATGATGAAGTACATCGGAATCAACATCGCTTCCCAGAATATATAGAAGAGAAATAAATCGAGAGAAGCAAAAACACCGATCATTCCTACTTCCAGCAACAATATCATCATAGAATATCCTTTGAGCTGCTTCTCAACGGAATTCCAAGAACCCAGAAGTGCCAATGGTGTAAGGAACGTTGTCAGCAGAATCAAGAGCAGAGACATCCCATCGATACCGACAAAATAACTGATATTGAGATTGCTTATCCAAGTAAACTTATGCAGGAATTGGAATCCTCCAATTGCTGCGTCATAGCCAAAAAAAAGGAAGAGTGAGATGAGAAACGTCAGTATCGACCCACCCAAAGTCACAAGTTTTATTCCCTTGATATTTTCCTTCGGCAGGAAAAAGATAATGATCGCAAATACAAGCGGAAGAAAGATAATCGTTGTAAGGATGAATCCAGATGCCATTGAATCGATTCCAGTAAAATTATTTAAGTAACAGCCATGTAATCACAAAGAGAATACCGCCGATAAAGACGACTGCATAAAATTGTGCCACTCCCGTTTGAACTTTCCGTAGAGTTTGTGCTATTGCACCAATCATTTTAGCCGATCCATTCACCATTCCATCAATCAAAGTGACATCGACGACCTTCCAAAGAATTTCTTCGGAAGTCTTCACTGCCGATTCAACAATCACCGCATTGTACACTTCATCGATATAATATTTATTAAGCAATAATCGATAGATGCGTGGATATCGTTTCCGGAGTGAAGCTGCAATTTCAAGACGTTGTAGATAGAGCCAACGTGCAGCATAAATTCCTCCGGCAGCAATACCCACGGAAACAGCCATCAGTAAATATTCCAAGATACCGCCGGAATATTCACCTGACATTAATTTATATTGTGCAGGAGAAAAAACAGGATCAAGCCAATGCTCAATTCCGCTCCAATGAGGAATGCCAATGAATCCACCAACGATCGAAAGTCCCGCAAGAATTATGAGAGGTACCGTCATCGTTTTGGGTGCTTCATGCGGATGAAGATGTTGACCGAATCTTTTTTCCCCTTCAAAGGTAAGTGTAACCAATCGAAACATGTAGAATGCGGTCATCGCGGCACCAAAGACACCGAGCAGCCAGAGAATCCAAGAGCCTTGCTCACTGCTAAACGTCTTCCAGAGAATTTCATCCTTGCTCCAAAACCCTGCAAACGGTGGAATACCTGCAATTGCAATTGCGCCGATGAGAAATGTTTTATAGGTGATCGGAAGGTATTCTTTCAATCCTCCCATTTTCTGAATATCCTGTTCATCATGCATTGCATGAATTACAGCACCGGAGCCAAGAAAAAGGAGCGCTTTGAAAAATGCATGCGTCATCAAATGGAAAATACCGGCGCTGAAAGCCCCTACACCCATTGCAAGAAACATGTACCCAAGCTGGCTTATCGTCGAATAAGCAAGCACTTTTTTAATATCGTTTTGAACGAGACCAATGGTCGCTGCAAATACTGCGGTGACCGCACCGACGACCGCCACAACTTCCATTGCAACCGGAGAAAGAGCATAAAGAATAGAACAGCGTGCTACCATATAGACACCTGCAGTGACCATGGTTGCAGCATGGATAAGCGCGCTCACGGGAGTTGGACCTGCCATCGCATCCGGCAACCAGACATGCAATGGAATCTGTGCCGACTTACCAATTGCACCGACGAAGAGGAGCAGTGTAATCCAGAAAATAGTTGTGTTTCCCATGGTCAGCAATGATGCACCACTGAACACAGTGCTGAAGTTGAGACTACCAAATGTGGAGAATATTAACAACATGCCAATAATGAACCCAAAGTCACCGATGCGGTTCACCACAAATGCTTTCTTTGCGGCATCACCTGTAAATTTCTTTTCATACCAAAATCCGATGAGGAGGTAAGAACAAAGTCCGACACCTTCCCATCCAAAAAACAAAAGAAGGAAGTTGTCGGCAAGAACGAGATTAAGCATTGCAAAGATAAAGAGATTCATGTATGCAAAGAAACGCCAGAAACCATGATCGTTATGCATATATCCGATGGAATAGATATGAATCAGAAATCCAACACCCGTAACAATAAGCGTCATTAAAATAGAAAGCTGATCAATCTGATAGGCAATATTGATGCTGAATGATCCTATTGATCCGGTGAATGTTGAAAGCCATGTAAACACGGTAACAATCTGCTTTCGCTGTTCCGGCCCCACACTTATCATTTGGAAGAACACAAGTAACGCAAAGAGGAATGACAATCCAACCGTGCCGCAGCCAAGAATGCCGATAAACTTTTCACTCTTCATCTTCGACCCAAAAAGACCAAGGATGAGAAACCCCAGCAACGGAAAAGTAACGATAAGCGGTATATATAAATTCATTTCTTCAGATTTTAACGAGTTTGTTTTTATATCAGATTGCAGATGACGGATGGGCGATTCTGTTTTCCATCTACCTTCTACTATTTACTTCTTACTTTTTCTTTTTTTTTACCCTTTTATTTCCTTATTACCATTTCATAATATTGATTTCATCTAAATTGACTGTTCGCTTTCGTCGAAACAGCGCAATGACAATCGCTAGACCAACTGCCGCTTCTGCGGCCGCAACGGTCATAACGAAGAACACAAACACCTGTCCTGTAGCATCGCCCAGAAATGCAGAGAAAGCAACAAATGTCAGGTTAACAGAATTCAGCATCAACTCAATAGACATAAATACGATGATGGCATTCCGGCGTGCCACAACGCCAACTGCACCAATAATAAACATTATAGCGCTCAAGATCAGATAGAAGTGGAGATGGATCATAGTCAATTCAAAAGAATAAAGGATAAAGTGATTACACCTTCAATCGAGATTTTTTTTCGCTAAAACAATTGCACCAACAATCGCCGCCGTTAGCAGCAACGAAGTTACTTCAAATGGAAACAAGAACTGAGTAAAGAGTACATGTCCGATTGCTTCCACTGTTCCGATATCCGTAGCTCGTGTCATTTCAATGGTCTGTGGAGCACTTGGGATCATAAAAATATAAACCAATTCCATCAACACACCGAAACTAAAACCACCAGCCACGACTTTTTTCCATGAGAAACCATCTCGCAGACTGCGCTCATCACCTAGGTTGAGCAGCATAATCACAAATACAAAAAGCACCATAATAGCACCTGCGTAAACGAGAATCTGAACAACTGCGATAAACTGAGCATGGAGCGTAAGATAAATACCCGCAAGACAGAAAAAATTAGCAATAAGATATATCGCCGAGATAATTGGATTACGCCGCGTAACAACCAATAACGCAGACACGACCCCACCAAACGCAAATAAGTAAAAAAGAATTTGTTCGAGAGTCACGTTTTTTTAATCCATAAGATTTATAGAAGATAAAAGCATCATTTTTCACGAATCCAGCGAAAGAGTTCGGCAAGTGTTGGCCTTTTTCCATACGATAAAATCGCAACACGGAAAATCTTTCCCGCCACCCACATCATGAAAACAGAAGAAACAAGGAGTAGTGCGATAGTGCCAAGAATCTCCCATGCCGCTGGCATTTGGATTGGGATGCGCAGCACCATCAACGTTGGCGTCAGCAATGGAACAAATGATAACACTTTAATCCAAACCGAATTAGCGTTTTGCATCACAGGAATTGCAATCACCATTGGAAAAACGAGCAACAAACTCACATAGGTAGTAATTTGCTGTGCTTCTTGCTCTGTTGTTACGGGGGATCCTGCAGCAACAAATATTGCTGAATAGAAAATGTAACCCAAAACAAAATAAATAAACGAGAGCATCAAACTACCGGAGGTAAAAAGATTTGAACCGGTTTTTAATGTTACTGCAAAACCAATCATTCCCCAAATGAGCATTTGTAAAATTCCTAGTCCGCTGAGCCCAAGGATTTTCCCCGCCATTAAATCCCGTGCTGAGCACGAAGAAAGCAATACTTCAATAACACGATTCGACTTTTCTTCTACGACACTTCGGATAAGAAGTTGACCTGACGTCATAACCAAAAAAAGCAACATCATTATGACAATATATCCGCTGAAAAAGGTTTCGAGAAACCCTGATTCCTTTTCTTCGCCTTTTTCAGAGATCTTGATGGATTTTACGTCTACATCTGCTATAATTTTTTTAATCAGAGAGAGATCAAGCCCCTGCTTCACAATTCGACTCTCGATAATTACTTCTTCAATCGTACGGGAGAATCGTTCTTGAATCCTCAAATTGCCTACATTTTCTGCGCGATATTCAACTTTTCCGCTGTCAAAGATGACTTTTGGAAAATAAAAATAACCGCTGAGATCGCCGGTTGTCACCATAAGATTTGCTTCAACCTTTTTTTTCTCAACATCACCCTGTCCGCCTAAATCTTTTATTACATAGTTTGGACTGCCATCCGGCAATTTATATTTCTCGTTAAGCCTTTTTGCAAGAGGACTAATAATACCTTGGGATTCATCAATAATACCTATAATTGTTGAAGTTGTATCAGGCCGTGAGGCCAAAATTCCGGGCAATACTCCGAACAATATCATAATAACCGGTAAAATGACAAGCGATATGATGAACGCTTTCGATTTTACTTTTTCCATGAATTCCCATTTTGCAACTTCCATTGACTTGGATTTCATGGCTGATTCTCCAAGAACGCTTTCGCCATCAATTCTTTCTGCACTTTTTTCTTCGTCATCATCCAACGTACAGTATTGACAACGGCACCAAGGAATAAAATCAAAGGTGCGATCCATTGAGGTTTTTCGCCGGACAAATTGTAGATAAAAAATCCTAGGGCGAGAACAGCAAGCACAAGGGCCGACCGCGATAGGTTTTTCACCCTCGGGTCTTGGCCGACCTTTTCGGTCATCCGATCAGAACGATATGCCGGGATAGACCGCGCCGCAGCGTGGTCGATTTTTTCCGGTCCGCCAACAGCATTGATAAAAATTGAATTTAACGACGGTTCGACAATTTCGAATTTTCTCAGCGTAAGTTTCCCTTGAAGACCTAAGAGCAATTCCGAACTTTTGGATATATCACTTAACTCAAGCTCGGCATAATTTTGATACACATCTGCACGCCGAATGAAATCGAATCCTTTGAGAAATTCACCATCTCCTTCATACTCGAGATGAATAGAGTTCGTCCCATACCGCTTCTTAATCTCATGCAATTCCCCGCCCAATACTTGTTTCCCTCTATGAATGAGGCAAATAGAATCGCACATCTTTTCCACTTGTTCCATTTGATGAGTAGAGAATATGATGGCAACATCTTTCTGGCGAAGTTCGAGCAAAACATCTTTTAAAAGAATTTGGTTGACCGGATCAAGACCAGTGAAGGGTTCATCCAGAATAAGCAATTGAGGACGATGCAAGACAGAGATAATGAGTTGAACTTTTTGCTGATTTCCTTTTGAGAGTTCCTCGATTTTCCGATGCCCTTCACTCTTCAGACCGAATCGCTCCAGCCAATAGTAGACGAGTGGTTTTGCTTCCTTTACAGAAATGCCTTTTAGCGATGCAAAATATAAAATGGTGTTGACAATTTTACTTTTACGATACAAACCGCGCTCTTCCGGCAAATACCCAATGTCGTTCCACATTTCCTTAACAAAAGATTTACCGTTGAACGTTATCTCGCCGCTGTCTGGCTGGATGATATTCAAAATCGTTCGGATGATAGTCGTTTTTCCAGCTCCATTGGGACCAAGCAGGCCGAATAATTCACCGCGCCTTACTTCCAACGATACACCGTCAACTGCTACAACAATATCGTATTCTTTTCTAAGATTTGTTACTTTCAGCATGAACTTCCGTCTTTTTTGCTTCTTGGTAATTTTCCAGATTATTATTGTCTTTTACAAATTACAAAATATCTTGAGAATAATTACGGAGTATTCCGATAGATCATCCGTGGGAAAGGAGACGTTTCGCGCACATGTTCTGTTCCGCAAATCCAACCAACCGTTCGTTCAACACCAAGGCCAAATCCGGCATGAGGTACACTACCGAAGCGGCGCAAATCAAGATACCATTCAAATGCTTCC